>Ga0172378_10004414_pt1 | contig 13162 bp, 9 predicted proteins | sample GrowelOW332metaG_FD_119755 | JGI IMG/M metagenome (GOLD analysis project Ga0172378, IMG submission 119755) | Groundwater microbial communities from an aquifer near a municipal landfill in Southern Ontario, Canada - Pumphouse #3_1 metaG | ecosystem: Environmental > Aquatic > Deep subsurface >...
TATGAGTGCTCAAGATGAAATTTCTGACACTGATTGCGTTACTTTAATGACAATTCATACCGCGAAAGGTCTTGAATTTAAATATGTCTTTTTAATTGGCCTTGCTGAAGCAGTTTTTCCTAACGCAAGAGCACTTGATGAAAGAAGCTCTTCTGGATTAGAAGAAGAGAGAAGATTATGTTATGTTGCTTTTACAAGAGCGAAAAAACATCTTTATTTATCTTATAACGAAGATTATAACTATGCGACTACTCATAACAACATTCCAAGTAGATTTATTAAAGAAGCTGGATTAAAGCCAAAAAATAACTTTGTCCCTAATTATAATCATAGTTCTAGCACACCTTTATATCGTATGGATTTAGATAAACCTGAACGTATTTTTGACAGAAAAGTAAACACTGTTGATCTTTCAGATCTTAAAAAAGTTGAGTGGAGTGTAGGTGATGTCGCCATTCACAAGACTTTTGGTGAAGGTAAAATTATCAGTGTTGAAGATGATATTATAGTTGTTGATTTTGTTAATTTCGGTGAAAAAACCTTGATGGGAAACCATCCTTTTCTAACTAAAAAGAATAAATGAGGTAAGATATGACAATAGAAGAAGCAAAAATTAAACACGAAGAATTAGTCGTTGAATTAGAACAATATTCAAAGGAATATTACGTTTTAGATATGCCTTCCGTTGATGATTCGGTTTATGATCAAAAAATGGAAGAACTTCAAAAAATTGAAGCTGAATTCCCTGAATTAATTACTCCAACTAGCCCTACTCAGCGAATTGGTGGAACTGTTTTAAAGGGTTTCAATAAAATTACTCATAAAATTCCAATGATGTCTCTTGCTGATGTTTTTAATATCGATGAATTGCTCGATTGGGATGAAAAAGTTTGCAAAGCGTTAGGCGTTAAAGAAGTTGAATATAGTGCTGAAATGAAAATCGATGGACTTTCAATGAGTCTTATTTATGAAGATGGAATTTTACAATATTGTTCGACTAGAGGAGACGGAATGGTTGGTGAAGATGTTACAAATAACGTATTAACTATTCCTAGTATTCCAACACGAATCAATGTCAGTGGACATTTTGAAGTTCGTGGTGAAGTTTATATGCCTAAAAAGAGTTTAGAAGATTTGAATAAAGTTCGTGCCGCAAATAATGAACCACTTTTTGCTAATGCACGTAATGCGGCGGCTGGGAGTATAAGAAATTTAGATAGTAGTATTGCAAAATCTCGCCATCTAGATGCTTGGTGGTATTATTTAGAAGATGCTGAAGGCTTAGGTTTTAAACATCATACAGATGCTTTAAATTATTTGAAAAGTTTAGGTTTTAGAACTAATCCAGAAATGCGTTCAATTAAAGGTAAACAACAAATAATTCATTATGTTAATGAATACACTAATAAAAGAAGTTCTCTTGATTATGATATCGACGGAATTGTCTTAAAAGTTAATGATTTTAGCGATTATAACACTTTAGGGTATACGGCAAAAACCCCAAAATGGGCTGTTGCTTATAAGTTTCCTCCTGAGGAAGTAAAAACAAAATTAATTGATATTGTCTACACTGTTGGAAGAACCGGAAAGATCACTCCTAACGCAGTTTTAGAACCAGTAAGAGTTGCCGGATCGAAGGTCCAAAGAGCGACTTTACACAATGAAGATTTTGTTAAAGAAAGAGATTTACGAATTGGCGATGTTGTTGTTTTAAGAAAAGCTGGAGATGTTATTCCTGAAGTTGTTTGTGCCGTAAAAAGTTTAAGACAAGGAAACGAAATTCCTTTTGAAATGATTGATAAATGCCCAGTTTGTGGGACTCCACTTGTAAGAATTGAAGCGATGCATTTTTGCACTAATAAAGATTGTGTAAGTCGCCAAATTGAATCGTTAATTCATTACAGTTCTAAAGATGCAATGGATATTGATGGTATGGGCGATAGAGTTGTTGAAGAATTTGTTGCACAAGGTTTTATAAGCGATATTCCTTCAATTTATGAATTAAGTAAACATCGCGAAGATATAATTAATAGTGATGGTTGGTCCTATAGATCAACTGACAATCTTCTTTCAGCAATTGAAGCAAGTAAAAATAAGAGTTTAGAAAGGTTATTGTTTGGACTTGGAATCAAAGAAATTGGTTCCAAAATGGCAAAAACCCTTGCAAAGATCTATTTAAATATAGATGAGATTATGAAACAAACAGAAGAGGATTTATTAAAAATTAATGATATTGGAGAAGTTTGCGCTCGCTCATTAGTTACCTATTTTAATGATGAAAAGAATATTAATTTAATAAATAAACTAAAAGAATATAATATTAATATGGATTATTTAGGTGTAGTTAAAATCTCACCAAATAGTTTCTTCTTTAATAAAAAAGTTGTTTTAACTGGCTCTTTGACTCATTATTCCAGAAATCAAGCAACTGAGGTATTAGAAAATCTTGGTGCCAAAGTTAGTGGATCGGTTTCAAAAGCCACTGATATTGTAATTGCTGGAGAGGCGGCCGGAAGCAAGTTAGATAAAGCTCATCAATTTGGAATTTTAGTGATGAGCGAAGAAGATTTTATTAAAAAACTCGATGAAGAAGCGGGTATAGATAAATAGGAGTGTATATGAAAAAAGTTAGCAAAGAAGTTCTTAAAGATGCTGCAAATCGACTAATGTTCGATATGAGCGATGAACAATATAACATTTTATTAGATGAATTTGATGTTATTACAAAACAATTAGAATTGATGGGAGAAATTGAAGGTATCGATAAAGAAGATGTCATGACTTTTCCATTTAATTGCGAAGTTGATTTTTTACGTGAAGATGAAGCGGCGACTGCTTTAACTCAAGACGAAGTTTTATCAAACGCTGGTTCAATAAAAGATGGACAAATCAAACTTCCAAAGGTTATAGGTTAATTTTATGAGTAATTATTTAGATTTAAGTATAAAAGAAATACATAGTGCATTATTAAAAGGAGAAACCACTCCTTTAGAGCTAACTAAAGAAGCTATAAAAAGAGCTAAAGCTAACAAAGACAATGCTTTTGAATGTCTTTGTGAAGAAAAAGCGCTTCTTAAGGCCGAAGAATTAAGTAAAGTAAAGGTTCCTGAAGATAAAATAATGTTTGGCATCCCATATGTTGCTAAAGATAATTTTTCTACAAAGGGAATCGAAACAACTGGTGGAAGCGATATTTTAAAAGGTTATATTCCTCTTTTTAATGCTACAGTCATCAATTTATTAGAAGAAAACGGGGCAATTTTAATTGGAAAAGCCACTCTTGATGAATTAGCAATGGGCGGAACTGGAACTACTGGTCACAAAGGAATTACGTTTAATCCATATGATAAAACTCATACAAGATTGATCGGCGGATCAAGCTGTGGAAGTGCAGTAGCGGTAAGTGATGCAATTGTTCCTTTTGCTTTAGGAAGCGATACTGGAGATTCAGTCAGAAAACCTGCAAGTAATGCAGGATTAGTTGGATATAAACCAACTTGGGGACAAATTTCTCGTTTTGGTCTATTTCCTTTTGCTCCGTCTTTAGATCATGTTGCCTACTTTACGCGCTCTGTTGAAGATGCAGCTTTAATGTTTAATGTTTTATCTAAACATGACGAAAATGATTCTACTTCTAGTTTTAAAACTAGATTAGATGATTATTCTAAACTTGATGGAAATTTGAAAGGTAAGAAGTTTGTAGTCTTAAAAGAAGTTTATGATTCTATTACTGATAAAGTGATAAAAGATAAGTTTGATCTATTATTAAATAAAATAAAAGAAGGGGGTTCTACGGTGGATTTTGTAGAATTTGGCAAAAAATTGCTTATGGCAATTTATCCTTCTTACATTGTTATTAGTAGTGCTGAAGCCACTTCAAATAATGCTAATTTAGATGGAATTAAATTTGGTCCGTTCTATAAAGGAAACACTTATCAAGATGTAATGATGCAAGCTAGAACTAAAGGTTTTTCACCTTTAATTAAACGTAGATTTGTCATTGGAAGTTATTCTTTAATGAGTGAAAACCAAGAAGAAGTATTTAAAAGAGCACAAAAAGTTAGACATTTAATTGTTGACCGCGCTAAAGAACTATATAAAAAATATGATTCAATTATTTGTCCAGCTAGTCCTAGCATAGCTCCGCTCGTTAAGGGAGCAAGTAACCAATTAAATGACACTTATTTAATTGCTGATAATTGGCTTGCAATAGGAAATTTTGGTGGTTTTCCATCGATAACAATTCCTTTAGGTTTTGAAGATGATATGCCATTTGGAGTCAATATTACTAGTGACGCCTTTAAGGATTTTGAAGTATTTAATGAGGCTTTTGCAATGGAAAACATTTTAGGCTATAGAGATTTAAGTGTTTTAAATTTTAAAGATAAGGAGGGCAAATAATATGAATTTTGAAGCGGTTATTGGTCTTGAAATCCACGTTGAGATGAAGACTAAATCTAAAATGTTCTCTGCTGGTCCTATCTCTTTTGGTGCAACTCCAAACACTAATTGTGTACCTATGGATTTAGGTATGCCAGGCACAATGCCAAGAGTTAACAAACAAGCGGTAATTAATGCAATTAGAGTTTCTAATGCTTTACATATGACAATCGATCATGATTTATGGTTTGATAGGAAGAATTATTTTTATACTGATTTACCAAAAGGATACCAAATTACTCAACAAGATCGACCAATCGGAAGTGATGGCTATCTAGAAATTGAAGTTAATGGTAAAACAAAAAGATGTGAAATTGAACGTTTACATATGGAAGAAGATACCTGTATGCAACACCATTTTAGCGATTACACACTAATTGATTATAATCGTGCTGGTATTCCTCTTGTGGAAATTGTTTCTTGCCCAGTTTTAAGAAGTGGGGAAGAAGCCAGAAAATATGTTGAAAAAATTAGAGATATCGTAACATTTGCTAATGTTAGCGATGGCAAGATGGAAGAAGGAAGTCTTAGATGTGATGTTAACGTTTCTATTAGACCTTACGGAACGACAAAATTAGGAACAAAAGTTGAAGTTAAGAACTTAAATTCCTTGCAACATATTGAAAATGCTATTGATTTTGAAGTTAAGCGCCAAAGTGAATTACTTCTTTTAGGAAAACCAATTCAACAAGAAACAAGAAGATATGATGAAGCAAAAAAAGAAACAATTTTAATGAGAATTAAAACTGATGCAGTAGATTACAAATATTTTACTGAACCTAATATTTGCCCTATTCATCTTAGTGATTCTTTTGTTGATGATGCTATTAAAACCTGTCCTGAATTGTATGATGAAAAATTAGCAAGATTTTTAAATGAATATAAGTTGAATGAAGTTGATGCAAAGATCTTATTAAGCAATGTTGATTACGCTGATTATTTTGATAAAGGAGCCACCTTTACCGGGAATTTTCAAAATTTAGCTAATTTTTTTATCTCCAATGTTTTAGGATATTTAAATAAAAATAATATTGATATTAAAAATTTCAAAGTAGAATCAAAACATATTGCAGAACTTGTTGATTTACTCAAAGATAAGAAGATTAACTCTTCGCAAGGAATTGAAATTTTTAATAAAATGGTTCAAACAAATGAGTCGCCAATTAAATTACAAAAGGCCATGGGTGCAACTCTTATTGGTGATGAAGAAACCATTAGAAACTTGGTTGATGAAGTTATAAAAGCAAATCCATCTATTCCAGCTGATTTTAAAGCCGGAACTACTAGAGTTCAAGGGTTTGTTATGGGACAAATTATGAAAAAAACTGGTGGAAAAATTGATCCAGGAGTTGCAAATAAAATTATAGTGGAAGAACTTAAAAAGTAAGGGGAGTTATGTTTAAAGTAATAATTGCTGATGATGAATTAGCCGTTAGAGAAAGATTATTAGGACAACTAGAAAAATTTAAAGATTCTTTCGAAGTTATCGGTTTTTTTGATAATGGTTATGACGCTTTAGTTAGTGGTGTTTCTCTTCAACCTGATTTAATTATTACTGATATTAAAATGCCTTATATAGATGGGATTGAATTATTAAAGAGAGCAAAAGAAGAGCTGCCTTTGATTCAAGCTATAATTATTTCTGGATATGATAGTTTTGATTTTGCAAAACAAGCTATAAGTTTAGGTTGTGTTGTTGGATATTTATCGAAACCTATTTCTTTTGAAGAATTAAATGAGTCGATGGATAAAGCGAAAACTTTATTGAATAAGCTTACTAATTTTGAAAAAGAAGAAATAGTAACCACAGAAGAAGCGAAAAAGAATAAGGAATTGACAAAGTTGATGGATTTAAATCTTTTGATGACGACCAAAAATATTAGCGATGAATTCCGTGCCCGTTTAAAAGATGACGGAATCAATCTCAACTTTAAGAATTTATTTTTTTGTATCTTTGATTTTGATGAAGAATACGACAAAATCACGATAAATGAATTTGAAAACGCCGGTCTTTTGCTAGAAAAAGTTATTAATGAAGAATTTTTATATTCTCCTTATAAAACTTTATTTTTCCAAAGTACACAACACTATAATTTGTTTGTTATGAATAATGGCGAAATTAAAAAAGAAGAAATTGAAGCCATTTTAAAGAAAATAATTGCTATTATTAACAAATCTTCTAAAACTTCAATGTCAGTTGGAACCAGCGAATTTGATGATGAAGGTGGCATAAATAGCGGTATGAGTTTTAGAAAATTATATCGTCATGCTGAAAGAACATTAGAATTCAGAACTGTTATTGGCAAAGGATCTGTTTTATTTTTTAGTGATTTAAATAATACCAAACCTCAATCAGGTAAGGTGGACGATAATGAATTTAAAGCGATAAGTTACGAACTTCTTTATGGACGCGCTGAGGAATCAAAAAATAAAATAGCTACTTTATTTGAAAAGGTTACTCCTGAAACTTTTAAAGATACTTACTTTTTTATTATGGATAATTTGCTAAATATTCTCGTTAAATCCTGTATTTCTATTTCAAGTTTGTATGATTCTTATATGTCTCAGGCTGATTTAGTAAAAACGATGTATAGTTATAAAACTAACGATGCTCGTCTTGCTTTCTTTAATAATCTCGTTGATAGAATTGATAAGATTAATAACGAAAGTAAAGTTAGTCGTATTGAATTATCTTATAATCAAATCGTCGATTATATTTTAAACAATTATACAGACACTAATTTGTCGTTAGAAAAAGTTGGCAAAGATTTAGGTTATAGTGTTTCCTATATTAGTGCAATTTTAAAAACTCACAATACATCATTTACTAAATGTCTTACTGATAAAAGAATGGAAGCGGCCAAAAATTTGTTGCTTAGTTCAGACGAGAAATTGATTATAATAGCAAGTAAAATCGGCTATGAAGATCCTTATTATTTTTCTCACTGCTTCAAAAAATATTACGGAGTTTCTCCATTAACTTATAAAAAACAAAAATGAAAAAACCTCATTCTTTAAAAAATATACTAACTATTCCTCTTTGTGCGATGTCCGTAATTTTTATTACGATTATCGTTGTTACTTCGACTCTTATTGTTACTCAAAATGCACAAGAAGTTACCAATAAACAAATTAATGTTAGTAATGGAGAGATTTTAAACAATTACGAAAACTATTTTTCTTCAGCAATTTCGGCAAGTGACTCAATTCAAGAATCTTTAGCAAATACTGATATCAAAGTTGATTCTATTCCAGTAAATTCCATGCTTGATAATGTTAAAAATGTTATCCGTGAAGTAAGCGATATTTCGATTTATTCTTACAATAGCATTGATACTACTGATAACGGAAAAATAATTGCCTATTCATCGGGATTTTCTGGAACAAATGCTAGTGAAGACGATAAATGGTATACTTCGGCAATTACAAATCAACAGATCAATAATTTCAGTTCAATCGGCGAAGATGGAGGTGGTTACACTTTCTTCATTTCAAAATATTTTACTTTTAATAAAGAAGCGGATCACGGAGTTTTACGTATCACTTATGATTTTGGACGTGTTGCTAGTTCGATTGCTCAAAGCGATTTAGGAGAGGGAGGACACATTACAATTTTTAATAACAATTACAATGTTGTTTATTCTTCAAATAGTTCCTTCGATTCTAAAGAATTAGCTATTTATAAAGATTTAGTAATTGGTTCAAAAGAAATATTTATTGATAATGTTAATTATGTTTTATATATTTCGACAATCTCAAATACAACTTGGAGAGTTGCAATTTTAACAAACAATAATGCCTTAATTAAAACAACAAATCTTTATACTTTTTTATTAATTTTGTTTGGAGCGATCGCTATTACTCTTTATATATTATTGGTTTTTGGAATAGCTAAAACTGTTACAAATCCAATTGCGGAACTTCAAAAAGAGATGGAGAGAGTTGAGCTTTTAAACTACTCATATAAGAAACAAAACCTCATTAAAGGAAGTAGAGAAGTTCAAGAGTTAGATAAGTCTTTTAATGCTATGATGAATCGTATTAATGAACTTGCAAATAAGATTGTTTTAGAACAAAAAGCGCAAAAAGAAAGCGAATTAAAAGCTTTACAAAATCAAATAAATCCTCATTTTTTATACAATACGCTTGATTCAATTATATATATGATTAATAGAAATGAAAATGATAAAGCCGAAAAGATGATTATGGCTTTATCAAAGTTCTTTAGAATTTCAATTTCTAACGGAAAAGCAATAATTCCAATTAAAGATGAAATTGAACATGCTAAAAATTATTTGTTGATTCAAAAATTAAGATGCGGAGATAGTTTTACCTATTATATTGATATTGATCCTCAACTTTATGAATATGAATGCGTCAAATTAATCCTTCAACCAATAATTGAGAATGCGATTGCCCACGGAATTAGAAATGCAGACGATATGGAAGGCAAAATAACAATTAAGGGGGAATTTGCAGGGGATTTAATTAGATTCGATATAATTGATGATGGCTTTGGTATGACCGAAGACAAAATAGAAGATATCTATAATTCATTTAAAGATCCAACTATTCATAAAGGTGTTGGTTTACAAAATGTATTTTTAAGAATAAAAATGTATTATGGAGATTTAGCTAATATTTTAATAACTAGTGAACTTGATTCAGGAACTGATATTAGTATCTTTATTACAAAAAAGGATAAGATTGGTGATAAAAATGAAAAATAAATTAAAAGTCTTTTTGCTTTTGCCCTTATTATTACTTTCAAGTTGTTCAAATAATAAAAAGCTAATTAATGTCTTTATCTATAAAGAAGATGACACCTTTATAAAATCTCTTACTTCCCAAATATTAATCAATCTTAATTCACCAGATTACAATGTTGAAGTTCAATATGCTGCAGGCAATCAAAATATACAGAATAAACAAATTGAAAAGGCCTTTACATGGGATATTGAAAATAATTACTATATAATTAATGCTGTTGATCGTCTATCCGCTTCCGCTTTTGTTGAATTAGCGAAGAAAAATTATAAACCTTTAATATTTATTAATAGAGAACCGCTTAATGACACCATGCAAATGTATGATGAGTGTTATTACATAGGATGCAACCCATATTTAGAAGGTAGCAATCAAGCCACTCTTCTTAATTCTTTATATGGTGGAGCAAATAAATATTTAGGATCTACATACGATAAAAACGGAGACGGAATTATTCAATTAGTATTATTAAAAGGAGAATTAGGCCATCAAGATGCTGAATCAAGAACGAGAAGTTTTATTGGTAAAATTTCTTCTTTAGGATATAAATACGAAGTTTTAGAAACATCGTATTGTAATTGGGACAGAAAACTTGCTAACGAAAGTTTTGGAAAAATATATGCCAAACATGCCCAAACTAATGATATAGAGTTGGTTGTTTCAAATAATGATGATATGGCTTTAGGTGCTATCGATTACATAAGATCGAGAACTGATTATAAAAGAGTAGGAGATTTTATTGATAATTATTTCCCTATTGTTGGTGTTGATGCTACACAAGTTGGCTGCGAAGCTATTGAAAATGGCTATTTATATGGAACTGTATATAATGATGCAAAAGAACAAGCCAAAGCTATTTCTTGGTTGGTCGATGCGTTTATAAATGGTCTTGATGTTTTAAACGGACCATATGAGTTTGATCGAAATCGTGTCCTTTATATTCCTGGAGAAATTATTACTATCGAAAATGTCAAAAAAATTCAATAGTAGAGAATTTTATAAGTTTTTTAGAGAAAATTAAATTCTCTTATTGAAAGCGCTTTCATATAATTTAAATGATTTTAGGGCAAATACATAAACCCTTTAAATTAGGAATTATAGGAGGAAATTTATATAATGAAAAAACAATTAATTCCATTTGTCGCTGCTGCATTGTTAGGAACAACAATCGTTTCGTGCGGATCTTCTACTGCTTGGACTTGGGCAAATGCTGCTGCTGATGGTACGATTAAATATTGCTTATTAATCGGACAAATTGACCATAATGATAGTGCTGCTCGTACTGCCGGTATTCGTGATGCTTTAGGTACTAGAGGAACAAAGAAAACTAACCCAAATACCGAAACTGCCGTTGAAGGTAAACTTACAATTGGTGGAAAAGAGTATAAAGTAGTTGAAATTGAAGCTGCTGAACAAAAGAACACTGCTGGTGCTACATGGGATCAACAAACTGCTACTAATACTACAGAAACTTGGATTAATAAACATGGAAATGATATTGATTTGTTTGTTTCAAATAATGATGGTATGGCTGTTGGTGCTATTGGTGCTACAAACTGGATCGAAAATGAACCAATCTTCGGTTATGATAGTAATGCTGATGCTCTTCAATATATTAAAGACGGAAAAATCATGGGAACAGTCAATCAAAACGCTTCCGCTCAAGCTGCTGGTATCTTCATGTTAACAAGAAATGCTCTTGATAAGGTTGCCGAACCAACTGCAGAAGGATTTAGTAAAGCTTCTACGAATGGTTATGGAAAGATTGATGCAACTTATAACTACAATGCAACCAACAAGTCTATGCTTGTTGATAACTTCGCAATTACAAGTACAAATGTTGATAAGTATGTTGGTAAAACTGCTGCTCAATTAGTTGATACAAATGTTACTAAAGGAACAACCGCTTCAAAGAAAGTTTGGATGTCATATTATTCAGCATCTGATACATTCCTTAACTCAAATATGAAACCATTGTTTGAAATTTATGATGATAAGTTTAATTTAGATATTACTTATACATCTGGTGATGGTGCTGCTGAAACATCTTCTCTTAACAACCTTGAATCTGCTGCTGTTCAAGATGGATATATTATTAATATGGTTAAGACAACATCAACTAACTTATATCTTGATAAGATTGCTACAAAGTTAGGTGCTACTTCTTCTTCTCCAACTGATGTACCAGTTGTTTTCTGGAACAGACAAGGAACAAATGCTGATGGTAGTGTTGATACAGTAAATATGGCCGATGCAAGATTTAATTCAATCTATTATGTTGGATTTGATGCTAACCAAGGTGGACAATTACAAGGTGAGATGATTGTTGATTGGTTAAAGGCTCAAAAATAGTCGTTAGATTTTAATTAATTTTAGTTTAGTTTTATAAAATAAGGTGAGACCAAACTAGGTCTCACCTTATGATTTATATAAGGAGAAAGATAGAATGAGCGATGAATACATACTCGAAATTAATGGTTTATCTAAATCCTTTGGCAAAAATAATGTTTTAAAAAATATTGATCTAAAAGTTAAAAAAGGAGAAATCCTTGGCTTGATGGGTGAAAACGGAGCAGGCAAATCTACGATGATGAAATGCCTTTTTGGCATTTATTCTATGGATAGTGGCTCTATTAAACTAGACGGGAAAAACGTAAGGTTTTCTGGTCCAAAACAAGCCCTTGAAAGTGGTATAGCAATGGTTCACCAAGAATTAAATCAATGTCTTGATAGAACAATTGTTGATAATATGTTTTTAGGAAGATATATCGGTACAGCTGGAATTGTTAATGATTCATTAATGGTTACAAAATGCAAAGAAATATTTTCTGATTTGGATATGTACTATGATCCAAAAACAATAATGAGAACATTGTCAGTTTCTCAAAGACAAATGGTTGAAATAGCAAAAGCTGTTTCTTATGACGCAAAAATCATTGTTCTTGATGAGCCAACAAGTTCACTTTCTGAAAGAGAAGTTGCCAAATTATTTAGCATAATTAGAAAACTTAAAAAAGAAAAAAATATTAGCTTTATTTTTATATCACACAAAATGGATGAAATTTTTGATTTATGCGATAACGTTATCATCTTACGTGATGGTGCTGTTACTCTTAACAAAAACGTTAAAGATACAGATTTAAATGAATTGATTAAGGCAATGGTTGGTAGATCGTTGGAGAATAGATTCCCAAAAATGACCAATGTGCCTGGTGAAGTCGTCCTTCAAGTTAAAAATATGTGCACAAAATACAAACCATATTTGTACGACTTATCTTTTGATTTGAAAAAAGGTGAAATTTTGGGTATTTATGGACTTGTTGGTGCTGGTAGAAGTGAAGCTCTTGAAACTTTATTTGGTGCTCGTACAATGAGTCAAGGTGAAATTATTTATAAAGGCAAACGTGTTTGGTTTAAAAATTCAAAAGAAGCTATGGAAAATAATTTTGCTTTCATCACAGAAGAAAGAAAAGTTAATGGTTTATTTGGTAAAGCCGACCTTTCTTTCAACACTTGTATAACAAATTTAGATAAATATATGATCGGTGGCGTCTCGCTTTCCAATTCTTTAATGGGAAAAGCTACAGATTTTGAAATTTCACAATTACACACAAAATGTAATAGTAGAAACGACGCAATTCTTTCGTTATCTGGTGGAAATCAACAAAAAGTTATTGTCGGTAAATGGCTTGAAAGATCACCTGATATATTTTTAATGGATGAGCCTACAAGAGGAATTGATGTCATGGCTAAATATCAAATTTATGAGTTGATGATTAAATTAGCTAATCAAGGAAAATCAATTATTATGGTTAGTAGTGAAATGCCTGAGATTTTAGGTGTTACTAATCGAATTGTTGTTCTTTCTCGTCGTCATGTTGCTGGTGTTGTTAACACAAAGGATACTAATCAAGAAGAATTACTTAAACTTTGTGCTAAATATTTTTAAGGAGAA
>Ga0172378_10004416_pt1 | contig 13159 bp, 10 predicted proteins | sample GrowelOW332metaG_FD_119755 | JGI IMG/M metagenome (GOLD analysis project Ga0172378, IMG submission 119755) | Groundwater microbial communities from an aquifer near a municipal landfill in Southern Ontario, Canada - Pumphouse #3_1 metaG | ecosystem: Environmental > Aquatic > Deep subsurface >...
CTTCATTCCTGAAAGTAAGGAAGTTCTTGCATGATGTCCTTATTTGCTTAAAAGCATTAAAATCTTGGGTAATATGTTGTTTTTATGGCCTCAAAAGCTATAAACAGTGCCACTTGGTCTTGAGTCTGCCAATTCAAGAAACTGCTTTAGGTCTACATCGATTCCCGAGTTCTCAAGACGATTGGCTCGCTCATCATAAAGCTCCTTGAGCTTGTCCTCTCGCTTGGTTTTTTCTGCATAATGCAGGAAGCGATGGCATGTTGGACAGACTACCAGTATGTTGGCAAAGCAGTCTAAGGAATTGATAAAGCAGGATTGCTTATTAAGTGGGATTAAATGATGACCCTCCATGTATTGATGGGAAGTCTTGTTGACAATGAAGGTCTCGTGCTTCACATCAATCTGGCAGGTGTAGTTATAAGCTTGCTCGCATTGTATTATCTTGATCCTGTTTTTATCAGGGGTGTTGATTGTCCTTGTCTTAGGTTCATTGGCAGCCATAGGCCTGTCAACAAGCTTAATAGGCTTGTCCAGGGATGGAAGAATATCCTTCTTGCCTCTGAACATAAGCCCAGAAGCATATTCAAAGTAGCGGTTCATTCCAGCTGAGTACATTTGATTGCCCTTTTTATTGGAGGTGACAAAGTCTGGTTCGCTGAACAGTTTTTTTCGAATAGACGAGAGAACCTCGATATCATCTATTTCATAGATTGAAAACTCTGGTCCAAATATGCTTTGAAGCCTTTCGTTAATTGAGTTTATGGCATTGACTCCGTAATGAATTACAGAGCTGTCTGCAAGCTTGTTTCCATCTGCCTTGACATATACATATCTGAGATAGTCGATGTACTCTTCTTGAGTCATATAAACACTATATGCCTATTTTTGACAGCTGACAATGTTTCGATGTTTTTTATTTTCAGTACTGCTTCAATAGGCATTCAAGGGTCGTTAATCGGCTTTGCTCAAAACTCAGAAGTAATTGTTACCTTATATCGTATCTACTGGTGTGATAGTGACGATAATTGAATCCGTATAGGATCCTGCAAGAAGGTTGTCCACTACGCTCTTCTCTATGCCTGTGACATAGAGATCCTTTGTGCTTAACCCAACAGGAAGAGGAGACCAGGTGATTGTGTCGTTCAGGTTCAGGGTCTGGCTGTCTCCAAGGAGAAGCGTGTATGGAACAGTGTAGAGGCCTGCTTCGTGGCGGAAGGCGAATTGGCCTTGGATGGAGCTGGGAGCTTTGGAGAAGCTCAAAGTGACAGCTCCTGGCACGTTGAGTACGCTGATGGCAATCTGGGCGGCCTGCTGCTTGCTGGTTCCTTGGCAGTTTCTTAGATTGATGACACTGTTGTTTATGATGGAAAATGAGTATTCCGGAACTTCATGGCTTGGAACATCCCCGTAATAGGTGATGATGTCGCCATTCTCATCCTTTGGCTGGCCGCCTAATATGTCTACCTTGCTTGGGTCCCCGTTGTAGGCGCCTGAATCCATTGGGATTATCTCAAGGTTATTGGGATTCCATATGCTTCCTTTTGACTTGGCCATGGCGATGGTTCCTGAGGTCAGGTCCGTCTGGAGCGTGATCTCAGTGGGAAAGGCATGCCAGGCTGCCGAGGTATCAGTGACAATGTAGAAGTCAACTGTAACTGTCTTGCCCATAAACGATGTAGATGCATTGCCCAATAGCTGGAAGGGATAGGTGTCGGCTGGGCCTGTCCACATGTAGGCTTCATCGACCTTGATGTTGTTGACCTTGGTTATGGCGTAGAACTTGAAGGTGCTTGACTGGATGGTGTTCCAGGCTGTCTTGGCTGTATAGGAGTTCTCAGTGAAGTTTCCGAGGTTTATCAGCACAATCTTTGACAGGTCTGGCTCGTAGTCAAATACAATGGTGATTGTGCCGACATGGGCAGTCAGATGTCCGCTGAACTGGGTGCTTTCCTGGTTGCTGGCTGTCCAGGCTATCGGGATTGTCGACTGATAAGCAGCAGTTGCCATTAGTGGAATGACAGCTGCAGCGATAAGCAATAGGATGAGGACCTTTCTTTTCATGCCTTAAAGATACAATTGTTTCTCTTGAAAAACAAGACAGCCCTCGAGGCATGATTTGCTCTTGACAGCAGGCTAAAGTGATGAATAAAATACTTAAACGTATAAGTGTTTGGGAGGGCTAAATGATCAGCACCGCTAATGAATTCATCGCATTGCCAGAGGTCAATGATGACCTAAGCCTTGATAGCTTCAATGTGCTGTCGATGAGCCAGAGGGGAATCATAGAATTCAGAGGCAAGCCTCTTCTGTCAGCGAGTCTCTGCATTGACGGCAAGAGCCCTTCCTTCTCGAAGCCTTCGATGGAGCGCTACTGGGTGCCTACCATAGAAGGCGAGTCTGGGTCTTGCCATGTGTGCCAGCGGCTGCTGGCTCCCTTTGGCATCAAGGGCTTTGTCCAGATGTTCACCATCCTGAATAATGGAGATTCTGCATCCTCCTTCCAGGCTTCGGTCAGCCTGCGCCTTGACCAGGTGCTGCACACTGTCAATGAGAGCAAGGCCTTTGAAGGCTCTGTGAACATATATGAGTCCTCCTGGTCAGGAAAGCCTTGCCTTGATATACGAAGCGGCTTTCCCATCATGGCATTTGCATGCCTTGATGATGGAGATTGGACCTGGAGCCATGATGCTTCTTCTATGGATGGCAGATGCGAGGGAAGCCTTGAGGCAGGACAGAGCCTGACGCTAGGCGCTTGCTGGGGCTTTGGGTTTGAGGAAGTCGCGGCGGTCACTGCGGCCAAGGAAATCCTTAGGCTTGGCATGGATCGTGTGCTCTCGGATGCCTATGAGAGGCTTGACTCCCTTGTCATCCGCAAGCCCGATCCAAGGCTGGAAAGGCTTCTAAACTCCAACCTTCTTTACTGCATGCATTTTGCCACTGGCAGGACCCTTGATACCGAGGCTCTTGTCTGTGTCACGAGCAGAAGCCCAAGGTACTATGTCTCCGCTGCCTATTGGGACAGAGACAGCCTGCTCTGGGCGTTTCCTGCAATACTGAAGGCTGATTCCAGCCTGGCTCTGGAGATGCTTGAGTACAGCTTCAGGACTCAGGGCCGCAATGTCGGCATTCATAGCCGCTACATAGACGGCACAGTCCTTGAGTATGGCTTTGAGCTGGACGAGCTGGTGGCTCCCATCATTGCCCTTGACCAGTACATCAGCGCAACGGAAGAGGAGGCCCTGCTGAAGCAGGACTGGGTCGCCTCACAGCTTAAGAGGATCATAAGAATCCTTGAAAAAAAGCTTGATCGATCATGCGGCCTTTATGAGACATTTCTTCAGCCCTCTGACGACATGCACACCTATGTCTTTCTCACATACGACAACGCCCTGGTCTACAAGGCCCTGTGCATACTTGGGAAATGGGGCTTTGATGGGCAGAAAGAGCTGTGGCTCAAAAGAGCTGGTGAGCTGATGTCCAGCATTGAGAGACATTGCATCAGAGCTTCCATGTATGTATGGTCTGTTGATGGAAAGGGCAATTATGATATCTATGATGAGCCTCCTGGGTCTCTTCTCCTGCTCCCTCTTCTTGGAATCACAAGCATAGACAATCCGGTCTACAGAAAGACGGCTGCAAGGATCCTCGATCCTTCCTATGAATTCTCCTTCGCTTCCTATCCCTTTGGAGCCATAGGGTGCAAGCATGCACCGCACCCTTGGGTGCTTAGCCTTGCCAATCAGGTAAAGGTTCTTGGGGACCGCTCTGCTCTTGAGAAGCTGCTTAAGGCTCCTATGGATAATTACATAGCTTGCGAAAGCATCGATGAGAATACTGGGACCTGCACTACGGGAAGCGCCTTTGCTACCTGCGCAGGCTTCTTGGCCTCTGCATTGATGGAGAGATGCTGATGAGCGGCATTGAATACAGAGCATGGGCTATAGCGACCTGCGATTGCACAAGCGAGCTGAGCAGAAGCCTTTTCTTCCAGGGCAATGGGAAAGTAGGCATGAGAGCAGTATGCCCTCTGGACAAGGCCAGAGGGCATGAGCATGGAATGTTCATGGCAGGGTGCTTTGAGACCCTTCATGACAGCATCACGGACATGGTCAATCTTCCAGACCTGCTTTGCATGATTCTAAGTGACAAGGATCCTCGGTCAATGCATCAGAGCCTTGATTTTGCCACAGGCGTACTGGAGCGCACCTGGGAGACTGACAATGCCCTCTATAGCTATGAAAGGGTGCTCAGCTTCTCTGACAGGGCCCTTCTTGGCCACAGGCTCAAGGTGACCGCCAAGAGAGGCTTCATGCTTGAAGCCAAGGATGCAATTGACGCTGAAGTTGTGAACCTTCCTGTAAACGATGACCAGACCAAGATCAACATTCATACCATTAAGCTGATAGCCGATGTTGAGATGAAGGAAGAGGGCGACATGGTCGACCTGCGTTTCTCTACAGCCTGCGGGACCCACAGCCTTCACTTCTCCAAGCATCTTGAAGCCGGAGGCTCCAAGTGGCTTGGGAAGGGAGAGAGCTGGGAGATCCGCTCTGTAGCAAGCATTGATGGCAGAAAAGCCCTGCCTTGCTATGATGATATGAAAAGAGCCTCTGCAAAGGCTCTGGAAGCAATGTGGGAGAAGGTCTTCAGGTTCGACGACTCAGATCCTCGAATGGCTTCAGCTATCCGCTTCAACATCTTCTGCTTGATGCAGAACGCTCCTGACCAGGACATATCCATCGGTGCACGCGGGCTTTCTCATGGCCGCTACAAGGGCAATTACTTCTGGGATGCGGAGATATTCATGCTTCCGGCTTATCTGAAGATAATGCCCGAAGCTGCTCGGCATATACTCATGTTTCGCTGCATGTCCCTGGACAAGGCTATGGAAAATGCTGCAGCAATGAACCTTGAGGGTGCTCGATACCCTTGGATGTGCTCCACGCAGGCCATAGAGCAATGTGAGTCCTGGGATACAGGAAGCTGCGAGATCCATGTCACCGCCGATGTCGCATGGGCTTTGGATGCCTATGTGAAAGAGACTGGGGATCTTGAATTTGAGCGCAGCTGCGCTGCCAGGGTCTATAAGGAGACAGCTCGCTACTGGGTATCCAGATTCTCCTATGACAAGGTCTCCGATTGCTATCAGATGCTGTTTGTAAAAGGCCCTGACGAGTATTGCGGGGTTACTTGCAACAACACCTACACCACCATGATGGCCAAGCACAACATCAAGCTGGCCCTGGATGCTGCAAGGCGCGGCCTTGTCAGCCTGGAGCCAGGGGAAATGGCAAGAATGAAAGACATACTGGATAAGGCAAGGATCCCATACTCTGCAGCTCTTGGAACCTACCTTGAGGATGACACCTATGAGAAGCTTGAGGACTTTGACCTTTCTGGAGCCAAGAAAGACGGCTCTGCCCTTTACCACAGAATATGCTTTGACAGGCTTCAGAGGCTGAAGGTCATAAAGCAGCCTGATGTAATTCTCCTGTACATTCTGCTGCCAGAGCTCTTCACAGAAAAGCAGGCACAAAGCGCCTGGCTGGAGTATGAGAAGCGCACAAGCCATGATTCCACCCTCAGCTGGGGCATGCATGCTGTAGCTGCATTCAAGCTTGGCAGGAGGAAGGAGGGAATGGATTACCTAAGAAAGGCGCTGTTCCTGGATCTTGAGAACCTGATGGGCAACACTGCCTCCGAGGGGCTTCATGTGGGAGCCTGCGGAGCAGCCATACAGGGGCTTTTGCAGTTATTGTAATTGTGGATTGACAGTTCGAGAAAAGTGACTGATAATACTTATACGTTTAAGTGAAAAGGGGTTCAATTATGGTCAAGAGAGTCAGTGTAAAGGATATAGCCAGGGAAGCTGGGGTATCTATTGCTACCGTCTCCTATGTAATCAACAAGAGAACCGACCAGGTGATTGCTCCCCAGACAGTCAAGAGAGTCGAGGAAGCTGTTGCCAGGCTTGGCTATGTGCCCAACCTCGGGGCTCGGGCGCTTGCTTCCAGAAAGACCAAGCTTATAGGGCTGATGATACCCCAGACAGAGAAGGAGCAGAGGCTCATGTTCTCTAACTCATTCTATGGAGAATTCCTCTCTGGCCTTGAGTATGAGGCAAGCAAGAAGGACTATAGCATCCTCATCAGCGGCTCCAGAGGCCAGCAGAGCTATTCAAAGGTTGCCAAGACAAGGAGCCTTGATGGCATTGTGGTGGTGGGAGTCGATTCCCCAGGCGATGTGGAGGACCTTAAGAAGGCTGATATCCCTGTCGTCCTTGTGGACTACTGGGGGCCAGAGACTGGCGTGAACAAGGTCAACATAGAGGACAAGAGAGGCGGATACCTAGCAGCAAGGCATTTTCTGGACATGGGCCATAGGAAAATAGCGCTTGCCACAGGCTATCTCAAGGCTCAGGGGGTCAACGCCCAGCGCCATGACGGCTATAGGCAGGCGCTGCAGGAAGCCGGCATCGAGGATGATCCTGGTATGATCTTCTCCGGTACAGTGTCATACGAGTACGGGCTGGAGCTAGGAGGAATAATTGCCTCGATGGAGGATAGGCCTACGGCGGTCTTCTGCACTGCCGATATCCTGGCCCTGGGGCTGATCAAGGGCCTTGCCAAGGCCTCTCTCAGGGTTCCAGAGGATGTGTCGGTCATCGGCTTTGATGATGGATTTCTTGCCTTGGCCGCAAGCCCGGAGCTTACAAGCATCCGTCAGGATGTAGCGAAAAAGGCAGAGGTCTCTGCGCAGCTGCTCATAGATGCCCTGGATGACAAGGGCATAGCGCAGCGCTCGGTTGTGCTTCAGGTGAGCCTGGTGGAGAGAGGTACAGTTAAAAGGATCTAAAGTTGATCCAAGGCCGTAGGATGGCCTTGGATCGGCATAGGGCATAGGTAATGTCACTACACAGACAGTGTAGTGAATTCGAAAGGATTTGTACATTGGCTTGTACATAAGGAGGTTTGTTGTATGAAGGCAACAAGAAGATTGGTCCTTGTCGCTATGGTGCTCGCCATAGCAGCCTTTGCTGTTTTTGCGTCCCCAGTGGCAGAGAAGACAGCAGAAGTGGTGACCTTGAAGATGGAGCAGTTCTCCGGCAGTGACGCTACGCTTTCAGGAGATGCTCTTCGCAAGATGATAGCGGAGTTCGAAGCTCAGAATCCTAACATCAAGGTTGAGCTCCAGACTATCGGCTATACCGATTATTTCACCCAGCTTCAGAGCAAGGTCGTTGGTGGCAATGCCGCTGATGTCTTTGAGCTGAACTACGAGAATTTTGTGGCTTACGCCAGCCAGGGTGCATTGGCCGACATATCCAGCTATCTTGGAGACACAAGCGGCTTCAACAAGACCGCCCTCAACGCTTTCAACTATCAGGGAACACAGTACGGAGTGCCAAACTCCTTCTCAAACTGCGTCATGTTCTATAACAAGGCTCTCTTTGACAAGGCTGGCCTGGCTTATCCGACCAATGACTGGACCTGGAAGGATGTCGAAGAAGCATCCAAGAAGATCATGAGCCTTGAAAGCGGACTCTGGGGATTCTACAGGCCGCTGACCTTCAACGAGTTCTACAAGGGCGTTGGCCAGAATGGCGGCAAGATGCTGAGCTCTGATGGCAAGTCCTTCACAGTCAACACTCCCGAGAACGTCGAGGCTGCAAGGCTTATGGCCGGCTGGCAGATTGACAGCCACATCATGCCTACCGAGGCTGAGATGGGCGGAATGGGAGACTGGGACCTGTTCAAGAGCGGCAGGCTGGCAATGCTGGTCACAGGCATATGGGCCTTCGGCGATTTCACAGCCAACTGCCCGTTTGCATGGGATATCACAGTAGAGCCAGGCAACACAGCCAAGGCAACCCACTTCTTCTCCAACACATATGTAGTAAGCGCAACAAGCAAGCATCCTCAGGAAGCTGCCAAGCTTGCACAGTTCCTGGCTGGAAGCAAGGAAGCCACAAAGCTCAGAGTAGAGGCCTCCTGGGAGCTTCCTCCTGTAACTTACAGCGACATCATCGAGAGCTATCTCAGCATCACTCCTCCTGACAACAGGGAAGCTGTGTTTGAGTCGCTCAACTATCTCGTCACGCCTCCGACTTGTGTACAGCAGTCTGAGATGCAAGCCATAATCGACAGCTATCTCTCACAGATTGTATACAAGAAGCTTTCTGCACAGGCCGCTCTTGATGCCTGCCAGAAGGAGCTTGAGGCAAAGATCAGCCTCTAGGCTGATTGATTTAGGAGGGATGCCATGAGTGCAAGCGGACGAAAAGGCGTTAAGGCTGCGATTCCTTTCCTGCTTCCCAGCTTGATAGGAGCGCTGCTGTTCTCTGTCCTGCCCATTCTGGTGTCTCTCTTTCTCAGCATCACTAACTGGACTGGAATGTCCCCGGTCAGCCTGACCAGGGGCTTCTTCCAGTTTGTGGGAAAGCACTTTGTCGGCTTGGAGAACTTCAAGGCGATCCTGTCAGACTCAGAATTCTACAAGGTGCTTTCCCACAACCTGTATTTCATAGTCCTTTATCTTCCATCGATGCTCCTGGTATCCATGGCATGCGCCTTGATCATCAACAGCCCACGCAAGACAGCCAATGTCTACAGGGTGCTCTACTACATCCCGGTATTGACCAGCTGGGTGGCTGGAGCCCTCATATGGAAGTGGCTTCTGTCGCCGACCTATGGTCCGATCAACAACGTCCTGGCCTTGCTGGGCATAGAAGGCCCGATGTGGCTTCAGAGCGAGGCCTGGGCCATGCCCTCCATAGTGATCGCCTCGGTTTGGAAGGACATGGGCTTTTATGCCATGATAATACTTGGCGGGCTAAAGAGCATAGGAGTTGAGTATTATGAGGCAGCCAACATCGATGGGGCAGGCAAGACCCAGTGCTTCTTCCGCATCACGCTTCCTCTTCTGTCCTCAGTTCTCTTCTATGTCATAATGCTCAGCCTGATAAACGCCTTCCAGCTCTTCCCCCAGGTCATGGTCATGACCAGGGATGGCAATGCCGGCCCCAATGGTGCAACGATGGTGATGGTTGAGCGCATCTACAAGTATGCCTTCAAGTACGGCAAGATGGGCTATGCTGCAGCTTATTCCTGGCTGCTGTTCGCTGTTATCATGATCTTCACTGTCATCCAGAAGAAGGGTGAAAAGAAGTGGGTGAACTATGAAAGCTAGAAGAATCGGTGCAATAGGCTATCAAGCGCTTGCCATGTTTCTGGCTGTTGTTGCGATAGTGCCCTTCCTCTGGATGGTGTCCACATCCCTCAAGAGCAGCGGCGCCCTTCTGGCGCTTCCCATAGAGTGGATTCCCAAGAATCCCACCCTGGATGCCTATAGAAGGCTGTTTGCTGTTTCCGGAATGCCTCGGTCTGCCATGAACTCCATAATAGTCACTGCCTCTGCAGTGGTCTTGACCCTGGCTTCTGCCTCTATGGCGGCCTTTGCGCTGGCAAAGATAGAGTTCAAGGGACGCAATGCGGTGTTCATGCTCTTCGTGGCATCCATGATGATACCGACCCAGGTGACCTTCATCCCGCTTTACCTGATCATGAATGATCTATCCTTGGTCAACTCGCTTGCGGCCCTCATAGTCCCCTATGCCTTCAAGGCCTTTGCAATATTCATGCTGCGCCAGCAGATGATGAATATACCGGATGCCTATCTAGATGCAGCTTCCATTGACGGGGCGAGCTTGGGCAGGTCGTTCTTCTCCATCATGCTTCCCATGTGTAGGACAAGCCTTGTGACTCTTGCCATCATCACCTGCATGGAAGCCTGGAACGATTATCTGCTGCCACTGGTGCTCATGACAGACAGCCGCAACTTCACATTGACAATAATACTCAATTCACTGAGCGGGCAGTTCAAGACCAACTATGACCTTCTCATGGCAGGCTCCTTGATATCCATATTGCCTCTTCTTCTAGTTTATGTTGTTGCACAAAAGTATTTCGCAAGCGGTCTTCAGGTAGGAGGAATAAAGGGATGAGGCTTCAGGCTCTTTCGCAGAAGCAGGATGGGTTTGCTTTTATCAAGAGCGATCATCCTGTAATAAGGATATTCGGAGTCGACAGCCTGGTTGGCACCGGCGAGCGCTTTGACATGCTGGACTTCCTGGGCCACGACAGGACCAACGAGGTCAAGGAGGTCTTCACTCATCAAGGCTCCAGCACCTACCTTCCTATTCCCCTGGTCTTGTCCAGGACTGTGAGCTTTCTCGTAGATACAAGGCGAGTTTTCACCTTCCACTCCAGAAAGGAAGGCGATGATGCTCTGATAGAGATAGATGGCGAGCTTGATCCAGAAGATACTATCCTGGTTTATCAAGGACCGGTGAAGGAGGCTCTTGCAGCCTTGCTCAGGCACAAGGGCGGGGTCTGCCTTCCGCCATCTTGGATATTCGGCCAATGGGCCAGCGCCAATCGCTGGAAGAGCACGGCTGATGTGCTTGAGGCCATCGACAAGGCCCAAAGGCATGGCTTTGACCTGAGTGTCCTGGTCATAGAGGCCTTCAGCGACGAGTCCACCTTCTATAGGTTCAACGAAGAAAGCCAGAGCCTGTGGGCTGACCGGCAGGAGATGATGAGAATCCTCAAGAACAGGGGCATTCACCTCCTCTTATGGCAGTGTCCTGTGTTCAAGGCCCTTGAAGAAGGCCGCAGGGACAGCATCCATGAAGCGGATCTTCTTCAAGCCAGGAAGGAAGGCCTGGAGGTCAGGCTTGCCGACGGCTCGCCTTATCGCATACCCAAGGGCCACTGGTTTGCTGGTTCCATGATTCCCGACTTCACCAGCAAGAGGACCCGGGACTGGTGGATGAGCAGAAGAAAGGCCCTTCTTGACATGGGCATTTCCGGCTTCAAGACCGATGGAGGGGAGTTCGTCCTTGACGATGGGACCGTATTCTCAGACGGATCTACCGGCAAGCAGATGAGAAACGCATATTGCCAGAGCTATGTAGGCACCTACCTGGATTACATGAGCCCTGACTGCATAACATTCTCCCGTGCGGGCTATCTGGGCAGCCAGAGAACCTCGGTCTACTGGGCAGGGGATCAGCTGTCAGAGTTCAGTGAGCTGGAAAGCGCCATCAGAGCCGGGCTCAACGCCTCAATGTGCGGGGTGTTCTGGTGGGGCTTTGACCTAGCTGGCTTTGCCGGCCCAATGCCAAGCAAGGAGCTTTATCTCAGAAGCTATGAGGCAGCAGCCTTTGTGCCGGTGATGCAATGGCACTCTGAGCCCACAGGAGGCCAGTTCGCCCTTATCATGGCCTCCACCGACAAGGTCAACGACCGCAGCCCCTGGAACATGGCAAGCCTATATGGAGACGAGGTCCTTGAGGTCACACGGCGCTATAGCAAGCTGAGAACAGCGCTCAGGGCCTATCTGGAAAGCGAGGCCTCTCACTGCCAGCAATCCTGCGAGCCCTTGATGAGGTCCATGTTCTATGAGACAGAGGGCCAGCATGCCAGCATAGATGACCAGTTCCTGCTTGGAAGGTCGCTGCTTGTGGCCCCTATCCTGCATGAAGGACAGTCCATGCGTTCAGTGATCATTCCCCAAGGCTCCTGGTGGGATGTGCTTCAGGCCATGCGGATTGAGGGTCCTTGCACTGTGCAAAGAAGCTACAGCCTTGATCAGATAGGGCTTTTCATTCGTATTGACGGACCAAATTCAGAGGCCTTGGAATTCCTGAAGGCCTAGAGCTTTATCAGCTTTTTGCACTGATGCTGGGCCTTGTTTGCGTAGGGCGCTCCTAGGAAGCGCTCAAAGGCATCTATCTCATCCTGTCCAAGATCCTTTGCCTGCTCGAACATCATTGCAAAATGCCTATTCAGTATCTGCTGGCTGTACTTGGCATAGATTCTCTTTCCAAAGTCGGACACAAGTATGATCACGCTTTTCCTATTGCCCTCTGCATGGTATCTCTCCAGCATGCCCTTGCTGACAAGCTTGCTCACAAGCTTGCTGAACTGGCTTTGCTTTATGCCAAGCCTAGAGGCGATCATTGTCATGTTCTGTGCAAGCTCCTCATTCTCTATCAAATACTCTACTACCTGTATCTGCGCAAATGAGAAGCTCACATCGTCGATCCTATTGATTTCCTTGTTAAAGCATTGTGCGTAGACGTTGCAGTACTTGATCAGCTTCTCAAGCACTCCACGATAGCGTCCCATCCATTCAAGTTGCATCCCAGACCTCTTATTATTCCTAGAGGTTAGCAAAAAAACGTCTGCTCTTCAAGAAATAACTGGTTGCGATTATAGAAATCGTGATGTATTATGAGAACAGCAAAATATATTACAACGGAATGAATATATTTGAAGGGGGAATTTATGTGGCGTTGCTTTATAGCCCATAAGAGGGCGTGGATCATGCTGGGCATCGCACTGGCAGTGATTCTTGTCAGCAGCTTTCTGGCTTGCCTGGTGCAGTCAGCTGGCTTTAAGGTCAAGGTTTATGACCTAAGGGATGTCACCAACACGGGAGTGGTGATGACTTCTTCCGGTGAGGCTCCCGTCAAGGGCGAGGTGAAGAGCGGAATACTCTTCGTTCCAAAAAAGGCGAGCGCAGACAATAAGCTTCCAGCCGTCGTGCTTACTCATGGCTACCTTAACAACAGGGAGCTTCAGCTTCAAAATGCGATTGAGCTAGCCAGAAGAGGCTTTGTTGTTCTCACCGTGGACAGGGAAGGCCATGGCAACTACGAAAACAGCGGGGAGACGGGCGCCCTGATGGCTACCAGCGGATTATATGAGTCTGCGAAATATCTTTACAACCTGGACTATGTAGACCAGAGCCGCATAGGCATCTCCGGTCACAGCATGGGAGGCTACACCACTGCCATGACCCTTTACAATGACTCCATGGGCAAGCCTGCCTTTGATGAGTCTGGCAAGGCTACAGGCAATGGACTGGGCATAATATCTGCTGGCCTGATGCAAGGCTGGAGCACCTTCGTATTTGCCAATTCAGATGTGTCGGTTGCCAATCTCAAGGCCAGTGATGATGAGTTCTTCTACAATAGCGCCGATTATCAGGGCACCAAGACCATAGCCCGGCAGTACCTCCAGTCAAAGGCAGCGGCCCAGTTCGTGGGTGCAGCCTTCTCTGGCCCAATTGAAGTGGTCAATGGCGGAATCTA
>Ga0172378_10004419_pt1 | contig 13156 bp, 7 predicted proteins | sample GrowelOW332metaG_FD_119755 | JGI IMG/M metagenome (GOLD analysis project Ga0172378, IMG submission 119755) | Groundwater microbial communities from an aquifer near a municipal landfill in Southern Ontario, Canada - Pumphouse #3_1 metaG | ecosystem: Environmental > Aquatic > Deep subsurface >...
AAAAAAGAAAAGGAATCCGGATGACATCATCCGGATTCCTTTTCTTTTTTTCTTATTGCTCAGAGATTCAACCTTTCATACTGATTAGACTTACAAACTCCTCCCTTGTCTTGGCGGTATTAAAAATGCCAGTAAAGTCTGATGTTGTGGTCACAGAGTGCATCTTCTGTATTCCCCTCATCTGCATACACATATGCTGTGCCTCAATGACAACCATCACACCCAGCGGGTCTAGCGTCTGCTGTATACAGTCCTTGATTTGAGTGGTAAGCCTTTCCTGAATCTGCAAACGACGTGACAAAATCTCCACCACGCGCGCTATCTTGCTGAGTCCGGTAATCTTCCTATTGGGGATATATGCGACATGGGCCTTCCCAAAAAATGGCAGCATATGATGTTCGCACAAAGAATAGAAATCAATATCCTTCACGATGACCATCTGCCTATATTCCTCTTCGAAGATAGCAGACCGTAACACATCACAAGGGTCAAGCTTATAGCCATACGTAAGGAACTGCATAGCCTTCGCCACACGCTCCGGCGTTTTGACAAGACCTTCGCGAGTAACATCCTCGCCCAACAAGGTAATAGCTTCCCTATATATAGGAATCAAAGCATCTGTTTTCTCTTTACTTGGATATTTGGCCAAATCCCAAGGCTTTATCTCAAGATCATCATTTTGCATATCTCTATCTTTTATGGAAAATCAAACATTAATTCCGCACAACCGGATTTTCATCCTTCTCAAAATCCAAATCACGGGTCTCATCATCACGCACGATAATGATATCGCCCGCATAATCAGGAAATTCCGACTTCAGCTTATAGGCCAAGGCCAAGGCATCCGTATATGTCCGGAAATCTCCCACCTTCAGCCTCCAAAAGGGAGATGTAAACGCCACATAATAGGAAAGATCCGGAAATTTCTCCTTCAGTTTCGCTTCCCTCGCGTACGACTCCGCCTTCGACTTCTTCTGATGATTGCCCATATAGACCTGCACTCTATAACCAGAATAACTGATATATTGTTTGTCTTCGGCCTTCGCCATCTCTTTCTTCAGAAGCATGACCATATGCGGATCCTGCACTATCGTGACCGTTCCCTGCCCATTCTCCTTCGATGTCAAAGAAGAGATAACGCCCGCAGCAGACACCTTTTTTTTACCATTGTTCGTTTGTCCCCAAGAGAGGGAGAACGATAAACATAAAAACACACCAAATGTCAACAATATTCTCATGACCTCATATTTTTAGAGTTCTTTTTGTCCATTTCTGACTGTATGAATAGAAGCTGCTGCTCCAGCATCTCCACTTTTTGCATATAAAAACCATTCTGTTTGGCCATTCTTATCGGATTGGAGTAGATAGCGCGAATCTCCATCTGCCGTCCATTGTCAAAATCCAACTTCATACTCGGAGAGTAAGGCTTCATCTTATCCGTCATCTCCAACATATTATTGACAAACTCATGTTCGATGACAGCACCGCACGCCCTTGCGCCAGCAAGCACCTCCTCCATCATATCCTTCACCAATTGACGTGACGACGACGTTTTCATAATGACATCCGTCGCTGTGTCAAGAGCCACAGTGAGTCCGTTGTACGGGATATTCCAGACAAGCTTTTTCCAGCGTGCCACCTTCAAATCGGGAGCGATGAAAAGAGGAACCTTCGCCCGTTCAAAGTCTGTCTTCATTTGCGAGAGTAGATGTTCCTGAGGATGTTGATGGACACCGACCGTCAATGGCCCGTAATCAATATGTGCGATATGCCCCTGTCCCACTCTGGACGAGCAGATAAACGCCATTCCGCCCATAATGGTAGTGTCGGGGTATACGGCAGACAACTCCTCTTCCAACCCCAATCCATTCTGAATAAGCACAACCACTGAATTCTCATGCAACAAAGGAGCCAACATCTCCTTCAAATGAATGTTTTGCGTAGACTTCAAGGCCACGATGACCACATCGCAGGCAGGCATATCTGAGGTGGATTTGTAAGCATTGATGGGAGATACAGAAAAATCGCCCATCACAGAATCGACCTGTAGTCCATGTATCTTCACATAATCATATTCGGAATGAAAAAGAAAATGGACCTCATTGCCTGCATGTGCCAACCGGCCGCCATAATAGCCGCCAATGGCTCCTGCTCCTATTATTGCATATTTCAACTTCATAACAAAAACTTCTTCATCGAAACGACATCGCGCAACGACATATTAAAACAGACTACAAAGGTAGCTTTTTTATTAGATTTATCACAGCTATTTTCAGAATGAAACAAACACACGGAAAGACAAAAGGATCAAATTTCATTTTTGTCTACTATCCTCACTCCCGATTATCTCGTCAGATGGGCTATCATTCCTTCAAGAAGGGAGTCTATTTTCTCCCTTCATCTACCAATCCATTTTCCTCCTATTTTCTTCGTACAAGAAATCCGTCTTTTCTGTCTCCGCAAACAACAATTCCGAGCTCACCGGAGTTGAAACAAATGTTGCCATTTCCTTTTCACTTTGACAAGGAAGGGGAAAAACCGGCATCCGAAAGAAGCCCGGTCTCCTCCTCAGAAAACAAGCAGTCAATTATTCAGAATTGCTCCATCTCTAATCCATTTTTCAAAAAGAATCCATTTCATCGTTATTTTTGACATCTTTACACACTTCAAAATTCCTTTACAGACCGGATGCAACAATTCTCCATCTTTCGTCCCGTTTTCTTCTAAAAAAAGACATTATCAACATATAAATATTTACATATCAACAATATAACATTCGTGAAAAAATCTGCAACAAAATTTAAATGACTGAATTTTTATATTTATTGATTGTATTTTAAAAGGAAGATTAATGTCATTCCTATTAAATTTGCCTCCAATGATATACAAACTTCAATTTTTTACGCATGAAAAACAAATTACTAACACTATTGGTGGCATTATTTTGCGCAGGACAAATGCATGCGCAGTTGGCCAAAGACAATCAATGTAAGTTTTTGGGGAACATTACTACATCCTATAACTGGGTCGAATATTGCGATCCTCAAGAATGTAGTAGCCAATACATTTATGCAGATTACTGGAACCAGGTAACCTGTGAAAATGCAACAAAATGGGGATCTGTTCATAAAGGATGGGGAAAATTCGACTGGACAAATGCCGACAGAACTTATAATTATTGCAAACAAAAGGGAATTCTATTTAAATTCCACGCTTTAATCTGGGGCAGCCAAGCTCCTTCATGGATTAAAACTTTGAGTGCAGATGACACTAAAAAAGCCATCGTCGAATGGTTTGACGAGGTCAAAAACCACTATCCGGACCTCCAGGTCATCGATGTTGTAAATGAGGCTATTTATTCCGGAAGTAATTATCACTCACCTTATAAAGAAACCAAAATCATCGAGGCATTGGGTGGTCAGGCTAACGGATATCCTAACACACAGTCTTACGGATGGCTTGCCGAGGCATTCAAAATGGCACGTGAGCGTTGGCCAAATGCCATTTTGATCTACAACGATTACAACACTTTCCAATGGCAGAAGACAGAGTTCATCAACCTTATTAATGGTTTGAAAGCTCTAAATGCTCCAATCGACGCTGCAGGTTGCCAATCACACGATTTGAACGACATGAGCGGATCTAACTTCAAATCAGCATTGGAAGACATCCACAACAAGATTCAAATGCCTATTTATATTACGGAGTATGATATTGCGAATAGCAATGACGCAACTCAGGCAACTCGTTACAAGGAGCAGTTCCCTGTCATGTGGGAGGCCGACTATGTAGCAGGTGTAACCCTTTGGGGTTGGGTCTATGGCAAGACTTGGACCACTGACGGCAACTCCGGTATCATCAAAAATTGTTCAAAACGCTCTGCTTTCACTTGGTTGGAAGAGTACATGAAAACGGATGCAGCCAAGAATGCAAAGAGCCCGTTCTGCGGTTCTTCCACTAAAGTCTCGTTATCTTCGGACAAAGAGAGTTACGAAGCGACTGCAACCGTTAAACTGACGGCAACTGTCACTTCTACCAATACAATCAAACGGGTTGAATTCTATAACGGAACAACCAAATTGGGCGAAGACACTTCATCTCCGTACGAATATACATGGTCGGATGTGGAAGGTGGCAACTATAAGCTGACTGCCATTGCTTACGATTCCGACAACGAGAAAACTACTTCTTCGGAGATAACGGTTACCGTTTTCCCTGCGCGTGCTCCTTATACAGGAAAAGCGATTTTAATTCCGGGAATTTTGGAAGCCGAGAATTATGACATCGGCGGTGAAGGTAGGTCTTATCATGACTCCGACGACGAAAATGAAGGTGGTGCTTACCGTGAAGATGGAGTTGACATCAACGAGAACCCAAGCGGCGGAGGTTATAACATTGGTTATACTGCCAACGGCGAATGGTTGGAATATTCCGTAAACGTCGAGAAAACCGCCAAATACAACTTCAAAGCTTTGGTCGCTTCTGGCAACGAGAACGGATCGTTCAACATCTACTTGGACGGAACAAGCATTGCCTCCGTATCTGTACCACAAACGGCAGATGGAACTTGGGATACCTACGTTAATGTATCTGGACGGACAACGGAATTGGCAGAAGGTTCACACATCCTTAAGATAGAGGTTGACGGTGGATACTTCAACTTGGACAACATCGAGTTTACAGAATACACCGGCGGACAGACGGGCGGTGACATAGAAAACACTTGCGACGACAAAACCATTCTATCTCAGTTCTCTTCTCTCAAATTAGGAAGTGCCAACTTGAAGAAGTTGACGGAGCATAACCCTCTCTACACGCAACGCTACGGAGCTGACCCTTGCGCCATGGTTTACAACGATGAGGTCTTCATCTATATGACGAACGATATTTATGAATACAGCAATGGTGCCATCAGTACAAACAACTACGGAACCATTACTGAAATCAACTGTGTATCTTCTAAAGACTTGGTCAACTGGACTGACCACGGGCCAATGAAGGTGGCTGGAACCGGAGGTATCTCAAAGGCAGGAAACTCTTGGGCTCCGACAGCTTGCCACGCCAAAATCAACGGCAAGGAGAAATTCTTCCTCTATTTCGCTAACGGAGGAAACGGCATCTATGTCGTAACTTCCGATACACCTTACGGACCTTGGACCGATGTTTTGAACGGACAGGGATTAATTACCAGATCAATGCAAAACTGTAACGTTAATTGGTTGTTCGACCCAGCTGTTCTTGTAGACGATGACGGAACCGGATATATATACTTCGGTGGTGGTGTTCCTGATGGAAAGGCAGCCGATCCCGGCACTGCACGTGTAGCTAAACTTGGAGCTGATTTCACTAGCATCGTAGGTGCTGCTGTTACTATAAACCCTCCATATTTATTCGAGGATGCCGGCATCAACAAGATTGGAAAGACTTACGTATATAGCTATTGCACCAACTGGAATACGAATGCTCCTTACACGAATGCGGAAATCCGTTATATGACCTCATCCAATCCGACGGGTCCATTCACGGTTCAAAATGCCGTTTTCAGCAATCCAGGAAACTTCTTCTCTGGAGGTTGGGGTAACAACCACCACTCCATGTTCAAGTTCAAGGACCAATACTATATCACTTACCACTCACAACTGCTGCAATATAGAAAAGGGGTAGAAGGTGGTTACCGTTGCTCTCATATCGATAAAATCAGCGTAAATGAATCGAATGCACAGATCTCTGCCGCAACTGGTACGTATGCCGGTGTTACCCAAGTCAAGAACTTTGACGAGTTGGATTTAATCGAAGGTGAGACATTCGCATGGAACAGTGGCATCAACACAAGATATATAGACAAAACGAATATGGCCGTTACCGAAATTGATGCCGGCGACTGGATCGGGTTGTCAAAAGTAGATTTCACGAAAGGATACAACACCGTATCTGCAAAAGTATCCAGCAAGAATGGCGCAGCCATGAAGATTGTACTAAACAGCCCTGAAGGTGAAGTAATCGGTTACTTAGCTGTTCCTGCAACAAACGGTGAATTTGTCGAAGTTTCTGCGGCACTCTGCGACGAGATCGCTTCCGTACATGACATATTTGTCATATTCAGCGGAGAGATGGAACTAGACTCTTGGTCGTTCTCTCATTCTGGCACTACAGACAGAGAATCCATCGCATCAGAGAATCCAAGTATAACCATCCAACCGAATCCAACATCAGACAAAGCTGTCTTAAGCGATGTGGAGATTGGAGACGCAATCAGCATCTACTCTTTAAATGGTGTTCTTTTACGCGAAATAGTGGCTGCCAGCTCCGATGTTGAGATTGACTTGTCAGATTTCGTAGCCGGAATGTACTTTATAAAAGTAGAAGATCACATACTAAAGGTTATAAAACAATAAAATCTCTTTTTCTATTTTTCAAACAAAGTTTATGATTTTCAAGGACTGTGCCCATTTTTCTTTGGGCACAGCCTCTTTTATCGTCTCTCCGAAATCAAATTCTTAACAGAATTCCTTCTACTAACTACGAATCAGGCGGATCATCAAAACCAGGCAGAAAATGCCAATCGAATTCTTTTTATCCTTTTCGGAAAATGACGTTTTCTATTTTTCACTAAAAAACATACTCATCATGAATAAACACATCAGCATATTTGTGTTTCTGCTGTTCTTTTGCCAAAACTTCATCAGCAGGGCAGACAATCCGATTGTACAGACATACTATACCAGCGATCCTGCACCTATGGTGTACAAGGATACGATGTTCGTCTATGTGGGGCACGACGAAGACAATGCCAGCTACTATGAGATGAACGACTGGCGTTTGTATTCAACCACCGACATGGTCAATTGGACCGACCGTGGCTGCGTACTCTCGTACAAAGACTTCTCTTGGTCTGAACCGGAGGCCGCTTGGGCTGCCCAATGTGTAGAGAGAAACGGTAAGTTCTACTACTACGTGACCACCATTCCAAAAGAGATCAGTGCTCGTTCTGTCGGCGTTGCCGTAGCAGACAATCCGGCAGGGCCGTTCAAGGATGCGATAGGCAAACCATTGCTATCCAGAAGTTGGGACTACATTGACCCGACTGTCTACATAGACGGAGAGGATGCTTACCTCTATTTGGGCAACCCAAGCCTCTATCATGTAAAACTGAACGAGGACATGATTTCCTATTCAGGAGATGTTGTCAAACACGACATGACCACCCAAAGTTTCGGTTCCAATTCCGAAGGCAAAAGCTCCTATACGGAAGGCCCTTGGTTCTACAAAAGAAACAATCTCTATTATATGGTCTATGCCGCAGGCGGAATACCAGAACACATCGCCTACTCTACCAGTAGCAGTCCGACCGGACCTTGGACCTATCAGGGCATCATCATGAAGAACCAAGGAAAAAGCTTCACCAACCATTCCGGAATCGTCGATTTCAAAGGACGCTCTTTCTTCTTTTATCATAACGGAGCTTTGGATGGTGGCGGCGGTTTTACCCGTTCCGTAGCCGTAGAGGAGTTCACCTACAATGCGGACGGAACCATTCCTCAGTTCGACATGACCGATCTCGGTGTGAAGAACCCTATTCAACCTTTGGATCCATATAAAAGACAAGAGGCTGAAACAATGGCTTTTTCCCATGGAGTAAAGACATTTAAAGACGACAGCCGCGGCATCTATGTGGGAAACTGCCATGCCGGAGATTACATCAAAATCCGCTCCGTCGATTTCGGAGAGACGGGCTGTGACAAACTGACCTTTGCTGCGCAAGCTCTCAATAGCGGAGGCAGCATCGAAGTCCGCATAGACGACCGCACCAGCGGAACGCTTATCGGAACAATCAATATTGCCAATACCAACGGATGGAAAGAGATTGCCGCCGACATAGACAATGTGACTGATGTTCATGACGTGTATTTCATCTTCAAAGGGGACGATTCGGAGCTCTTCAATTTAGACTATTGGTTCTTCGAGACAAGCGGAGTGCGCGTTCCTCAGGGACCATACAGCGGCACCGCCATAAGCATACCTGGCAAACTGGAGGCTGAGGATTACGACCTCGGCGGATCCGGCACTGCCTATTATGACGCTGAGAGCAAAAACCAAGGCGGCGCTTACAGAACTGATGGTGTAGATATTGTAGAGATCAGCACAGGAAAATATGCGGTGGGATATACCGTGACCGACGAGTGGATGGAATATACCATCAATGTGAAGAAGACGGCAGCATATAAACTCACTTGCACCGTTTCGTCAGGAATGGACAACACCGGATTCCAACTCTTCTTGGACGACGAGGAGATAACCTCCACCATTACCGCTCCTAACACAGGCGACTGGGACACATACTCCACCGTAACGGCCAACACTACCCAGTTGACAGCCGGCACGCACGTACTGAAACTGTTGATTACCGGCGGATACATAAACATAGACTGCATCGAATTTGCAGAAAAGGCAGCCAGTACTTTACCGGAGGGTGTAGATCCTAACTTCCACATCTATCTGGCTTTCGGACAATCCAACATGGAGGGTAACGCCGCTGTGATTGACGCCAACCGCGTCAAAGATGATCGGTTTAAGGTGATGGCAACGGTGACTTGTTCCAACATGGGACGGACACTCGGAGAATGGTCGGTAGCCGTTCCTCCTCTTTTCCGTTGCTACACAGGACTCTCCATCGCTGATTATTTTGGAAAGACGATGATCCAACTTTTGCCGGACGTGACCGTGGGCGTTGTTCCCGTAGCCATAGGCGGAACCAGCATCAAAATATTCGACAAGGCACAAGTTGCCGAATATCTTCCTACTGCTGCCGACTGGCTCCAATCTTATGCCAAGGATTATGACAACAGGCCTTACGACCGTATGGTCGAGATGGCCAAGAAGGCTCAGAAAGATGGCGTCATCAAGGGAATCATCTTCCATCAAGGAGAGACCGACGGCGGCTATGCAGATTGGGAGAAAACAGTGGCCAAAGTCTATAACGACCTGATCACCGATTTGGATTTGGATCCTGAAAAAGTACCTTTCATTGCAGGCGAGATGTTGGAAAACGGATCTTGTGCAGGCATGAGCGACCGTGTCCATAAATTGCCGAACTACATCAAAAACTGCGCAGTGGTCAGTTCTGCCGGAGCTCCCGGAAATACAGACAGACTACACTTCACCAACGAAGGATACCAGATAATGGGTAAAAGATATGCGGAGCTGATGGCTACCATGATAGACCTATCCGAACCGACTCCTCAGGCTCCGTTCGATCCAGACCATATCATTCAGATTCCTGGAAAGCTGGAGGCCGAAAACTACGACACTGGTAATGCCGGCGATGCCTATTCCGATTCCGACCGTACTAACGAGGGCGGTGAATATAGAACAGACGGAATGGACATCGTAACCACAACAGACGGATATGCTGTGGGCTATACCATCAAAGACGAATGGCTCGAATACACAGTGGAGATTCAAGAAAAGGCCAAGTATACAGTCACGGCCAAGGCTTCGACCACCAACGACAAATCTTCCATCCTTCTCTATTTGGATGATGAGGTCATCGCAGACACGCTACATTTCACTAACACAGATGATTTTGCCACCTACGTACTCAACGAAGTGGAGACAAAAGAGCTATCGCAAGGTGAACACATTCTGAAAGTGCTTGTGACAGGAAGCTATTTCAACTTGGATTGGCTGAAGTTCGAAGCAATCGGGTCAACAGGTATGGACGCAGCCTCAACGACAAAATCATCTATCGCTGCAGGAACCTACACCATCCATGACATCGCAGGAAGGGATTTGGGTTCTATCGAGATAACCGAAGGTTCCTTGGACGAGGTTCAGCGTAAAATAAGTATGACTGTCCCTCAAAGTGGGGTTTACATCATCCGTAACGGGAAAGAGATTCTTACCATAAACATCCGGAAATAAACGGATCGTTCTATTGAAAACAAACCAAGGAGGTGTGTCTATGGATACACCTCCTTTTTAAGAAAAAGCATTTGAATTTATATCAAAACGAATATAATCAACATGAATATAAACATAAAGAAAGTTACACTTTCCGTACTCTTCGCTGCGGCAACAGCACTACCCGTACATGCTCAGATCAATGATTTAGTCAAAACCCCGCCAATGGGGTGGAATAGTTGGAACGTTTTCCACGAAAATATCAACGAGAACCAAATTAAAGAGATTGCCGATGTCATGGTATCATCGGGCATGAGAGACGCCGGATATATCTATTTGAACTTGGACGACAATTGGATGGCAAAAACCCGCGATGCCAGCGGCAACCTACAGGCCGACCCCACCCGATTTCCCAGCGGAATGAAGGCTCTGGGTGATTATATCCACGCAAAGGGTCTGAAATTCGGCATCTATGGCGACCGCGGTCTGCGTACCTGCCACCACTACAACAACAGCAACTCTTTCCCTAATTCAGGAAGCGGCAGCTACATGAAGGAGGAACGGGATGCCAAAACCTTCGCCTCTTGGGGCGTCGATTATCTGAAATATGACAACTGCGAACCGGCCTCCGGATCCAACCAAAGGGAAGACTACGAACGTATGAGGGATGCACTTGCCAATTCCGGACGCGAAATAGTGTTCAGCATCTGCGCGTGGGGTTACCAAGACTGGATGCCGCAAACGGGTAATCTGTGGCGTACCACGGGAGACATCAGTAACGCATGGCAGGCACAACCGGGAGATTGGTTCCGTGGTGTGGTGGACATCATCGACGCAAATGAAAAGTATTACACGAATGCCGGCCCCGGCAAGTGGAACGACCCCGACATGCTGCAAGTGGGCAACGGCGTACTGACCATGGACGAGTCCCGTTCGCACATGACCATGTGGGCCATCATGGCCGCTCCTCTACTCACCGGAAGCGATTTGCGGAAAATGAGCACCGAAATTAAAGACATTTATACGAATGCCGACATGATTGCCGTCAACCAAGACTCGGCAGGAATAGCCGGCCATCGGGTGAGTTCCGAAGACGGAAAAGAGATTTGGATCCGACACCTCGGCTCCAAAACCAGCGGCAATCTGGCAGTCGCATTGTTCAACAAAAACAGCAGCACGCAAACCATAAATCTGGACTTCAGCAAAATTGGCGTTTCCGGTGAGGTGACAGCTCGGAATATTTGGGAAAAGAAGGATTTAGGAATTCTGAGTGGCAGCTTCTCTTCCGAGGTGCCTGCCCATGGAACCACATTCCTGAAAATATCCGCCAAAATAGTACCTCAAAGTCCGTTCGACTCTCTCCATGTGGCGCAGATTCCCGGACAGATAGAGGCCGAGAACTACGACCTTGGCACCAGCGGACTAGCCTATGAAGACAATGACAGTGAAAACAAAGGTGGGGAATACAGAAACGACGGCGTAGATATTGTGACGTCGGACGACGGATACGCCATCGGCTACACCGAAGTGGGCGAATGGCTAGAATATACAGCGGAGATACAAGAGACGGCAAAATACAAAGTCACCGCAAAGGCTTCAGCCAACAGCAACAACACCTCTATGGTCCTATTCTTGGACGATAAGGTGATTGCAGACACGCTCCACTTCGCCAACACGGAGGGTTGGGAAAATTATACACTCAATGCAATAGAGACAATAGAACTGCCACAAGGCAAACATATCCTGAAAATCCTGATGACGGGAAATTACTTCAACTTGGATTGGATGAAGTTCGAAGCCTTGAACAGTACAGGAATTGATGAAGAAACAGCCGAGAAAGCAGACCTCAAGGCGGGTCGTTATTCGATTCATGACATTGCGGGCAGAGACCTGGGGTTTGTCGAGATAACCGACGGACTGACCATGGACGAGGTTCAACGGACAATCATAGCAAACGTTCCGCAGAGCGGCATCTACGTTATTCGGAACGGGAAAGAGATTCTTACTCTCAACATCCGGAAATAAAGAGCATATAGCCTTTTGTTATGCAGAATTTTCGCACTCCATTTTTTCCACAATCGTTCAAGGGATGTGATGCATTGACGAAGAGCGGAAACATACAAAATTCCATCTGCAACGATGGCGCAAAACGCGCTTTGCCGGTGGTGCTAAATTAAAGAGCAACAGGGCGGACACACAAGTTCGCCCTGTACTTCATTTATTTCAATTTATCGACATTCCATTTTGCAGGATTATTGTGAATATAATCCGATATGTTTTGAAAAGATCGGTCATCGCGGATAATATGTTCGTAATAATTACGTTGCCACAATTTACCGTCAAATGGCGTCCAATCATTTTGTTTCACCCCACGAATGTAATTATTGGTTGTCATCGTTTTAAACCACCGAATTACATCCCGTAGGGGCGAACCTATGTGTTCGCCCAAAATATTTTTATTTTGTTCGCCCAATATATTCTGATTTTGTTCGCCCCCAATATTTTTATTTTCCAATATATCATTTTTGCATAAGATATTTTCATTGCATAAGATATTCCCATTGCATTGGGCATTTCCATTGCCCAATATATTTCCATTGCCCGTGATGTTTCCATTTGGGCGAATATCTGTGGCATCTTCATCAGGGCGATTTCCATTTGGGAGAATATCTGCGAGATTTCCATTAGGGCGATTTCCATCAGGGCGATTTCCATCAGGGCGAACACATAGGTTCGCCCGTACTACGGCGGCTGAAGATTCAGAGAAAGATTCGGAGGAGGCTGTAAATCCTGTGTTTTCGATGATGAAATGAATATGATTGGGCATGATAATCATGGCATGGCATTTTATATCTGTAAATTTATGGCCTAATTCGTCATACCAATGTTTAATCATTTTGCCGGCATCATTTAATACCATTACGGGAGAATGCTGATTAGGCGAACCCTCACCCATAGATTCGCCCCGACGTACATCGCCAAACAAACATGCACGGTTTTGTGTGCATATCGTAATGAAATACAATCCTGCCTGCGAATAGTCATATCCTTTCAATCGGATTGACCTTCGATGATGTATTTGTGGATTATATTTCATCTTCATTTCAGATTTTATCATATAATTTATTACAATAGACTCTCTCATGATTCATTTATTATAAAATCCAACATTTAAACAAGGTGATTATTTCAAAATAATAATTTATCAAAAATAATATTTTAATTCCATTCTCACAAGACGAGAGTCAATGGCAAG
>Ga0172378_10004420_pt1 | contig 13155 bp, 13 predicted proteins | sample GrowelOW332metaG_FD_119755 | JGI IMG/M metagenome (GOLD analysis project Ga0172378, IMG submission 119755) | Groundwater microbial communities from an aquifer near a municipal landfill in Southern Ontario, Canada - Pumphouse #3_1 metaG | ecosystem: Environmental > Aquatic > Deep subsurface >...
AAACGCAACAACAATCGGAATAATCTGAAATACCATAATCAAATTGAGACTTAAAAGCTTTGACATTTTACGCCACCATAGCTTAAAGAAAAATTTTAGATTAGGGGTTCTGTCCTCAAGTTCATTAACGCCCTTACCATCACGGTTGAAATCAAATAGCAAAAAGCCTTTTTTATCTTTTTTCATCAGTTTTTTTCTTATCGGAAAAATCCCGATAACTTCCTTTCAAAAATTATAATTGTATGTAAGCACCAATAGCACAATATGCCGTGTTTACAAGTACAATAAAGCCGAACATTATCACAAACACAAGAATGTATTTGTATATCACAGGTGACCTTATTATAGCACTTTTTCTGCCTCTCAGCTTACGAAATTCATAACCGAATATATTAGCACGTGCGGATAAATAAACAATAACTGCACCAATTAAAAGCTTAGAGATAATAAAGAGAACAAATTCAACTTTCGGACTACTAAAATCCGAAATTCCGCTCTGTATCATTAAAAGCAAGTATGCAGCTGAAAAACCGAAAGTAAATCCACGGCAAAAATTCACAACACAGCAAGCAAGACCGCAAAACATAGTAAAACCTGCCGCAAAAACAAAAGCAAGATGTCTGAGATCGGAAAGCGAGGCTTTTATAACAACCGATATATAATCAGAATAATCATCACAACCATAAAAAGCATCCGCAAAATGTGATATTATCTGAACGCTGATTTTGTCACTCACTGAAAAATCGTAATTACTACAACACAGCACTCCAGCTAAAACTGACAAAGCAAACATAAAGCCAAATGCAGTTATATTTTTTATATATACGTTTTTACTGTCGCTATGACGAAGTATGCTCTCCGACATTTCGAGTTCAAATTCTTTCTGCAAAGATACACACCCTTTCTTTTAATATTCAATAGAATATATGAAAAAAGGGAAGTGGATATTACATTATTTTTTAGCGCCTAATTCATATGCACGATCAGTGCATTTCTTCATTGCTGATGCAATGGCCTCATCAAATTTATAATTATCAAGTTCGGAAATTGCTCTTTCTGTTGTTCCACCTTTTGAGGCTACTACGGCAATCAATTCTGCGGGCGTTTTACCGCTTTCCTTGGCAAGAGTTGCAGAACCTATTATCATATCACATACAGTTCCAAACACGTCTTTATAGGCGAATCCTTGAGCTATAGCACCATCACAAATTGCGCCAATCATTTTAAACACATAAGCAGGTGAAGAAGAGGTTACGCCGATGATTTCATTCATCTGTCCCTCGTCAATTTTCAATATATTTCCAGAAGCCTTAAAAATTGAGCATACGTTATCAAAGTCCTCATTATCAACCATATTATTTTTGCAGATAGCACTAACACCGAGTCCGATAAGCATGGGGGTGTTGGGCAGAGCTCTAACAACAGGTACATTGCCTAGTGCGTCGCTAATATATGATGTTGAAATTCCAGCACCAATTGATATAAATAGTTTTTCACCAATATTTTTTCCTTTTTTAAGTTCTGATAGAACCTCCGGAAAATTCTGTGGTTTTACTGACAATACAATATAATCGCATTTATCCATTGCATCGCATACAGAAGTTAAAACATTTGCTCCTTTTGATGCCAATACATTTAATTTTTCAGTATAAATATCATAAAGATAAAGATTGCTGATATTTACGCCGTTCTTACTACCTATAATACCATTTATCATGGCATTTGCCATATTACCGACACCGATAAACCCTATTTTTTTATTTTTCAACATAGTATTAAGCCTTTCAAGTTGATTATTTATTTAGTATATCAAAATATTATAATTATTTAATAAACAATGTGTTACTTTATCTTATTCTGTCTCATTACTTCAAAGCCAAGCACGGTAGCAGCCGAAGAAGCGGACAAACTGCCTCTGAAATCACGACCGTAATCAATTCTAACGGTTATATCACATTTATTTAGCACAGCAGATGAAATACCTCTTTTTTCACCGCCGACAACCAATAAAATCGGTTTTTGCAAATCAGCTTCAAAAAGCGAAACAGAGTCTCTTATTCCTGCCGCCACAACACGGTATTTGCTTGCATGAAAACAATCGTATATCTCGTCAAAAGAATTGCTAATATATATATTAAATAGCTCTGAAGCACCAGCAGATGAACGTGCTACTATTCCAGCAGAGCTCAACCAATTTCGCTCTGGAAGAATAATCCCGTCAGCTCCTGCTGCATATAAAGAACGCAAGGTATACCCGAAATTATAAGGATCTTCAATTCCATCAAGATACACATAAAAGCCTTGTTCTGATGGCGTTAAACTCTTAACATCAATATAGTGTCTATCGCTACATAAAGCGAGAAAACCGCCGTGTGAGGTGCTTGTGGCAAGCTCATCAATAACATAAAACTCAACATATTCAATAATGAAATCATATTTTAGTGCAGCGCTTTTTAAAAATGCAATTTGATGCCATTTTGCGTTGATTTTGCTCTTATCAATTAATATTTTAATAATTTTGCGATCATTGTTATTTGTATTTTTAGCATTAATTAAAGCGGATATTGATGTGATACCTTCAAATATATTATCATCTTTTCCACTTATTATTTCTTTTCTCGGCATATTAATGTCCATGCGTAAGTACACACAAATTCATATAAAAAATTTGCATGGACTACGCTCCTTTCCTCATATTGGCTTTATTGTTTTTCACGCTAAACCTCTATAATTTGTTATATTTATCAAGCAGTCCTCATATATTTGTAACAGAATAAATATAAAAGAGGAGTGTGCTTTTATTATGATGTATATATCTACTAATAAGGAACGCTGTGTAATTCTTGGAACATATCTTGTTGAAAATAAAATAACTGTACGTGCTGTTGCAGCAAAATTTGGAATAAGTAAAAGCACGGTACATAAAGATATCACGCAAAACTTAAAAAATGTGAACAGACCTCTATATTATGAAGTCAAGGAAGTACTTGATATCAACAAAAGAGAACGACATTTAAGGGGCGGGGAAGCGACAAAGCAGAAATATCTCAGCAAAAACTGTAAAATGAACGCTTAACTGCTTAATCAATTATATTATCTCATGATTTTGTTGTAAAACTTTCTGCCACCAATTATTAATTCTCTATAATTTTCTATTGATATATAATTTTTAAGATTTTCAATATTAGAAGTCATACAAGAGAGCTTATCTGTGACATTTGAAGCTTTTGAACCAAAAATTATCGTCTTGCTTTTTGTACATAATTTGTTAATAATTTCGATGTTTACGGTTTCATTCAACGAATATGAATTAAACTGATAAATCGCATAAGGGATATTTATTAAATATTTAAACAATTGTGGACTATAAATTTGTGAATAGCGTTCGAAGTTTGCAAAAACAGGTATTAATTTGGTTTTATAAAGTAAATAATGCAATTCCGATTCAAGCCATTCAAGATTGTCAATTATTGGCAAATCAATAAACAGGTATGGGGATTTCTGATACGTTAACCTTGAAATATAACAATTATCGAGAGTATCATTAAAAAAAAGAATTTGCGCTGCAAGGTAAACATGCATTCCACGCGGAATTTTTCCGGTCATTAGACTGTAGGCGTTATTTCTGCGCTTAATAAACGCACGGACGGTTTCACCTGTATTTAAATATGATGGCGTTAAAAAAACATTATTTATGTTTTGCTTTTTCAATTCATTTAAAACAGCTACAGCTTCATCGACTGATGAGGATCCGTCGTACATATTAGGCAAGCAATGATTATTATAGTCAATTATCATTTTAACCTCGGTTGTAATTTATTTGAGAACAATATTGGTTTATAATTTTAAAATATACAGTAATGCTCAGAAATGCTGACAATGTAAGCTAAATAGATTAGCTTATGATAAAAGATGCTTTTATATCGTTTACACTTCCCTCAATTATACAAAACTTTGATTTTGTATAATTAGGTCACTCTTTTTCTGTGGGTAATTCCCTCGTCTAATTAAATAAAAAGTTATAAAAGCCTTGTAATAATCACTATATCAAATATCGTTTCTTTAATAAAAACAAATAATAATCTATAATATTTTACTATCTTAAATATTATAACATTATTTTATTGTTTTGTCAATTTATATATGCACAGAATTATTCATTTTGTCTATTAGTATTATATTTGATTTGATTTATATTTTTTTAGGCGAAAACTAAAATAAATTCAAAAAAGGTATTGACATTTTTGCTCTTTTGCGGTATAATAATCAAGCGCATTAAGTTGCGGGCCATTAGCTCAGTTGGTTAGAGCTACCGGCTCATAACCGGTCGGTCCGGGGTTCGAGTCCCTGATGGCCCACCAGACCATAGTGTCGGGCAGCCAATAATCTTTTATGATGTTGAAACCTTTTTAGTAATTAGCATAGTATTTGATATGGTGTCTGAGCCTATAAGAAAGAACATTTTATTAAAAAATGTTCTTTCTCTTTTTAATAGGTTTTACTGTAAAAAAAAATGGATTGCGATGATTTAATATCATAGCAATCCATTTTTTTAATTGTTCTTTTTCAACTCTTTGAGTTCTGCAAGAAATGTATCAAGGTCTTTGAATTCTCTGTATACCGAAGCAAATCTAACATATGCAACCTCATCAAGATCTTTCAATTTTCCCATTGCTATTTCACCAATTTTGGCTGTTGTTACTTCACGTCCTAATGAATTTTGCAATTCATTTTCAATATCAGCTGCTATTTCCTCAGGATTAACAGGTCGTTTTTGACATGCTTTATATAGTCCAGCCAATAATTTTGAACGGTCGAACATTTCTCTCGAGCCGTCTTTCTTAATCACAATAAGTTGAAAAGATTCAATCATTTCGTATGTATTGAAACGCTTTTGACAGGATAAGCATTCGCGTCTTCTGCGAATACTGTTCCCTTCTTCAATCGGGCGGGAATCTATAACTTTGCTGTCATAATAGCCACAAAACGGACATTTCATATTTTATTACCTACAAATTATAGGTTTACCTCCCTCCAATTATTATTCATGCTTTAATATTATAATTTTAAAATTTCCTTTTTAGAACACTTTTTATATTCACTGGAGTATAGCAAAATATTCTATATAATTATAATACCATAAATTCAGAACTTTTTTTGCGAATATCTTTGATATTCGACATGACGCAACGCGCATGCTTTAAATTTATATGTAATGTTACTTGCGTCTATTAAGCCATAAATTCAGAACTCTTTTTGCGAATATCTTTGATATTCGACATGACGCAACGCACATGCTTTAAATTTATATATAATGTTACTTGCGTCTATTATACCATAAACGTTCAAAATTGTAAATACTTATTCAAAAAATAACTCTCCGACTTTCAAATCTTGAATTATATCACAAGTTGTGCAAGGGGTAACATAATTTTCCCAAAATAGATTAAATAATTCCTGTGCCTTTTCAATATTATCGCTTATAATTTGGGATACTGTGTCACCAGACACCATTTCTATTATATCAATCCCATAAAACGATGCATCGAATCTCTTAACCTCGTATAAGTTATACAGAAGGTAGACTTCCGGTGTTTTACGGTCTTTACTCATAATGTCTCTTCTTACTAAATTTTCTCTAGTTTGACAATTGCAAGTTTTGTTCATAATATATTACACCTTTCTAAAAATAAGTTATGAATTAATTATATCATACACTGAAGCGTAATTTTATTAAGGTTACCTTATAAGTTATGCGATAAATGATGAAATATATACATAGAAAAGTATGAAATTATATGATATTCATTTAATTTCATATATTACTAATAATTATGCAAAAAATAATCCTGCTTTTTTTTATGATAAAATTTAAAATGCGAAAATATATAAAATATCTAAAATCTTGTTTTAACACAGATTATACATATTACATTATTTACCTGTGGACATATTCAACATTTTGTGATATTATATATATGTAAACACAAAATAATGTGTATAATTTAAAATTTGAACATTATGCTTTTTTAATTAATTAAATAAATTAAACACACTATTTAATCGTATAAATATTTATAATAATATGAATAAAGGAGAAAATATGCGCATTAAAATAATAAAAATAAAACATAACATTATAAAGCATCTTAACAATCTTTCAAAAATGTCTATCAATATATTGTTATATGGTTTGCTTTTTTGCACAATATATCTGTTGACAACATCAATTTTTTACTTTTTTGATTTAAAAATCGATCCTGTCGGGGCTGTACATATTTACAAGGAAATTTTTGAATACATATATATGAGCATTCTTCTTATTGTTGGTGGAGCTTTATTATTCGACATTGTTGAAAAATCCGATAAAAAAAATGATACGTAATAACACAAGAAATTTGAGAGCAAATAAAAACCGGTGGGGCTTTCCCTACCGGTTTTTATATATATTTAAGTTTTATTCAACAGAAATAATGTAATCATAAAGCGGTTGCCCGCCAGAAATTAAAACAATCTCCGTATCTCTGCCCAAAATATCCTCAAGTAATTTTTTCATTTTACCTGCGGCCTGCGCATTTACATTTTCGCCATAGAAAATCGAAATATAAGAAGCATCCTTCATGTTTTCAGCTAAGGATATCATACAATCCTTTTGATTGTCACAAGCACAGCATATCTTGCCTTCAATAAGACCAAGTATCTGCCCACTTGCTATTGCTTCATTTTCAAATTGTGAATCTCTAACAGCGTAAGTCATTGACATTGATTTTACAGAATTAATAGCTTCCTCCATATTGGTAATATTTTCTTCAAGCTCAACATCCTCATCGAACGCAAGCATTACCGAGATGCCTTGTGGAACGGTTGCCGTTGCAAAGACTACAACATTTTTATTCTCAATAATTTCCTTTGCTTGTTTTGAAACAAGATAAATATTTTTATTGTTAGGAAGAACAAAAACATTTTCCGCGCTTGTGTTATTAATAGCATTTATTATATCCTGCGTGCTTGGATTCATTGTCTGACCGCCATAAACCACACTATCAACGCCAAGATCCTCGAAAGCTTCAGCTATACCACTACCCATACAAACCGATACAAATCCGTATTTTTTAGAGGGCTTTGGAGGATTTGTTGCAAGTGTTTTGGATTCCGCTAAAAGTTCTGAGTGCTGTTTTCTCATATTCTCAACTTTTACTTTAATAAGTGAGCCATAATTAACCGCTTTGGTAAGCACAGATCCCGGGTCATTCGTATGAACATGAACCTTTATGATTTCTTCGTCATCGACAAACACTACACTGTCACCTATACTTATAAGGAAATCATTAAAATCTGAGGCTTGAAATTCTCCAATATATTCTTTCTTTTTCTCAACAAGGCACTCTGTGCAGTAACCAAATTTTATATCGGAACTAACTGCTTCAAAAGCAGAATTCACATGATGTTCAGCTTCAATATATGGTTCGTTGGCAACAACAGGATGATTGTTAAGTGATGCAAGCATACCATTAAGTACTGTAACAAATCCTGAACCACCTGCATCAACGACACCTGCTTGTTTAAGTACAGGAAGAAGTTCTGGCGTTGCTTGAAGGGTGTCTTCAGCTATTTTCGCAATATAAGTGAAAAAACCTTTGACATCTCCGCGAAACTTTTTATTTGCAACCTTCATTGCTCTTTCAGCACAAACACGCATAACAGTGAGCATTGTGCCTTCAGTTGGATTCATAACGGCACGGTAAGCATCCTGCGTTCCACGTTCAAAAGCACAAGCAAAATCGGAAGAATCTGCAACCTCAATACCATTTAAGGATTTTGCCATACCACGGAAAAACAAAGACAGAATAACGCCAGAATTACCTCTTGCAGAACGTAATGTAAGACTTGCTAATTTGTCTGCACACTCTGAAACAGTGCCTTCAAAAGCTGCAAGCTCTCTTGCGGATGATAGTGTCATGCTCATATTTATTCCTGTATCTCCGTCTGGTACAGGAAAAACATTTAAATTATTAATTGCGATTTTATTATTATCAAGAGCGTTTGCACCCGATAAAATCATATTATAAAATTCAGTTCCATTGATTTTCATTATACTATAAATACCTTTCTTGAATTGGCTTTATCAAAGCACAAATACAGGTTGAACAAATAAAGCATATTTATGATTATGTATTCAACCAAATATTATTATCTTTCTTTTCCTAAAAAGAACAAAGCAAGAGTACCGGGTCCAGAATGTGCTCCGATAACGGGCCCGACATAAGAAATAACAATTTCTTTAACGCCAATTTGCTCTTGTATGAGCGAAGCGAGATATTCGGCGTCTTCAACACAATCGCCGTGGCTTATAAATATTGTCTGCTCATGTGGGTCAATTGCACTTTCTGCCATTTTATCAGCTAAAGCTCTTATTGAACCTTTTCTTCCCTTTGCAACCGAAACTTTTGTGAGATGTCCTTCATTATCGGTATGCATTACGGGTTTAAGTCCAAGTGCTGTCCCTGCAATTGCAGTTGTGGTTGAAACTCTTCCACCTCTTTTGAGGAAAAAAAGATCATCCACCGTAAACCAATGGCAAAGATTTAATTTGATTGATTCAATATATTTATATACGTCTTCAATAGATTTCCCTGCAGATTTTTGTAAATAAGCATGATAAATTAGAAGTCCCTGACCTAATGAAGCGCAAAGAGTATCTACAACAAAAATTTTTCTGTTAGGATACTTTTCTGAAAGTTCCTCTCCAGCAATTCTCGCTGCATTATAGGTTGAACTCAAACCACTTGAAAAAGCAAGACAAAGTATATCACAACCGTCCTCAAGAAATGGTATCATACAATCAATAAATTTTTCGGTGTTTACAGCAGCAGTCGAAGCGTTTTTCTTGTTTCTCAGCTTTGCATAAAACTCTTTTATGTCAACTTTATCGTTGGGCAAACTCTTTTCTCCATCAAACATAACATCAAGAGAAGCAACGGATAAATCATATTTTAAAATCATTTCATTTGTAAGATCCGCTGAAGAATCGGTTATTATCTTATAATCGGCCATATTTAAATCCTTTCATACTAAAAATTGTCTTGTTGGTTAACGTTGTTAACTCATAAAAGTATACCATTTTTCATAATGTTTGTCAACACTAATTATACCGTCGTTTAAAACATTTTATGAGTATTGAGTAACTTATATGTGAAATATTAATTAATGTCAAACTCACGAATAATAGTTTCCCTAACCATTTCAATACTTCGTTCAGAGTAAATCATCTCTCCGTTATTGAACATTAGTGCCGCTCCATATATTAGCGAACGTACAACAAATGTCTTTTTAACCTTATCCTTATGTGACATATTAACACTTTTACAATACAAATCAATTATATCACGGCTCTTAATGCTCAGTTGAGCTTTGGACAATTTTAAGTCATTGGACATATTATCCTCATTCAGCATAATTAATGAATAAAAATTTGGATTCAGCACTAAAAACCGTATATAAGCTAAGCTAATTTCAATCAACTGAATTTTTATATCATTGGGATTCTTTGAAATTACATCAATCTGTATTTGATACCACATATCATTGATATAATTATAGATAGCGAGAATGAAATCGTCTTTATTTTTAAAATGCTTGTATGGTGCGGCGCATGATACACCACATTCCTCAGATACTCTTCTCAAAGAGAAATCACGAACGCCGTTATTCTTTATTTCCTGAATTCCCGCGATAATAAGTCTTTCTTTTATCGGCAGTTGCTTATCCAATTTATCCTCCGAAATTTAAAATTCTATAATTTTTTCTATATAGGCTTTAAGTTCTGTGATTGACAGTCTAACCTGTTTCATACTGTCACGGTCACGAATTGTTACACAGCCATCCTCAAGCGATTCAAAATCATAGGTAATACAAAGTGGTGTTCCTATCTCATCCTGTCTGCGGTAACGTTTTCCTATTGAGCCGCTTTCATCAAAATCAATTCTGTAATACTTTGAAAGTTCAGTATATACTTCAAGAGCTTTATCCGATAGCTTTTTTGAAAGAGGCAAAATGGCAGCCTTAAAAGGTGCCAAAAACGGATGTAGTCTTAACACAGTGCGAACATCGCCCTTTTCTTTATCAACAACTTCTTCATCATACGCATCAACCAAAAAAGCAAGAGCAACACGTTCAACGCCAAGAGATGGTTCAACAACATAAGGAACATACTTCTCATTTGTTTCAGAATCAAAATAATCCATAGATTCGCCGCTGTGGTTTGCGTGTTGTGTCAAATCATAATCGGTTCTATCCGCAACACCCCATAACTCTCCCCATCCAAATGGGAACATATATTCAAAGTCCGTTGTCGCTTTTGAATAGAAGCAAAGCTCTTCTGGATTATGGTCACGTAATCTGAGATTTTCACTCTTAATTCCAAGATTAAATAGGAAGTTACGACAATAAGTTCTCCAAAATTCAAACCATTCAAGGTCTGTTCCGGGCTTGCAGAAAAATTCAAGTTCCATCTGTTCAAATTCACGAATACGGAATATAAAATTACCAGGAGTGATTTCATTTCTAAAAGATTTACCTATTTGACAGATACCAAAGGGCAATTTCTTTCTTGTGGTACGGGCAACATTTTTAAAGTTTACGAAAATACCTTGTGCTGTTTCCGGACGCAAATACAATTCAGATGTAGAATCTTCTGTAACACCCTGATAAGTTTTAAACATAAGATTGAATTTACGAATCTCGGTAAAATCAGTAGAACCGCAACTAGGGCATTTAATGCCTTGTTCTTTTATATATTCCATCATTTTCTGATTTGTCCAGCCGTTCGGATTTACATCGAGGTTATTCTGCGCGATATAATCTTCAATAAGTTTATCGGCTCTGTGACGTGTTTTACAAGATTTACAATCCATAAGAGGATCCGAGAAACCTCCAACATGCCCTGATGCTACCCAAGTTTGCGGATTCATGATAATAGCGCTATCAAGACCGACGTTATATTGTGATTCCTGAACAAACTTTTTCCACCATGCGCGTTTTATATTATTTTTGAATTCAACGCCTAAAGGGCCAAAGTCCCATGAATTTGCAAGCCCTCCGTATATTTCTGAACCTGGGTATACAATGCCCCTGGTTTTACATAATGTAACGATTGTATCCATTGATTTTTGTTTGTTTTCCATAATATTATGTTCAAATTAAAGTTAATTGAACTTTTCCTTTCCTTGCGAATTTATTTATATCAAGCAAAACGCTTTTATAACGAAATTAGAATAACGGGTCGCTCGTTTTTGTCAACTTTGAGGACATTCGTTTAGTCTTTTTCTTTTCAACGAGTTTAAATACTTTTGCAGTGGACAATCCTTGAAACACCGTGGTGAAAATCATTGTAACCCAAGTCATTAATAAAATGATGTTATATACTTCGTATTGACCAGCTAAAAACTGCTTTGTACTTAGAGCAAGCGCCAATGAAAGCCCGCCTTTTAGTCCGCTCCAAGTCATCAACGTAACAAATTCGTTGGTACTATATCTGTTTGGCATTTTTCGTTTACCGACAAGTAAAGAAGAACATAACACGCCTGTATAACGAGAAATAAGATTAATAACAATAGCAAAAAACCCAAGCCAAATAATATATTCATGCCCTGAAATATACAAAACGGAAAATCCGATTAAAACAAATAAAATGCTGTTGAGGAAAACATCTATGAGATCCCAAAACACTTTATAATAATCCTTGGTGTCTATAACAGCTCTCCATCTTTCATTTTTATCAATTTCATGTGAAAAATACATACCACAGCAAACAGATGCGATAACGCCTGAAAAGCCGAGTTCTTCACATATCACATAAATCAAAGAAACTGCAAGCAAGCTAATAAAGATATGCTTTGTGGGATCATTAGTGCGTTTGAGCAATTGAAACAGCAAAAACGAAATAACTAAAGCAACCGCCACAGCGCCTAATATCTCCTTTGATATTATAACAAAAAACGATTCATCCGATGTATCTGAAACAATATTTTTTATACATACGAACAATGCAACGCCTGTTCCGTCATTGAACAAAGATTCGCCTTCAATAACAGAGGTAACGTTTTTTGACAGACCAACTTTATTTAATATACTTGTTGCTGCGATAGGATCTGTCGGTGAAACTATGCAGCCGAGAAGTATGCACAGCCAAATATCAAAGCCCAAACCAAATACAATATTTACAAGATAAAACAAGATGCCGTAAATTGCTGAGGTCAAGACAGTTGAAAGTAGCGCAAGCAAGCTGATGGCTTTAATATTGACAACGAAATGTGAAAAGTGTATTTTACTTGCTCCTGCAAAAAGCATAAAGCAGAGTATTCCTTCCATTAAAAATTCATCAAAACGGAACTCATTAATAAAAGGCATTATTTCGTTTTCAAAATTAAAAACATCAAAAGTAAAACAAATTTTTAAAATGGTTGCAACAACAAATGAAAACAGAACAAGAGCTATATCCTTAGGCATTTTGAAAAACTTTTCATTGAGAAAACTGATTAAAACAATCATTGAAAGCAATAAAGCAAAACTTATAAGTAACTCACTCATATCATCGCCCTCATTGATTAAAAATGTCGTTCAAATCGGTAAGACGCTTATTAGCTGTAACCACTACAACACTATCTCCACATTGCAACATTGTAGAGCCCTGTGGAAATATAACTTTATCATTACGAATTATCGATGCAATAATAGTATTGGATTTAAGTTTAAATTTCTGTGACATAAAAGGTGTGTTAAGTCTTGCAAAGCTTTTACTTACATTGAATTCAAGTGCTTCAACTTTATCGTCAATTATTTTATAAAGTGTTTTTATACTATTTCCACCGCCGTTTTCAAGCTGTGAATTTTCAATTCCTCTTATATATCTAATAACACTTGCTATTGTGATAAAATGAGGGGATATTGTATCATCAATCTCATTGTCGTGTAACATTGGTGCAAAAGCCAGAGAGTGTATTTCCGTTATAATTTTCTCAACACCACGTGAATGAGCAAACAATGATACTACAAGGTTAGCTTCGTCTGCGCCAGTTAAAGATATACAAGCATCAATTTTATCTATTCCCTCTTCAATGAGCAGAGCGGAATCTGTTCCATCGCCGTAAACTACCC
>Ga0172378_10004423_pt1 | contig 13146 bp, 9 predicted proteins | sample GrowelOW332metaG_FD_119755 | JGI IMG/M metagenome (GOLD analysis project Ga0172378, IMG submission 119755) | Groundwater microbial communities from an aquifer near a municipal landfill in Southern Ontario, Canada - Pumphouse #3_1 metaG | ecosystem: Environmental > Aquatic > Deep subsurface >...
ATCCAATTGGCATTACAGCTCATGTAATAGCCACCTGAAGCGGCCATTCCTCCCATGGAAACGACAACAGGCTTTTTCTTCTTCAGCATCTCGATCTGATGCCAAATCTGTTCAGAAGCATAGGCACTGCCGCCACCGGAATTGATTCGAATAACGACAGCCTTAACGTCATCATCATTGGCAAGTGATTCCAAATCTTTGCAAACTTCAGTCGCAACGATCATGTGTTCGGAACCGAAGAGGCCTCCTTCGACAGGACTGTCAACGATTGAACCATATGCATAATATACTGCAATTTCTTTTCCATCCGTATTTTCCTTTGTTTTTACCATTCCAGTAACGTCAACTTGATTGATGGGTTTGTCTGCATCAAGACCAAAGATTTTCTTTGCTTCAGCTTTTACCTGATCAGTGTATAGTAGTCCATCGATGAGTTTCTCGGATAAATAATCTTTAGGATTGTTGAAAGTAATCAAATTATCAGCAAACCTATTCAGTTGATCGACGCTGATCTTTCGACTCTGGCTAACAGCTTGGCAAACATTGTTCCACGTGCCCGAAATATATGCTTGTGTTTGTTCGCGACTAGGATCGCTCATCTTGTCAGAGGTAAACATCTCTGTTGCACTCTTATATTTACCTACTTTTACGACTTGGAATTTGATGCCAAACTTAGCAAGAAGGTCTTTCACAAAAATTGGTTCTGCACCGATACCATGCCAATCAATCATACCTTGAGGGTTCAGATAGATTTTGTCAGCAACAGAGGCGATATAGTAATTTCCTTGCGTGTAATTGTCTGCATAAGCAATAATCTTTTTCCCACTTTTCTTGAAATCAAGGAGGGCATTTCTGATTTCCTGCCTACTCGCATAATCTCCGGTCATCATTCCAGACTCAATATAGATGCCCTTAATCCGATCGTTGGTTTTAGCTTTATTGATAGCAGATAAAATCTCTTCAAGGCCAAGATTTTTCATTGATTTATCCGTCAACTCTCCCCAGATATTCGATTCGGTCCGTTCTTGCAAGGTACCTGAAAGATTAATGACCAGAACAGAATTCTTACTGACGTTTTGTGTTGCCTGTGAGGATGAAACCATTCCAACGATGCTCATCACACCAAGAATGCAGATTACGAGACCAAACAGAATGAGTCCGGTGACAGTTGCACCTACATATTTCAAGAAATCTTTCATAAGATAAGAGTTTGATTATTGATTGCAAATATAGTTAATAATATTCAAATGTAGGCATAAACCAACTATTTTATTGTTCATAACGGTAACCTTTCTGTTGCTGAATGAACGAGTAGCAATGTCTTTCACAATTCACTGTAAAGTGCTTGATTCCAACAACATGCAATATGAATAATATTGCGAAAGGATAGCATAGGGATTGCTTGGCGATATGAATGGAATTGTCAGACAATCTTGATGATATTGACTTGCTCATCATTTAGACCTCTATGGGTTCTCTATATTCTACCACTTGAATCTGTTTATCATTGTAATGAAGTTTCATGGACAATATTTGTAGAATCTGATATTTTATGCTATATTTGTGAGAATATCAATACTGAGGCACATGAAAAGGGCTATCATTATGGGTGCTTCTTCTGGAATAGGACAAGAAGTTGCCAGGTTATTATTTTTCGATGGGTGGACAATAGGTGTTGCTGCCCGTAGAGAAGAAGCGCTGATCGAATGGAAACAAAAGCAATTAGCGTTTTTGACAAAGGCGGAAAATCAACAGGCAACAAGCTTTGCAGAGAAAATTTTCACCATGTCAATTGATGTCTGTGAACCTGATGCTCCACAGAAATTGATTTTGCTCATAGAACGTCTTGGTGGAATAGACCTGTATATACACGCATCGGGAATTGGAAAACAAAATCCTTATCTTGAAACTGATATAGAATTGAATATCGTTCGTACCAACGGACTAGGTTTTACCCAGATGATGGATACTGTTTTTCGGTATATGGCCGAGAACGATGGCGGTCATATTGTCGCAATATCTTCCATTGCTGGCACGAAAGGATTGGCATTGGCGCCTTCTTACAGTGCAACAAAGGCCTTTCAGAACACATATATCGAGGCCTTGGAACAATTGGCTGATAATAGGCATTTGAAGATTTGTTTTACGGATATTCGCCCTGGCTTTGTCGATACACCGTTATTAGCAGGAGGTAAATATCCCATGCTGCTCGATAAACGCATGGTTGCAAAGAAAATCATGCGTGCCATTCAAAAAAAGAAACATGTATACATCATTGATTGGCGATGGCGAATAATGACTTTCCTATGGGGGTTGATACCTCGTTTCATCTGGCGCAGATGGAAGCTATTCAAGAAACGATAAAGAAATCTCAAGGAAATAATCGCTAAATATTTTGTTTGGCAAATCCCCCTGTTCAGCGATCAGAATTCTGCTAGATGCAAACAAAAAAGATTCCCATAACAAGAACGGATGCGATGGGAATCTTTATTTTATAGAAATAATTATTTGTATTTGTCAATGAATGGCTGAGCGCGGGAATCTCCTAATTGTTTTGCTTTGTTTAAGGCTTCCAGACCTTCTTTTTTCTGTTTGTTTTGAATGAGTGCCAGACCCTTGATAAGATAGGCGTCAGGGTAGCTGGGAGCAACAGCAATGCAGAGATCTGCTGTTTGAATGGCATCTGCCAATAAATTGACCTTTAGTTGCAGTGACGCCATTTCGGCCAAATAAGTCGGCTCTTGACGATCAAGGACCGCTGCATGCGCAATGTCATTTAAGGCCTGCTGATAATGTTTAAGCTGCATGTGACATTTGTAACGTGTGTAATAGAATTGAGCATTGGCACGCCCAATCATCAATGTATCGTATACGTTATAGTCATCCAATGCTTTTTTATATTCTCCTATTTGGTCGTATGCAACACCTCTGGCCAAAATATAGGGTGCAGAAATGTTTGTCAGTGGTCGGGGAGAAGATACAACAGCACTGTCCAAAAGTGAAAGTATATCAGCTGTAGGTGCTTTCAATTGCTTTTTGCTTTGAGCCGCTTCATAAAAAAGATCGCTGGAGCGTAATGATGTTTTGGTTAAGCCCATAAACATATCATAAGCCTTCTGGTAGTCTCCCTTTGTATAAATAATTTGAGCGCGTTGGTGTTGATAAGCAGGATCTTGCTTGATTTCATTTGCCTTTGTGGCTTCATCCAAAGCTTTATCCAAAGACCAAGCGGTAAAGGTTGAGTCGGGTTGGAGAAGCTGTTGCTGATAAATAAGTTTGGAATATTCCGAATGGGCAACATCCTTTTCTTGAACAGTTTTGATGGCTGTTTCCATCTCTTGTGCTGCCAGAGGTAACTGATGGTTCGCAACATAAATTCTTGCCTGTGCCGCATATCCATCTATGGATTTTGGAAACAGACGTTTGAAATCATTGACATATTTGGGATAGTTCTTATTATTCTGTTCTCCTGACATAACAAGGGTAACCAAGGCTTCTTTTTCCTCTGATGGCATCTGTGTCCGAATATTTGTTTGACGTAAAACCGGATCAGCAACAGACAAACCAGAAGTGATGGTCATAGAATTCATAAAATTGACATCTATGGCATGAAGGTCTGTTGAACTGCTGGAGGGTTGCAACAATCCGATAATCTCTCCCTTTTCATTGACAAACGGACAACCTGGGGCATTTTCAGGAGCTGTAGCTTCTAGGATATAATACGAATACTTGTCCATAAATTTTTCAACTTTTTGGATTGCCATTTGTACAAGTTCAGGTGATTTAACTGCATATCCGACCAACCATACTTTGTCTCCTTCCTTTAATGGATTGCTGGCAAGCTTCGGTTTTGTTGATTTTCCATCAACTTTGAACTTACACACGTCATACAATTCGTTCGCACCCACGATAACGTCAACATTCATGACATTCCCATTCGCATCGATGACGACTGCGCTGTCAGCACCGGCAAATGGTTTCCACGCACTGACTGCTTCGCCATTACTGCCTACAAAAAAGCCTCTCGAAGATTGCAGGAGCGCACCATCTTTGGTGAAAGTAGTTAAAGTAAACACCGATTTGGCTGTCGCTTTGACAGAGGATGACTGGGCATAAGCCTTCGGTGCCACAATAGACAGCGTAAAGGCTAATACCATAAATAAGAGAAAGGGCTTGATTATTTTTTTCATAATAGACTAATTTGCATGTAATAATTCTGTTGCATTGGCTAAAGCGGCCGCTGTAATATTGCTACCACTTAGCATCTTTGCGATTTCCTGAACACGTTGATCTGTAGTTAGTTGAATCATCTTGCTTTCAGTACCACTCGAGGTTTCTTCTTTTGATACAGAATAATGGTATTCTCCCGTTGCTGCTATTTGAGGCAAGTGTGTGATACTGATTACTTGATGGCTGTTTTGTCCCATTTCGTGCATCATTTTCGCCATTTTTTCTGCGACTTTGCCGCTGACACCAGTATCAATCTCATCGAAGATGATGGTAGGAAGATTTACCGTATTGCTGATAAGTGACTTTAAAGATAGCATCACTCTTGATATTTCACCGCCTGAAGCAACTTGAGAAACCGGTTGAAGCGGAGACTTGGTATTGCCACTGAATAAGAAGGATACACGATCCTTTCCATTGTTAGCCAATGGTTTATCGGAAATTTGAACCTTGAATTGCACAGAAGGTATTCCTAATGGTACCAGTCTTTTAAGCATCTCTTTTTCTATTTTTTCCGATGCTTGCTTTCGTTTGTTGGTCAAGTTACCAGCTAAATCAAGGCATTTGTTGAGGAGGTCGGCTGCAACAATTTGTTGTTGTCTAATCGATTCATCACTATTATCGATTGTAGCGAGTTGGTCTTTCAGTTGATTTTGTAAATCTAACAGTTCATTTACATTTGCCACATGGAATTTATGTTCCAAAGAATAAATGACATCGAGTCTGTTTTGTATCTGTTCTAATCGTTGAGGGTCAAAGTCGATGTTTTCCTTCTCTGTGTTGATCTCTTTCGAAATATCTTTCAATTCGATGTAGACACTATCAAGTCTTTCTGCCAGATTGTTCATTGATGGATAAACGATCTTGATACTTTCAACTTGCTGACAAGCATTTCTCAAAGAATCTACAATTCCTTCAGTCTCTCCAGACAAAAGTAAATCTGTATTGAATAGGCCATTCTTAATTTCTTCAAAATGGGTCAATGTTTCCAATTCTTGTTCAAGGGATTCTTGTTCATCTTGAATCAGCTGTGCTTGGGAAAGTTCATTGAATTGGAACCGCATGAAATCCTCGTTTTCATGCCCTTTAGCAATGGCTTCTTTCAATTGTTGGAGCTTCTCTTCTTCCTTTCTATAATGGTTATACTGTTGTTGGAAATCTTTCACTAACAGGTCGTCTTGCGCAATGATGTCAACCACCTGTAGCTGAAAATCCTCTTTATTAAGTAATAAATTTTGATGTTGAGAATGAATGTCAATAAGCTGCTCTCCCAGCTCTTTCATAGCCGAAAGTGGGGCAGGAGTATCGTTGATAAAAGCTCTGCTTTTGCCATTGCTGAATATTTCACGTCTAAGGATGCAATCCTCTGGATCATAATCAATATCATTCTTTTCAAAAAACGATTGAAGATGATAGCGTGAAATGTCAAAGTGTGCTTCAATAAGACATTTTTCTTGACCTAATCTGATGGTTTTATTATCAGCGCGACTTCCCATCAAGAGACTAATTGCCTCTAAAATGATGCTCTTACCCGCACCTGTTTCACCTGTTATAACAGAAAAACCGGGATAAAAATGGATATCTAGTTCACTAATTAAAGTGTAGTTGCGAATATATAATTGCTTGAACATTATTGTTTGATTTTCTCCCAGGCGTTATTTTGTGAAGCGTTGATTGAAAACAATATTTCATAGACCGATTCCCTTTCTTTCTCGGTGCCTTTGCCTTGGTAAATACCAGACAGTTCGTCACGTTTAAAATCGGTCCAAATTTGTGGTAACAGACTCAAAGGTCGATCTTCGTGAGCCTTCTTCAAATCATCTTGAAGGGCTGTAGTGATATTAGTTCTTCCTCTTTCCACATTTGTAGCCATTTGGTCTAGCCCATTGCGATAATAATCATATTGAAGTTTTCTGAAAGAACTCATCGCACTATTCAGGTAATCATTAATGATGGCAAAACGATTTCGGCTGTTATCAAATGATTTCCAGCCTGCAAAATTTAGATTCTGCGCATTGTTTGTTAAATTTAAACATCTTTGCAAGATATCTTCGCCCCCCATGGAAGCAAATGAATCCAGGTTAATTCCAATAATGAGATAAGCATAATAGGCCAAAAGTGCTGTCAACTGATTGTCAATGGACTGTTCATTGAATTCGAGTTGGTCAAATTGAGCAAACGCAAAATTGAAGTCATTGTCGGTATTATTATATATCGTCGTGGTATAAGACGAATTATAAACGGGACGATTAGCCTGAATCAGTGCCTTGCAAGTAAATGTATTGGTTGTATTGTCATATTTTGTTACCGTGATATTGAAACTGCAAGGGATGCGCTCGTTTTTTTGAAACTGTAAATCGGTCCATTGCTTATCATTGACAAAACGATTGAGCGTCTCTTCCAAATTTTTGAATACGCTTACGTCTGTTCCTTGAATTTGGCTTGAATTGATTCTGATAGTGGCATTCAGCTCTTGACTTTTGATACTTAGCACCGTAGCACAGGTCAAGATTAAAATCAATGTAAATATAGTCAAGTCTCTTTTCATCCTTAAACAGATATCATTGCGTAATATACAGAAATATTATTTATTATTGAACTCTCGAAGACGGATACGAGTTAAAACTTGTTTTGTATTCAGCGTGAAATCGCCAGCAAGCATCCAACTATAGTAGCCAGGGTCGCGACGTAACACTTCTGATACAGCCCAACCTTTGTATTTACCGAAATTAAAGACTTCTTGTTTTCTCACAGACCCATCTTTATCGTGTAAAGCTTGGCCGTCAGGTCCTTTGATTTCTCCCCAAACGATTCGTCCTACGAAATCAACATTGTCGTTAAGTTTTGAAAATTCAGCAAGGTAGTCAATGTCGTTTGGTAAAGATCTAGAGGGTTCCTCTGCCTTTTCTGGATTGTATTTATCCAATTGCCCCATTAACACTCTGAAGGTAGCCTCTGTATCTTCATCTGCACGGTGTGCAGTGAAGTCTTCTTCCATTTTTCGTCCACAATAAAATTTATATGCGGCAGCAAGATTACGGCGTTCCATTTTATGAAAAATTGTTTGAACATCAATAAGCTTGCATTTAGAAAAATCAAAATCAATACCGGTTCTCAAAAATTCTTCAGACAACATTGGTATGTCAAAGTGATTTGAATTGAAGCCTGCAAAGTCACATCCTTTGAATTTATCATTCAATTTCTGTGCAATTTCTTTAAAAGATGGCGCATTAGCCACATCTGCATCGGAAATTCCAGTCAGGGAAGTAATTTCTTGAGGAATTGGTTTACCAGGGTTTACAAAAATATTTTCGCGAAGTTCCTCTTCATTTGGAAACACCTTAATATAAGAAATTTGGATGATCCTGTCTTTTACAAGATCAAGTCCTGTTGTTTCTAAATCAAAGACAATAAGAGGTTTTTTTAAGTTTAATCTCATTAGACTTTTTATTATTATCAAACAATGTATCTATTTGATGCCAAAAATTTAATTTAGGCTCAAATAGACACATCTTTTAGGGATCATTGTCAAATTAATCATTCAACAACATTGGCATTATCAGCATCAAAATGTCTTCGTCACCAGTCTGTTCTGCAGGAATGATTATTCCAGCTCGACTTGGATCAGCCAGTTGAATGGTAACATCGTCGCTGTCAAGATTCGATAAAATCTCGATCAAAGAACTACCTTTGAAACCAATATTCATGTTTTGCCCAGAATAGTCGCAGACGATACTTTCCTTTGCGCTGGTAGCAAAGTCAATATCCTCTGAAGATAATTCCAGTTTCCCGGCCTCAAGATGGAACCTGACCAATTGACTGCTTTCACTTGCGAAAGGAATTACACGACGTAATGCACTTAAAAGACCCCTACGGTCAACAGTCAATTGATTTGGATTGTTTTGAGGGATGACAGAATTGTAATTGGGATATCTACCTTCAATCAATCTACAAGACAACGAACCTCCTTCATATTGAATCTCTGCATTCCTACCGTTAAACTTAATAACAGTATCGCCTTCACTTTTACCAAGTACATTTCTTAACAGAATAGCTGGCTTTTTGGGAAGAATAAATGATGCAGGCGCATCGCTCTTCACAGAAAGGTTTTTGTTTCTAACCAACTTATGGCCATCACTAGCCACAATTGCAAGTCCATCTTCTGTTAAATCGAAGTAGATACCGTTCATAACGGGCCTCAATTCATCTTGAGCAGTCGCAAAAATCGATCTGTTAATATTGTCATTTAAAATGGATGACTTCATCGATATAACGGTTGCTCCATCCTGAATGTCTTGCGTGATGGGATATTCGTCACCGTTCTGGGCGATAAAGTTATAGACGCCGTTTTGGTAATGAATTTGAATGGTCATTTTTGAGAGATCAACATCAAACGTAAGAGGTTGCTCAGGAAGTTCTTTAACAGAGTCGAGAATGGTGCGATTGGGGACTGCAAAACGACAATCTCCATCACATTCATCTAATCCAACAGAGGTACGCATTACATTTTCACTGTCACTGGCAGTAATGTTCAAAACATGATTTCGAATATCAAATAAAAAGCAGTCAAGAATTGGTAATGAATTCTTACTGTTGATGACTTTTGACAAGGTTTGCAATCGACTGTTTAGCGCAGTGCTTGATAAAGTAAATCTCATTGGTAAATATTTTAATAGTTTTTCTTATTTTTATCTTGTTACAAAAATACAAAAAAGTAGTGTGCCAAACAAAAAATGACTCCAATAATTTTCTGATTTAGAACTATTTTACTAATTTCGCATTTGGATACCGAATTGCTGTAGAGCAATTTTGTCTAACAACTTTTATAAAAACGCGATAAATGGAATTACAAGGAAAAGTTATTGTAGAAACACCTGTTAGAAGTGGCACTTCTGCAAGAGGAGAATGGAAAGCAAAAGACTTTGTGATAGAAACTCATGATACATACCCAAAGAAACTGGTCTTTTCTGTTTTTGGAGAAGACCGTCTTCAGAGATTTAATATCAAGATTGGTGATGAAATTTTAGTCTTATTTGATATAGATGCTAAGGAGTATAATGGCAGATGGTTCAATAATATTCGTGCTTACGATGTTAGACAAGTAGATGCTGCAAATTATAGTGCTGGAAGCGCTGTCCCTCCTGTTGGTGCACAACCAATGTCTCAGAGTGGTTCACAAGCTCCATTCCCACCACAACCGTCAGGGATGGATGATGGTACAACAGATGATTTACCATTTTAACGAACGGCTTTTTATATCATACAAAAGATCAGGGACTATATTTTAAAATATAGTCCCTGATCTTTGTCTTATAAAGTATAAGATATAATTGCTTAGTCGCGAGAAAATCTTATTTGTTTACAGCTTGTTAATAACATTTTGTAATTGCTCGCCAAGGCCGATGGTATAGCCTTGAGAATTGAATACAACACGGTCAAAAGTATCACCGATAACAAAAATAGGCAGTTGTCGAGTGTCTTGTAATTTCATTTGAGCGACAATTTGATCCTTGATTTTACCCTCTTTGTCAATGCCAAAGATGGTGTTTTTGGGCAAATTCTCGAAATCTTTGTAATTAAATTTCTGAGCATCTTCCTCTGATTCAAACAAAAGAACAAATGGGCGTTGCCATTTATCAAAGTCAGATTTTAATTTTCCAATATCTTTTAAAGCATGATTTGTAGGTTCTTGACCAACGCCAAGGATGCCAAGTACAAAATAGCCGCGCCCAGTTTGTGATAAGATACTTACAGTTTTACCGTCTTTCACGAACGAAGACTCGCTGTTAAAGCTGCCTATAACACTTATTTCATTATTGGAAGAACGAAGGTTTAAATCGAGGGTCGTGGTTTTCCCTTTCCCAATATTGAAAATTTGTTCAGTTGCTTTCACATTTCCACTGGCCATACGCTTACCGGTTACCAAAATATAAGTTCCTTCATCCAACGCCGTTCCATTCTTAAACGTACCTTTCCAACTGGTTCCACCGCCCATATCAACCTGACCTTCATCGAAATTCAATAGGATAGGAGTACCATTTACTATTTTGCTGATACTGAAATGGCTATAATATTTTGGATCATCCAAATATTTTGTCGGTTGAAAATTGAGGATGAGTTTACCTGTATCCGCAATCTTCTGCTTTTCAGCATCAAAGTCAACATCTACCCATTGTCCATCATTATAATATTGAACTTTAGAAGTGACAACATCTTTTCTTGATTGAATGTTTAAACTACGAGCCAAATCAACGAAAAAGATTTCTCGCGATCGCGTATCTGTCAATTTTGATTTCCAAACCCCTATCGGTGTTTGGGCAATCTGAAGAGCACTTTTATCAGGGTTGATTCGAATATTCTTTCTTATCCATGCAACCAATAGTTCAGGTTTTTGTTTAAATTTAATGGCCGTTGCCTGGTCGAATGCGTTCTCAAAAAACCGTTTAAAAGGAGTAATGATCATTTCATTTTCTACTCTCGGACATAGTTGATCGCTATTAGCCTGAATGTTATCTTCAAGGATTTCCAATGGCATATCACAAAGATCTTTGTCACTTAGCGACTGCAAAAGCGCTATTGCGCGTTCTTTTTGGTCTTGATGGCGATCATAAAAATCTTTTATTACCTTCCAATTACCCCTTGCCTTGACTAGTAACTTCGAAATGTCACTCTGATCGTTGTTATGATAGAACGTTGCTTCATATGCTTTCCGGATACTATCTTCTTGGGCAAATCGCAATTTATTTTTGGCAACCATCTCATTTGTCAAAGGTGGTATAACAGTATTCTCTTTGGGAGGAACAATGTCGAGAGAGTCTAGCGGGAATGATAATTGTTTCTGATCAGTCATCATGTTGCGATTCAAACAGATGGTCACGTGCTTGTCTTTACCAAATGAAGCCTTGACAAATCCATAGCTTCCATCTTTTGAAGCCCATATGACCAAGTCACCTTTACCAGCAGTCAAGAATGTATTGCCTTTCGTATCGGTATACTTCGTTACAGCAGTGTAGAATTCTGCATAGTTATAAATCTTAAACTCTACTTTTGCATGATTAACTGGATTGCCTTTTGTGTCGACAACAGTAAAATCTACACGTGCAGTCTTTGCATAATTGTCAATCAAATTGATTTCGGTAAAGTTAGAACTTCTTAAGACAACCTCCTCAGGACCATTATAATTTCCAAAAACTCTGGTATGCATAAGCATCGCTCTAGATGCAGGTGCATTGAACCACCCAAGATTTAAGACAGGTTCCGGTTCACAAGCACCAAGAAAATACCATTTTCCATCAGCCCAAGCCTCAACCCAAGCGTGATTATCATCTGTGTGTGCCCATCTTGGTGTATATACTTGTCGTGCAGGAATTCCAACAGACCGTAAGGCAGCTACCGTAAAAGTGCTTTCTTCGCCGCATCTTCCCAACGCATTCTTGAGGCATGCCAATGGAGATAGGGTTCGAGCATCTGATGGAGTATAGGTGACATGTTCATGACACCAATGGTTTATTTCCAAAATTGCATCTTTCATACTCATGCCCTTGATTCTGTCTTTCAATTCCTTATAAAAGACAATACGAGACAGGTCGAGATTCTCATTATTCACTCTCAACGGCAGTACGAAATGCCTAAACAATAATTCAGGAACCTCTGAGCCCCAAGCCATTTCTTTTTTGGCTTTAAAGGTTGAACGAATGTTCTTAAGGTAGAAATCGGTTGGATAATCGGTCATATCAGCCACCGGCATATAGGCATAAAGAAATTGAAGAGCCTCTAATTCGTCTTGGGATACAGGGGAACCGTCTAGTACAAAGAACTGATTTCCAACCAGTTTTAATTTTTCATTAAATGCTTTTGTAACATTATTTCGATATGGACCATTTTCGATAAAGTGTGCAGCTTGAATTGATTGTACCAGCAAGCTAACAACAAAGATAAAAAGGACTTTTTTCATAGATGTTTACCAATTAATTAACTCAGCAATGCTGCAATCGTATTTTTTACCCTGCCGGTGGAGGTTACTTCTATGACATTTTCATCTACGCCAGAAGCACCCATGTAGACCGATGAATCATAATTTTCCATGAAACTAGGCCGCTTTTCACGGGCAGAAAAATGAAACTCTTGGATTTGAGTCTGTAAAGCTATTTGTCGAATGTTTGATTCGTTGACCCCACTTCCTGCTAAAATTTTAATCCTGCCGTTGCCCGTTTGTCTCAAATCACGAAGAAGATCGATACCCTGTTCTGCTGTTGGCTGTTGACCTGATGTAAGAATTCTATCAAATTTCAGTTCAATCAGCTGTTCCAAAGCTTGTAAAGGGTTACGACATCTATCAAAAGCCCGGTGGAAGGTCGTTGACATGCCTATCGCATGTTCTAAAAGAAGTGTATTGGTTTCAACATCGATGTCACCAGATTTCGTTAGACATCCAAAAACAACACCGTCTACCCCCAATGATTTACAAACTTCAATATCTTGTATCATCCGCTCAGTTTCAAGGAAAGAATAGAGAAAATCTCCACCTCTAGGTCGGATAATGACATGCAGTCTTGTAGAGGACAAGTGTTTTCTGGCAACGGATATTTCGCCATAGGAGGGGGTAGTACCACCTTCTAAAATACCGGCACACAACTCAACACGGTCTGCACCACCTTTTTGTGCTGCCAAACAACTTTCAACGCTATTGGCGCAAATTTCAATTTGGAAATCTGATCTCTTCATCGTTGAAAAATGGAGTGATGGATGTTGATGGATAAAGTCCTTAAACGACCAAAAGAATTCTCTAGAGAACTCTTTTGACCATCATTATTTTGCTGGTATTTTATCAATTCTGGATACATGGCGTCCACCTTCAAATTCGGTTGATAAGAATTCATCCATAATCTTGTCAGCTTCATTTTCACTGATGTACCTTGC
>Ga0172378_10004426_pt1 | contig 13144 bp, 9 predicted proteins | sample GrowelOW332metaG_FD_119755 | JGI IMG/M metagenome (GOLD analysis project Ga0172378, IMG submission 119755) | Groundwater microbial communities from an aquifer near a municipal landfill in Southern Ontario, Canada - Pumphouse #3_1 metaG | ecosystem: Environmental > Aquatic > Deep subsurface >...
ACCGACGTACTGGAATCCATTCTAACCCTGCTGGTAATCCGCGAAACCGGACAGCATACCGAGAACTTGAACGACTTACGTCGCCAGATCGATGCATGCGCCAACTCATTTATCGAAACTTTGGCAAAACGTATGCGCATCAGTCGCGAAATCGGAGTGTACAAGAAAGAACACGATATGACTATTCTACAACCCGACCGTTACGATGAAATCATCGCCAAGCGCGGAGTGCAAGGCATGCAATGTGGAATGAATAGTGAATTCGTACAAACAGTATTCGAAGCTATTCATGAAGAAAGCGTTGCACAACAAGCAAGCGTAATCAATAAATAAAGACCCGACTATTGTCGACTAGAACCACAATAAAGTGAAAATATTAATTTTAGGAGCTGGTAAGATGGGTTCCTTCTTCACTGACATCTTAAGCTTTCAGCACGAAACGGCTGTGTATGATGTAGACCCGCATCAACTGCGCTTTGTATACAATACCTACCGATTTACTACACTCGAAGAAATTAAAGAGTTCGAACCGGAACTTGTAATTAACGCAGTTACAGTAAAATACACCATTCCGGCCTTTCGCAATGTACTGCCTGTATTACCACAGGACTGCATACTAAGCGATATTGCCAGCGTAAAAAACGGACTGAGAGCTTTTTATGCGGAATGTGGTTTCCGCTTCGTGAGTACACACCCTATGTTTGGCCCTACATTTGCCAGTCTTTCGAATTTAAGTTCGGAAAGTGCGATTGTCATTTCGGAGAGCGACCACTTAGGTAAAGTATTCTTTAAAGACCTGTATCAGAGTTTGAAGCTGAATATCTTTGAGTATTCGTTCGACGAACACGATGATACGGTAGCCTACTCACTAAGTATTCCCTTTGTATCGACGTTTGTATTTGCTGCTGTAATGCAACATCAAGAAGCTCCGGGTACTACTTTTAAGAAGCACATGGCTATTGCGCAAGGATTGTTGAACGAAGATGATTATTTATTGCAAGAGATTCTTTTCAACCCACGTACTTCAAAACAAGTAGAAAAGATCCGATTGGAACTGAAGCATATTCTTGAAATCATTGACAAGAAAGATGCAGAAGGTATGAAACAATACCTTAAGAAGATTCGTAAGAACATTCAATAAAGCGTAACATTTAAGCGTATAAAAACGCTTTGCTAGCTACAAAAATCACCCACTTAGGAAAACCTTAAGCGGGTGATTTTTTATAAAAAGGATACATAGCAAATATAAATCCATTGCAAAGAGTTCTTATAGACCTCATTCTAAAGAAAATAACAAAAAAGCCAAAGAGAATAATTTAAGCTTTCAATTTTTTAGCCATTGCCTGCGCAAGCTCTTTAACAGCAGCAGCAGTATCAGACAAACGACCTTGCTTCAATTCAACCACAGGCTCTACCAATTTAAGTGCCGGACGATCTTCAACCCACAGTTTAAGACGCTTTGCAGTCTGTCCGGCCCAAGAGAACGATCCGAAACAACCCACATAATGATTTTTCAAATCACGTACAGCAAGCTTCTCTAAAAAAGTTTCTAAGTCGGGATGTATAGTACCGCAATAAGTAGTTCCTCCGATAATCAAGCCTTTGTACTTAAAAATATCACGTAAAATCATTGAAGAATCGCCCTTATTTATTTTGTGAATAACGATATTCCGTACACCAGCCAACGAAAGCTCAGCAGCAAGTTCCTCAGCAAGTTGTTCTGTGTTTCCATACATCGAAGCATAAGCTATAACAACCCCTTCATCTGTATCGCTACGGCTAAGACGATCGTAAAGAGATACAATCTCAGCTACTCGATGCATCCATACCGGACCGTGAGTGGAACAGATGATTTGTACATCAAGATGAGAAAGTTTAGCGAGAGCTTTCTGCACCGGAGAACCGTATTTCCCTACAATGGTAGCATAATAACGTATCATCTCATCAATATAAAGATCGGTATTGAATTGACTATCTGCCACTGCCCCATTCAAAGTACCATAACAACCAAAGCCATCTCCCGAAAAGAGAATCTTCTCAGTAGCATCGTAAGTCATCATCGTTTCAGGCCAATGCACCATAGGAGTCAAGACAAACTGCAACTTATGTCGACCCAACGAAAGCGTATCGCCATCAGCTACAATAAGTTCATGAGCCGGTTTACTATAAAAGCCTTCTACCATACCCGAAGTATGTTTATTGCCAACTATAACGATATCAGGATATAACTGCTTAATCACTTCAATAGCACCGGAATGATCAGGCTCCATATGATTGATAATCAAATAATCGATAGGACGATCACCCAATATATTACGAATTTTGCTTAAGAATTGGTTTAAAAAAGAAATTTCAATCGTATCGATCAAAGCTATTTTTTCATCGACAATAAGATAGGAGTTATACGTTACCCCATAAGGTAAAGACCACATTCCCTCAAAAAGGGGGGTATTGCGATCATTCACACCTACATAATAAATCTGACCTGTTAACTGAATGTCTACCATAATTATAATCTATTTTTTGAGTTTTTATTATCGTGTTTTTATCGAGAGCTTTTTAAAATTGTTCAGCAAGAAATAAAATTTACTGGACAAGTTTTTCAATTTATTGGGCAGAAAAATAAAATTGCCCCTGATGAATTTCACGTTCACAAAGTCGCTTTTTCAATCGCTCGGTAAATTCAAAGTTTTTCAACCCCCAACCCGGCAAAGCCAACAACTTGGGAGGCGATTGCGACACAAAACGATCAATCACCAAATCGGGACGAAGCAAGGCCAAATAATCGACTAGCAAATCAATATATTCCTCTACCGTATAACAAGAAAAATCGTGCGCATCTACAAAATATTCGTGCGCCATGCGAGTATCCTTAATAAGTTGCAGTTGATGAAACTTCAACAACGTCAGCGGCAAGGCCGATAGTTGAGAGGCAGAAGCAAGTATTTGTTCACGCGATTCACCGGGAAGCCCTAAAATTAAATGTCCACCTACAGGAATACCCCTTGCTGCCGTTTCACGTATTGCCCATTGCGCAGATGCAAAGGAATGACCGCGGTTGATACGCTGAAGAGTAGCATCGTAGACCGACTCAATACCGTATTCCAATAAGACGAAAGTCCGTTGTTGCAAACGTGCAAAATAATCGAGCAACTCCGGCGAAACACAATCGGGACGAGTGCCAATAACTAAACCAACGATCCCCTCTACCGCTAAAGCTTCCTCATATTTCCGTAGTAAAGATTCAAACTCGCCATACGTATTGGTGTAAGCCTGAAAATAAGCCAAATAACGCATCGAAGGGTATTTCCTTGAAAAAAAGGCTTTCCCCTCTTCCAACTGCAAGGTAATACTTTTCTCCGTTTCGCAATAAGCCGGATTAAATGTCTGGTTATTACAATAAGTACAACCTCCTTGCCCTAGACTTCCATCACGATTAGGACAAGTAAAACCCGCATGCAACGAAATCTTCTGCACCTTGAAAGGAAAGATTTCTGCAAGCCAGCTACTAAAATCGCGATAAAGAGGAGATTGCACCATATATATATACTAAATATTAACGACTCTTTAAATAACATTCCAAACGATCGAGCCCCTCTTTGAGATTCTCCATCGAATTGGCATACGAGAAACGCACATAGCCTTCACCGCCTGTACCGAAATCTACCCCCGGTGTAATTCCTACATACGCATTTTCAAGTACTTCGAAAGCAAACTGATAGGAGTTGCTAGTAAACTTACGTGCATCAGCAAAGACATAGAAGGCACCTTGAGGTTCTTTATCTATCTTAAAACCCATCTCAGGCAAGCGCGTCAGCAGATAACGTCTGCGCTCATCGTAAACGGCACACATTCGTTGCACATCCTTGTCGGCATTAGTAAGAGCAGCAATTCCAGCCTCTTGAGCGATGCTCGGAGCACAGATAAAGAGATTCTGCTGCAACTTTTGCAAAGAAGGCATATACGCTTCCGGAGCGATTAGGTAACCCAGACGAAGTCCTGTCATGGCAAAGCGCTTTGAAAAACCATTTAGTACAAACGCATTATCGGTATATTCTAAAATAGAATGTGCACGACCTTCGTACACTAATCCATGATAAATCTCATCCGAAAGAATCGGTATTCCCAATTGAGCTACCTCACGGAAGAAATCTTCGCTGAGCAAGGTACCGGTAGGGTTCATCGGAGAATTAATAAAAAGTGCACCTGTATGACGAGTAATGCACTTCTTTATTTCTTCTATGTCGTACTGAAAATCATTCTCAGCAAGCAACGGAACCAATACAGGGTTACCGCCTGCGGCCAAGGTAAAGTTGCGATAACAGGCATAACCCGGATTCGACATGATGATTTCAGTTTCTGCGCTACACAGTACCATCAAGGCTAAAAGGATAGCCGGCGAAGAGCCACTAGTAACTACAATACAATCCGGATTTACAGTCACTCCGTACTCCTGATGATAAAACTGGGCAATAGCCTCACGCAGTTGAGGAGTACCCAAAGAATGCGTATAATGCGTTTTGTGGGAATCAATAGCCTGCTTTGCTGCTTCTGCCACACAATCGGGCATATCGAAATCAGGCTCCCCCACTTCCATATGAATAACTGAGATTCCTTCTCGTTGCAGTTCATTGGCTCGCTCTAATACGTCCATAACAATGAACGACGTCATCTGATCTACTTGTGGGTTTTGAATTCTCATTTTCATTAATTTGCTTGCAAAGATACGATTCTTTTTAGAAAATTACCCTACAAAATTCAATTATTTAACATGCATTTTATGGCATTATGAGTTCTTTTTTCTAAGAAAAATGTATCTTTGCGAGCAAATACAATCAACAAAAAAGCACTACAATGCATCTAGAACACCTTGCTATCTGGGTAGAAGATCTCGAACTAATAAAGAATTTCTATCAAACTTATTTTAATATGATAAGTGGTGAAAAATACACAAACGAGAAGAAAAACTATACCGCTTATTTTGTATGGTTTGCAAATAGTAGAACTCGAATTGAGCTAATGCACAAACCTGAAATTACGAACGAACCTCTACAAAGAGGGGCAATGAGAGGGATTGCTCACTTTGCAATTTCCTTAGGCAGCAAAAGCGCAGTAGATCTTCTTACCGAACAATTACGTACCGATGGGTATACCGTAGCAGGTGAACCACGAACTACCGGTGATGGATATTATGAAAGTGTAATACTAGATCCGGAAGGTAATTCAATAGAACTTTGTGAGTAACGACTCTCACTATATCTCTTTCTCTTGATTGCCGGTTGCTGAAAAATAGATTCAGCAACCGGCAATCATTTTTATAGCTTACAAAGTGCCAAAGAACAATCAACTAAATCTCTCTATTTCCATAAACAGAATCAATCAGAGCGACATAAATCATTAAAAAAATAATATTTTAGCAAAAACAAAATTCTGAGCAATTGAAACAAATTGGCATATAAATACAATAGTAACGCATCATAAAGATGTATTTTAATAGAAATTACAACCAAAAGTCTTTTTTATCATAAAATAATATGTCAATTTGATTTCTATGGAATTAAAAATTAATACCTTTGCAAACGTAAAAAACACAAAAAAAACCAATAACACACAATTAACTCTATGAAGGATATGAAACAAAGACTCTTCCTTTTTCTGTTCGCACTTATAATAGGTGTCGGTTATGCAGAGGCCCAAACAGGCAAGATATCAGGTGTCGTCATTTCCAGCGAAGATAATGAGCCCGTATTAGGAGCTACAATCTTTGTAAAAGGCACAAAAAAAGCCACCGTTACTGATGCAGATGGCAAGTTCTCATTTCAAAGCATTCCGTCTTCAGCAAAAACCTTTGTGGTTTCGTTCATCGGAATGCAAACTAAAGAAGTGGCTATTAAGCCAGATCTAAAAATTATACTTTCATCCGATGATCGTTCGTTAAATGAGGTAGTGGTAACCGCCATGGGAGTTACCAAAGAAAAGAAAGCATTAGGCTATGCCTTACAAGAGGTGAAAGGTAGCGCACTAACCGAATCTGCACAAACCAACCTTGGTACTGCTTTAAGCGGGAAAATAGCAGGTATGCAAGTTAGCACCGGAGGTGGCCAATTAGGTGCCTCACAACGTATCACGATCCGTGGTAACGGCTCTCTAGGAAATAACCAACCACTAATTGTGGTAGATGGTGTGCCGATTGCAAATGATCAAAAATCAAACAATGTTTCAACCTTTAAATATGAATCAGTCGATTTGGGTTCTGGATTGAATGATATTGATCCTGACAATATTGAATCTATTTCCGTATTGAAAGGCCCTTCGGCCGCTCTCTACGGCATGGAGGCTGGCAACGGAGTAATCTTAATTACTACCAAAAAAGGCAAAGGAAGAGACAAAGGTGTTACCGTACAATACGATGGAAGCTTTACTGTAGATGAAATGTATCAGCTCCCTAAAATGCAAAATTCTTACGGACAGGGTTATCAAGGCGCCGAATACGACTATAAGTTAGCTCAAGTAGCAGGATACACAGGCAGCTATCAAGATTTTGCTGCAGGCGGATATATCAAACCAAATGAAAAGACGAGTAGCTCTGGATACTCGTATGTAGATGGTAAAAGCGGCGGAATAAACGACGCTAACGATATGAGCTGGGGTCCACGACTCGATGCCGGACTATTACTAACTCAATTCGATAGCCCTCTTGATGCAAATGGTAATCGTATCGCTACTCCATGGGTTTCTCATTCCAATAATATTGAAGATTTCCTGCAAACAGGCTACTCACAAACACATAATATATCGATTACCTCAGCTAAGGAGAATTCCAGCACCCGAGCTTCATTAGGATATCGCAATCAAAAAGGTACGGTTCCAAATACTGATCTTACTAAATATACGGCAGAATTAAGTTCTACTATTCATTTAAATAAATATTTCGATTATAGAATTTCATTAAACTATTCGCACAATAAGAGTAAGAATATTCTTTCTACTGGTTACAGCTCTAATAATGTGATGCAATCTATTATGCAATGGTTTGGACGTCAGGTAGACATGACTTCTTTGAAAGACAATTGGAATAGCTACGATGAAAGCGGAAATCACTACAACTGGATCAACAAATATCATGTGAATCCCTATTATGCTGTATATAAAAACACCAACCCTTATACACGCGACCGCTTGTTTGGCAATACGGCACTTACTTTCAAACCTATTGACCATGTAAAAGTTGAAGGGCGCTTGGGATATGATTATTATGGTACAGAGTATAAACGTCAAATTACTTATACAACGGACTATCCAAACGGCTTCTACCGCCAAACAAACGAAAGTTATCACGATATAAATGCTGATTTAATCGCTTCATACGATAATACATTCGGTGATTTTGGAGTGAATGCAATGGCAGGTAGCAATTATCGCGATACACGTTGGGAACAAAGCATTATGGGAAGTACTAGCGCCGGACTTACAGTACCCGGATTATTCACAATGAGCAATGTAAAAGGTACTCCTTACGGATATACCGATCACACAGCTGTACGCTCAAACAGTGTATACGGACAAGCTGGAGTGGATTATTCACATCAGGTTTTCTTAGATATGAGCATGCGTAACGATTGGAGTTCTACAATCGAACAATCGTTCTTCTACCCTTCCTTTAGTGGCAGCTGGATTCCTACAGAAACATTCAAGTCCATACAATCCGATCTACTTAGCTACTGGAAAGTGCGTGCAGGCTGGGCAAAAGTTGGTTCGGCAACTACCGCATACAAAAGCGGAAGTTATTATCAATCGGTTTCTTCTACCATCAATGGCGTTACACAATATCAAACTCCAACCACTTATGCTACCAATGGTTTGAAGCCGGAGCGCATCGTTACTTGGGAAGTAGGTACCGAATTGGCTCTACTTAAAAATCGTTTGAAAATTGATTTCACATACTACCACAAAAACACTTCCGACCAAATACTTTCTGTCGAAGTTGCTAACTCGACAGGATATGAATATAAACTCTTAAACGCTGGTAAAATTACAAACAAAGGAATAGAAATCCAACTTACAGGAGATATTCTCAAAAACTGGCACGGACTTTCTTGGACTACCACAGTTAACTGGGCAAAAGATAAGAGTAAGGTGGTTAAGCTTTACGACGGACTTAATACTTACACGCTCGGAAGTAGCTGGAATGCATACGTCTACGCCAAAGAAGGTGAAGCATGGGGAACAATCTATGGAGGTGGATATACCTTCAATGAAAAGGGCGACTTAGTGGTAGGAACAGATGGACTGCCTGTAGTTACTAGCAACAAAAAGATTGGTGACGTAAATCCAAATTGGACCGGTAGCATTCAGAATGAATTCACTTATAAAAACTTTAGCATAGGCTGTTTATTCGACATTCGTAGCGGAGGTGATATTTTCAGTGTCGACCAGATGTGGGGCGGAGCTTCCGGCGTATATGCTTACACCGCAGCTAACGGCATTCGCGAAAACGGAGTAGTAGTCGGTCAAGATGTACTTACCAAATATCATTGCGTACAAGCCGATGGTACTACAAACACTGTACGCGTTACAGCTTACAACTATTATAATAGTTCATACGGTTGCGAAGAAGCTGCAATCATCAGCGGATCTTACATAAAGCTGCGTGAAGCACATATCACTTATAACATTCCTCGTGCTTGGTTAACAAGAACCAAATTCATTAAGAGTGCCTACGTTTCGCTCATCGGTAATAACCTTGCCATCTTTGGACTTGCAGATAACAACTTAGCCAAGATTGATCCGGAAAGTGCAGCAGGTTCAGGTAATTCATCAGTCGGCATCCAATCCAACTCCATCCCTCCCACCCGAAGCATTGGTATTAAATTTGGAGTTACCCTTTAAGAATGAAGAATTATAAAAATAAAAATATGATTATGATGAAACAATATAGTAAACAAGCAGCATTATTATTTTTCTGTGGAGGACTCACCTTAACAGGCTGCACAGGCAATTTTGACTCCATCAATACGGATCCGGACAATCCAACTACAGTAAATCCAACGAACGAATTAGCATTTGTGCAACGTGCCCTATGCGATGAGTTGTTCGATGACTGGTTCGATATGGCGGAACCAAGTAGCTTTGGTGGACAGATTGCCAAATATACGTATACCGATGAAAACTGGTACAATTTCCGTCCGGGTATCCAGAACAATAATTGGAATTATTGCTATGATCTACAAAATAACCTCAAAGATATTTATAAGCAAGCTAAGAGCAGCGGCAACTCAACTATGAAAAATGTAGCTACCGTACTTTCCATGTTTGTTATGCAAATTACTACAGATCGTTGGCGCGATGTACCTTACACAGAGATGGCACGTATGAGCGAAGGAATTACTCATCCGGCCTACGATAAACAAGAGGACATTTATCCACATATGCTACGCGACTTGAAAATTGCAGCCGACGGTTTGGCCGATGATTCGATTGGCAGTCTTGGTGAAGGAGATTTAATCTTTAGTGACAAGCGAGTTAAATGGCAACAATTCTGCAATTCGCTACGCTTGCGCATTGCAATGCGTATTTCCTCTGCAATGCCGGATACTGCAAAAACGACTGTACTTGAAATTACTGGAAATCCAACACGTTACCCATTGATAACAAGTAATGCCGACAATGCATTCTTCTACTTTAACAATGAATATTTCGAACCTTGGGGAGATGCCGTTCGCACGCGCTGCGACTTCTGCGTAAGCAATGTTTTAGTTAATACGCTTGATAGTCTTAAAGATCCACGTATCGGTGTATATTGCATGAAATCCAAAAAAGGCGATAAATATGCCGGATTTCGTATCGGCACAAAAGCTTACGGCGTTCAGGATAATTATTCTATGATCGGTCAACGTTTCTGCAACTCATCGACTTATTATGGTTTTACTCCTCTATTCCGCTCCTGCGAAACGTATTTCCAGTTAGCTGAAGCAGCAAGATTAGGATGGAATGTCGGCATTTCGGCTGAAGAGGCTTATAATAATGCAGTAACTCTGTCGCTTCAAGAAAACGGAGTTTCGAATGCAGAAATCAATACCTATCTAACCGATGCAGCTAAATATGATGGTAGTGCAGCACAATTCTACACACAAGAATGGCTCGCACTGTTTAAACAAGGAATGGAAGTATGGAGTTTATATCGCCGTACAGGCATTCCGGCAAACAACTATCCTGCTCCTGAAAGCGACACACGTTATCCGGGTCACACCATTCCGCCACTCCGTTCACCGTATCCAAACAACGAAGTCAATCTCAATCCTGCCAATTGTGCTCCTTACAGTTCAAAGATTGTAGATAACTTTTGGGGCGTAGCCATGGTATGGGATCAACGCGGAATTCTTAACTGATCATAGAAGAAAAAGATAGAAGGTTTTCGGCTATTTTATTTCAGTTAAATGTAGCGAAGCTTTTTATTATTTATACCGCTGCCGATTTTTTTAAAAGAATCGGCAGCGGTACTTTTTCCCAAAATAGTTCTAAAAAACTTCTACGAATGATCGTTTTGGAATATCTTTTGCAAGCATTATAGAAGCTGCCACTCAATTAGAGGTAGAAATATTTAAACTAATCTTGCATATATGAAAGTATTGTTGGTAAACGGAAGTCCGCATCATAAGGGATGCACGTATACGGCATTGACAGAAGTCGCCGATACATTGAACAAATTAGGAATGGAAACAGAAGACTTTTGGATTGGAAACAAAACGATATCAGGTTGCATCGGGTGCGGCAGATGTGCTAAAACCGGTCAATGTGGCATTGACGACGTCGTTAATAAATTCTTAGAAAAAACTAAAGAATTTGATGGATTCGTATTCGGATCTCCCGTTCATTTTGCAGCTGCTTCTGGAGCTATTACGTCTTTTATGGATCGAGCTTTTTACGTACCTTCAAGTCACTTAGCTTACAAGCCAGCAGCATCTGTAGTTAGTTGTCGCCGAGGAGGAGCATCAGCGGCTTTCGACCAGATAAACAAATATTTCACGATCCGAATGATGCCGGTAGTATCTTCTCAGTACTGGAATATGGTACACGGGAACACACCCGAAGAGGTATTACAAGACTTGGAAGGTTTGCAAACAATGCGTACACTAGGACAAAACATGGCCTGGCTACTTAAATGCATAGAGGTCGGAAAACAGAACGGCATTCCTTTACCTATACGAGAGGAATGGACACCTACTAATTTTATTCGATAATACTATTCATCCATTGATTCATGGAGAAAAGAAACAGAACTCAGAGAGATCTATAATAAAGATTTCTCTGAGTTCTGCTTTATGCCTATGGGTATGCTTCCCAACAAACCTAAAAAGAGTTGTAAGTTTCCAATATAAGAAAAACAATCGACTTATAATCTTCACATTTCTGTATTATTCCTTTTTTAAACTTAGCTTATCTTTGTCGGAAATTTAATAAAGTTCATTTATAAATTATGCGTCTACAAAAAGCAGCTATAACCATTGCCATTTTCTGCATCTCTTTAATAAGCATTCGCGCAGCAGAGCCACACACCTACCTCCGCATAGGTACCTTCAACATCCGTTACGATAATCCTAAAGACGGCATAAACCGTTGGAGTATGAGAAAAGATTCCATCTATTGCTTCCTAGGTAAAAAGCAACCGGATATTATAGGCTTACAAGAAGTACTACACCATCAGCTTCAAGATCTACTAACTGCCATGCCGAATTACGAATCCGTCGGCGTAGGACGTGACGATGGTAAAACAAAAGGAGAATACGCACCAATTCTTTATCGGAAGGATAAATACCAATTACTAAATAGTAGCACGTTCTGGCTTTCGGAACATCCTGAGAGCGCTAGCCGTGGCTGGGATGCGGCCTGCACTCGTATCGCCACCTGGGCACTACTAAAAGACAAACTTACCGGGCACAGTTTTTTTATTCTCAATACTCATTTTGACCATATTGGTACTGAGGCACGTCGACAAAGTGCATTGCTAATCCTCAAACAAGTTCAAAAATTTGCTGGTAACTATCCAGCTCTCATAACCGGTGATTTAAATATTTCGGATCAAGAGGAAGCCTACCAAATAATTACTAGCAACGCCTTTATGCTAAAAGACTGCTGGAAGATTGCCCTACGAAAAGAAGGGCCTGAATACACTTTTCAAGATTTTGGAAAACGACCTAAAGACAAATGCAAGAAGATTGACTTCATTTTCGTCACTCCACAAATTACGGTCACTCACGCAGAGATTATACCTTCGGCACTAAGCAATTTGATGTACCTATCTGATCATAATTCACACTTTGCCGACGTGACATTTTAGTATTTACTTCTTTCCAAAACAGCTTCTCTCAATATAAATAAAGGAATTAAGACGATTCTTTAAGAACCATCCTGAATGTAAAAAGGGTGCAAATCAACCTATTTATTGATTTACACCCTTGAACGCGGAGATTCTCTATTCATATGTCAGTCCGATGATATCTGCTGTATGTCTATCTTATTCATTTAATTACGTTTAATTCGTTCTTGAATATACTGGAATACGATAAACAGCGACGGCACAAGGAATAATAACGCCAATGTACCTACTATCATGCCTCCTATAACACCAGTCGCAAGTGAGCGACTGCCATTGGCTCCAACCCCGTGAGCAATCATCAATGGAACAAGCCCGAATACCATTGAAAGGACAGTCATCAATATGGGGCGCAGACGAACCTTTGCCGCACTATACGCCGCCTGAGCTAAAGTCATACCTTCCGATCGCCGTTTGCCGGCATATTCGGTAAGTAAAATGGCGGTCTTTGCAAGCAGCCCGATAATCATAATCAGCCCGGTCTGCATATATATATTATTCTCTAAGCCAAACATCCAAGCGAACAAGAAGCTACCCATCAATCCGCATGGTACGGATACTAGCACGGCAAACGGAATAAAAATACTCTCATAGAGGGCGCATAGAATAAGATACACCAACACCATACAGAGTATGAATATCATCGTGGCATTATTCGTTGTTTTGCTCTCTTCGCGAGACAGACCGCCAAATTCGTAACTGCAAGTTGCAGGAAGCACCTTACGAGCCGTCTCCCCGATAGCTTTAAGAGCCTGTCCGGAACTATAGCCA
>Ga0172378_10004431_pt1 | contig 13139 bp, 15 predicted proteins | sample GrowelOW332metaG_FD_119755 | JGI IMG/M metagenome (GOLD analysis project Ga0172378, IMG submission 119755) | Groundwater microbial communities from an aquifer near a municipal landfill in Southern Ontario, Canada - Pumphouse #3_1 metaG | ecosystem: Environmental > Aquatic > Deep subsurface >...
CCAGTAAAAAATACGACGCGATTGCCAATTCTCGCGAGATTTTCAACAATGTTTCTCCCCACGCCACCGAAAGAGACACTAAGTTTTCCGATATTCGAGTCGTTATCAACTAGTTTTTTAGCTGACTTAGCCATATAGTCGATATTCGAACCACCTATCAGAACGATTTTATCCGCCATATTATTTCCTTTCAATTAACGAAATTCTATTTATAGCTTTCTTCAAAGCGATTTGCGCTCGCTTGAGATCAATATTATCCTGATGTCCCTTCTTAGCTTTTTCAATTAGACCTTTTGCTCTGGCTTCAGCTCGTTTTGCGCGTTCAAGATCAATTTCATCCCGGCTTTCAAAAGAAGAAGCAAGAATGATAACTTTATCTTTTTGAACATTTAAAATTCCATCTGAAATAGCAAAGTCGAAGGATTGTCCATCGCGTTTATAATTCAACCACGATGTCTCAATAACACCTATTAGTGGAAGGTGACCCGCCATGATTCCAATTTGCCCGTCAGAAAGACGAACATTCAATATCTCAGCGTGATCCTCAAAATGCTTTCCATCAGGCGATAATATTTCGAATTGAAATCTTTTAGGCATTTTTCTCTATTTGCTCCGCTTTTGCTTCAACATCTTCAATGGTTCCACAATACATGAAGGCTGATTCAGGATACGAATCATACTTTCCGGAAAGAATAGCTTCAAAAGAGCGGAGAGTATCTTCTTTCTTAACGTATTTTCCAGGGGTACCACTGAATTGTTCAGCTACCGAGAAAGGCTGCGACAGGAAGTTTCTGATTCTTCTTGCTCTATTTACAATAACCTTATCTTCTTCGGCTAATTCATCCATACCTAAAATTGCGATAATGTCCTGCAATTCCTTATATCTTTGCAATATATTTTGGACCTCTCTAGCAATTCGATAATGCTTTTCACCCAAAACGAGTGGATCAAGAATGTTCGAAGATGACTCTAGGGGATCGACAGCAGGATAAATTCCTAAAGCTGCAAGACCTCTATCGAGAACTGTCTTCGCGTCGAGGTGAGAGAAGGTAGTTGCCGGTGCGGGGTCTGTCATATCATCCGCTGGAACATAAACCGCTTGAATTGAGGTAATCGAACCATTTTTCGTCGAGGTAATTCTCTCCTGAAGTTGACCCATTTCCGTTGCTAAAGTTGGCTGATAACCAACTGCTGATGGCATGCGCCCTAACAAAGCGGAGACCTCAGACCCCGCTTGTGTGAATCTAAAGATGTTGTCTATAAACAAAAGAACATCTTGATGCTCAACATCTCTAAAATATTCTGCCATGGTCAGAGCTGTCAAACCGACTCTCATTCTCGCCCCCGGGGGTTCGTTCATTTGTCCAAAGACCAAGGCGGTTTTATTTAAGACGCCAGAGGCCTTCATTTCGTAATATAAGTCATTTCCTTCTCTAGAACGTTCTCCAACACCGCCGAAAACGGAAATTCCATTGTGTTCAATAGCAATATTGTGAATCAATTCCTGAATTAAAACTGTTTTACCAACACCTGCTCCGCCGAACAAACCAACTTTTCCACCCTTAACATATGGGCAGAGTAGATCGATGACTTTGATTCCTGTCTCGAGCATTTCGCTCGTGGTGGATTGCTCTTCGAAATTAGGTGCTTTTCTATGTATGGGAAAGTGAAGGGAACTGTCGTATATGCTCTCTTTTTCATCGATTGGCTCTCCCAAAACATTGAACATACGTCCCAGTGTCTTTTCTCCAACAGGAATGGTAATCGGAGCTTTGGTATCAATAACTTTAGTACCTCTAACCAGTCCTTCGGTCGCTCCCATGGAAACACTTCTAACCGTATCATCTCCAATATGTTGAAGAACTTCCGTAATTAATTTCTTTCCATCGGGTAGGTCGATTCTCAAAGCGGTTAACAATTTAGGAAGTTTTCCTTCTCTAAATCTAACATCGATAATTGGTCCAACAGCTTGAACAATCGTGCCGATGTTTTCTTCAGCTTTCTTGGCTTTCACTACTTTTTTCTTTTCCTCTGCCATATTAATCCACCTTTCTATTCTTTCTCTGCGGCTTGTCCAGACATAATTTCAATAATGGAATTAGTGATTGCCGCTTGTCTTGCTTTATTGAAGGTCAACGTTAATTCTGACTGCAAATCTTCCGCATTGTCAGTCGCGTTTTCCATCGCGTTTCTTCTACTTCCTTCCTCGCAAACCATCGCTTCTTCAAATTTTTCAAATAGCAATGTGTTTAGATATTGAGGAACAAGAAGCTTGAATACCTCATTTCTATTAGGCGCGTAAATGGGAGGAAACTCATTCTTATTTTCTTCCTTTTTATCGCCGTTGTTATCAACAAGATTTACAACTGGTAATATCTGTACTGTTTGGGGCTTGAAAGTAATTGAATTAACATACTTGGTATATATCAATTTGATTGAAGTATACTTTCCACTTCTATATATATCAGACAATTTCTTTTCAAGTCGGCTCAGTTTTCCAAAATCGAAGTGATCGAGAACATCAACCTCTTCGGTATTTATCAAATATTCATCTTTATTTTTGAATTTCACGAGGCCTTTTGTCCCTATCATCATTATTTCATCTCCCTTTTTTATTTGGGTATTTAAATATTTGATGACATTGTAATTATATCCTCCGCACAGCCCCATGTTGGAAGTTATAACAAGATAAAGAACTCCTTTGCCTGTCGGGCAAGGTTTGAGAAGTCGAGATAGGTGATCACCATTCTCATCCAATCCTTTAAAGCAGTCGGAAATAATGTCGGACATCATTTTGAGATATTCGATAGTGTTGTCCATCGCCTTTCTCCTGCGTTTTAATTTCACAGAAGAAACTAATTCCATAGCGTTAGTTATTTTCTTAGTGGATTCGATAGATGATATTCTTCTTTTAATCTTTGCTAAACCTGCGGACATTTTTTCTTCCTTTATTTAATTGCTTCTTTTATAGTCTTAACTGCTTGAGTTAGTCTTTCCTCTAACTCTTTGCTCAATTCTTTCTTCTCTCTTATTTCGTCAATGATATCTTTGTAATCTTTTTCCATCATTGCATAAAGTCTATTGAGGAACTGGTGAATGTTCGAGACATCAATGTCATCCATATAGCCATTTTGAGCGGTAAACAACTCAATAACCTGTCTCTCAAAAGCCATGGGTTGATACTGTCCTTGTTTCAAAACTTCCATCAAAACTTCACCGTGGGTTAAAATCTTTTTCGTTTCGGCATCTAAGTCCGATCCGAATTGTGAGAAAGATTCTAATTCATGGAAGTTGGCTAATTCAATCTTTAGAGATTTTGAAACTTGTTTTACCGCTTTATACTGAGCGGCTGATCCGACACGAGAAACGGAAAGACCAGAATCAATAGCAGGTCTTTGACCTTTGTTAAATAAGTCGGTCATCAAGAAAATTTGACCATCTGTGATGGAAATGACATTTGTCGGAATATAAGCGGAAATATCCCCAGCCTGCGTTTCAATAATTGGCAAAGCGGTAATTGATCCACCACCGTACTCTTCTGAAAGACGGCAAGCTCTCTCCAACAATCTTGAATGCAAATAGAAAACATCTCCGGGGTAAGCTTCACGACCAGGAGCTCTTTTTAACAAAAGCGACAAAGTGCGGTAAGCCACTGCGTGTTTGGACAAATCATCGTAAACAATAAGTACATCTTTACCTTGTTCCATCCATTCCTCTGCCATAGTTACACCGGCGTATGGAGCGATATATTTTAGTGGATCCAACTCGGCAGCCGTAGCAGATACGACCGTTGTATAACTCATTGCATCGTACTTTTTCAACTTTTCAACAACGCGAACAACCGTCGAATTCTTCTGACCGATAGCCACGTATACACAAAGACAATTTTTGCCCTTTTGGTTGATGATGGTATCGATGGCTATTGCTGTCTTTCCGGTTTGTCTATCACCAATTATCAATTCTCTTTGACCCCTTCCGATAGGAATCATAGCATCGATTGCTTTTAAGCCCGTTTCTAGAGGTTGGTCGACTGATTTTCTCGTCATAACTCCAGGTGCAATTCTTTCAATGGGTTTGGTGTGTTCATATTTAATTTCTCCCAAACCATCAATTGGCTGTCCTAGAGCGTTGACAACTCTACCTAACAATCCGTCACCAACGGGAACTTCAACAACCTTTCCCGTTCTTTTAACGGTATCTCCCTCTTCGATTAAAGTATCTTCACCAAGCAAGGCGGCACCTACGCTATCTTCGTTTAAGTTCATGACCATTCCATAGATGTCGTGAGGAAAAACTAAAAGTTCTCCGAGCATAGCTTTATCGAGTCCATAGATAGTTGCTATTCCATCACCTACAGTGACAACTGTTCCAACGTCGCTGGATTCTACCTTTTGTGAATATTGCTTAATCTGCTCTTTGATCAAAGCGCTGATTTCATTTGTTTTTATAGCCATGCTTAGTTACCTCCCTTAAGTAAAGTTGAACGCATTTTTTGAAGTTTGTTCTTGATAGAATTGTCAAATACATAGTCGCCAACAACAACCTTAACACCGCCGATTAAACTTTCATCTTTCTTATTTTCAAGCTTAACCTTATAGCCTATTCTATCGCTTATTACCTTCTCTATTTCTCTCATTTGCTCCTGCGTTATTTTGTAAGGGGAATAGACATCTCCGGTCTTTATTCCCAAATATTCGTTACAAATGTTATCAAATTCTTTTAATATTTTTAAAATGTATCTCTCTCGTCCATTATTAATAATTACTTTGACAAAATACACCACATCTTTTTGGGTGAAATCCGCAAGAATGGTATCGACGATTTTTGTCTTTTCGCTCTTTGATAAAAAGCACGATGAAAGAATGCGTACGATTCCTTTGTTATCAACAAAGGAATCGTGCAACTTTTTCACTTCATCTTGATACTCTTTAACTTTGTTTTTCTCAAGGCTGAGATCAAACAAAGCAAGCGCGTAACGATTATATAGACTGTCCATTTTATTGATCCGCTTCTTTTCTATCCTGTTGCATCTCTTCTACAAATTTAGAAACTATCCTCTTGTTGTCCTTGCTCGTCACTTCGCGGGACAGTAAGTTTGAAGATGCAGAAAGGGCTATGTTGACAATTTCGTCGTGAACTTCCTTCATTGCTTTTACTTTTTGATTTTCGAGTTCTTTTTCAGCTTCTATCCTCTTTTGAGCAATTTCTTTTTTCGTTTCTTCGACTATGCGAGCCTTTTCTTCCTCAGCTTTGCGCTTGGCATCCATAACAATGTTTATCGCCTCTTTGCGCGATTGATTCAAGTTTTTCTGAGCTTTCTCGTTAGCCTGGTTAGCAGAAATATTTTGGCGCTGAGCTGATTCGAGGTTTCCTTTTATAAAAGCTCTTCTTTCTTCGAGATATTTGCGAACTGGTTTATATGCCAATTTATAGACAATAAAAACCATGACTAAAAAAGCGAGTAATTGAGCTACAAATTCCCATAAATTTGGTACTAGTTTTTCACCAATATCAAAAGTTAGACCATCTAAAATATACAAATTATCCATTACTCAATTCCCCTCATTTTAGCATTAGATAAACAAGCAAAGTATCGCGACAATAAGTGCGTAAATACCAGTTGTTTCATCAAGCGCACAGCCTAAAATCATCGTGCTACGAATTGAACTGCTGGCTTCAGGATTTCTCGCCATACCATCGATTGCGTGGGCACAGATACGTCCTTCACCAAATCCACTACCAATGCCGCCCAATACAGCAATTCCGGCTCCTAAATACTTTAAACCATAATCCATAACATTTTCCTCCTTGTTATTTATGCTAACTCTTCTTTAAGAGTTACACTCTCTTCAATGCTTTCATCAGGATCTTCCTGTGAAATCCAAATCATCGTCAAAACAACGAACACCAGCGTCTGTATTACTCCCGCGAATAAATCAAAGTAAAGATGGAACCAGGGAGTAATCAAAGGAGATAGCCAAATAGAAGATAGTCCTTCATAGACAAAGCTACCAAATATCAAATCGGAAAGCGCACCCAGGTAATAATATAAGATGCTCATTATTACGTAACCACTTAACGCATTTCCGAAAAGACGCAGGGTTATTGACAACAGTGGAGCCCACATTGAAACTAGATTGATGGGCAAAAACACCGCAAAAGGCGAAGTATATCGCTTGTAGTACTTCCACTTGTTCTTTTTTATAGCGGCTGCATGGATCATAACAAATGTGCAAAGTCCGATTGAAAGTGGTACTTGCAGGCTTGTCAGCGCATTAGGTAAACCGGTTATTCCTAGTAAGAAACACAAAAATATGTAGAGCGAGAGAGCAAGAACATATCCGGTGAATCCCTTATACTTTCTTCCCATTGTTTCAACCACGAAATTTTCTAGTTTCCCTATCGCAGTTTCAACTATCATGGTGAATCCGCGATCTGGTTTAGTTGGATCTTTCTTTCTAAAGACAAAGAAAATTATCACAGCTAAAATGCAAATGATAAGCATCGCGATAAGCGACATGATAACTTCACCTGAAAAATCAAATTCCAGGATATTGCTTGTATCCAATGCTAATGTACTCATAATCACTTTGACTCTTCTTTCTTCTTAAATTTATCTGGATTTATGATGGCAGAAACAATCGCCGGTAGAATAAAACCGATTCCTGTTCCTAGGATGTTGAAATATCTATATGTGCTGTCGCTCTCTTCTTTTGTTAAAAAAATTATAAGAACAGAGACGCCTAAACCAATTATTTGTAGAAGGAATCTCAGTCCGTATCCACTCATGAATGATGCGAGGCTGCTTTTATTATCTCCAGACACTCTATATGAAAAACTGATGAGAAAATAGTAGTTGACAATGCCAAAACCAATTCCAACCGAAACACAAGCTAATATCTCCCAATTTGACCAAATAAGTCCTATGGTTGACATGCAAATAGCAAGTATTCCAAATACTGTATATGTGATAAATAGTCTTTTTGTATATGCTTTTGTATCCATTGTTTCCTTCCATCAAATACTTCTAACGATTTACGATTATATATCAATCTTTAAATTTTGTTAAGGAATTTAATTATGAGATAGCTTACAGTTTAAAAATAGCCAAAAAAGAAAACGGTTTTTCAAAGAAAACTTTTCCTATTCTTAATTATCCACCCCATATACTAGAAAGGAAGCCACGCGGTCAAAAGTTTGTTTATCTTTCGCTACAAAGATAAGTTTGTCCCCGCCGTGTAAAACAAACTCCGGCCCAGGTGAGCAGCTGACAACTCCACCAGAGTTTTTCACGACAGCCACAATTGTTGCTTCTGTATAATTATAAAAATAAACTTCGCCAATCTTTTTCCCATCAATCCAAGACTCATTCGGTATATCCATTTGTAAGAGGTCGACAGCCTCGCTTTTTTGATAATTAAAAGAATCTTTCATGTCTTTAATAGCTACATCTATCTGTGAATCCAGCTTTTTCTTTTGCTCTAGCAAATCCACGAGATTGTTGTATTTGTTTTGGACTAAAGTTTCATCTTTCCACTTGTCAGCAAACTGCTGAGCGTGCAAGACAGAAACGACAAAAATACCAACACCACGCTTTATGAGCACAATGTTTTCTCTAGCTAGTAAATTTACAGATTTTCTTATTGTTTCTGGAGAGACCTTATAGAAAGAGGCTAGCACCGATCTGCCTTTAAGTATAGAATTTTCAGGGTATTCTCCACTTATTATCTTGTTGCAAATATCTTGCGCAATTTTTATGTAGCGCGCGGTCGCATTTTTTCTCTCCATAAAATAACCTCCAGTTTCTCTATATGCTTTGATTTTATCATAGCAATTATAAAATAACCACAGCAATAAATGTCAAAGTTGCTTTTAGACTATTAATCTTTTTACAGGCATCTTTTTTTTACAATACAAATATACTTTATATACATTTTCGCATTTATCAAATATTATTAATTTGAATTATATGGATATCGCTTGAATTATTTTGAATTTGATATTATTATACTTCTATAAAGGAGGGCGACTGGATGAGTATTACATGGTTTAATCGAATTAATAAGCTAGGCGTTGCTACGATCTATCCGACGAATATAACTATGAATAAAGTTGTATCAGATGAGATTGCCGATGCGTACGGTGTCTTGCTGGGAATCGATAAAGAGGAAAAGCAGGTTGTTTTAAAACCGATAAGTATGAATAAGTACAGCGAAGGAACAATTGACAAAAACATGTTCTTTAAGCTATCTGATGGAAAGACTTATTCGCGCGTATCCTCTACTGACTTTGTCAGTGAAATAAGTTCAATTTTTTCCATCGATTTCTCTTCATCACCTAAAAAGTATACGTGCGTGTGGGATAAAGAGAAAAAAGTTGTTATAATTAATTTATCAAAGGAGGTTAAATAAATGGAAGAGTACATTGTTTACATATGGCTTGCAGTTTTTGTCATAACTTTTATCATTGAAGCTTTAACCGTCGATCTTATTTCTATATGGTTTAGTGCTGCGGCTCTAATAAGTTTAGTCTTGTCTTTTATTCCAGGTATTCCATTTTGGGTGGAAATCATCGTATTCTTCATAACATCCACAGCTATGATATTCGGATTGAAACCAATTGCTACAAAACACTTGCAGCGAAAGGTTACAAAATCCAACATTGATGAAATTGTTGGAAAAAAAGGTGTTATAATTAAAGAAATAACCCCCTTGCACTATGGAGAAGTGAAAATTAATGACATTATTTGGTCAGCTTTATCCGTAGATGAAGAAAAGTTAATACCAAATGATACACCCGTTGAAGTTGTTGCTATAAAAGGTAATAAATTGATTGTAAAGGAATATCAATTTATCAATAAATAGAAAGGATTATTATTATGTTTATATTAGCTACATCCGGACAAATTGCCGGAATTGTCGTCTTATCTGTCGTTGCTGCTTTCTTGCTAATTATCTTAGCTAGCAGCGTTAAAGTTGTTAAGCAAACCGATATGTACATTATTGAAAGATTAGGTGGATACTACAAAACCTGGTCAGTCGGTCTTCACATGTTGCTTCCCTTCTTTGATCGAATCACAAAAATTGTTCCTATGAAGGAACAAATTCACGATTTTCCTCCTCAGCCTGTAATTACTAGAGATAATGTAACAATGCAGATAGATACAATTGTTTTCTATCAAGTTACCGATCCTAAATTATATGCTTATGGTGTGGAAAATCCCATCTTTGGTATCGAGTCTTTGACTGCTACTACTTTGCGTAATATCATTGGTGATTTAGATTTAGATGCAACTCTTACATCAAGAGATATCATCAATGCGAAAATGAGAGCAATTCTCGATGAAGCCACCGATCCTTGGGGAATTAAAGTCAATAGAGTTGAAGTTAAAAACATCTTGCCTCCCAAAGACATTAGAGATGCTATGGAAAGACAAATGAGAGCTGAACGTGAAAAGAGAGAAAAAATCTTACTCGCTGAAGGTTCGAAAGCCTCTGCAATTCTTATCTCTCAAGGTAACAAAGAATCCGCTATCTTAGAGGCTGAAGGTAAAAAAGAAGCTACTATTAGAGATGCTGAAGCTAAGGCTCAATCGATTATCAATATCAAAAAAGCTGAAGCTGAAGGTGAGATTATGGTTAGAAAAGCAGAAGCGCAAGGTATTGAGTTTATCAACAAAGCCAATCCTTCCTCAGCAATTATCAAACTTAAATCTTACGAAGCTCTAACTAAAGTCGCTGATGGTCAATCCACTAAGATCATCATTCCTTCTGATTTACAAGATATCGCTTCTTTAGCAACCAGCGTTGCTGAAGTAGTTAAGACAAAATCTCCTAAGACTTCGAAAGAAAAATAGAATAAAAAAAGTGCGACTGTCGCGAAGGAGTGTTTATCTCTCCTTCCTTCAGTCGTTTTTTTATATATATTTATCTATATTTTTTTGCTAGCAGTGTGCTAAATTCCAATTTTTTTGGTTTGGCTACTTATCAAGCTCTTCTCACGACGAAAATATTTGTCAATAAACTTTATCTGAATACTAAACCATAAAATTTAGTTGATTTATCGTCTATTTTTGTATTATATATATTCTATTCTTATGTTATAATTACTTTCGAGTTAATCATACTCTATTCTAAAAGGAACAATTATTATGAAAACATTAAAATTTTTATGGAAATCTCTATATAAAAATGAACCAGTATTGAAGAACCCTCAAAAGTGGTGGCTCGCAATCATAATCTTTTTGGTATCTATCCTGTTCTCCGTTTCAGGAACGTTAATTCAAGGTTATCAAGCAGATGCATCTGTGATTTATACAACGACTTACGAAACAGCTTTAGATAAAGGGTACTCATCTTTTGCAAAAGATATTGATGATTACACCACTGGTTACGATCCCGTATTGCAGGATGACGACATTTTAGCGGTGGTCGATGGAAAATTGGTAGCAGATGGCAAATTTGCTTATATAGAATTGACAGACTCTATCGCCGATGCCGGTTCAACAGTTGAACCTCAAGCTAGGTATACTCAAGTTAACACCTTAGACGAAGACGAAGAAGTAACTATATTGGATGTCTATTGCTTTAATGGCGTTGATCCAATCAACAGTTCAACCGATTCATCTTTAATTTCGACCTTTGTTGACAATCACATTCTTGAAGTGGATTCAACTGGCACAGCAACCGCTGTTCCTCACTCATACATAATTCTCACTCCCACTTCTATCCAAGTCACAGTTTACAAAGCTTTGGGTGGAACAACTTCTGATTCCGCTATTGCTTCTGTCATCGGAGATTTAACTTCGTATGATTCCTTCGACTTAGGCACATTAAAATACAGCGGCGATGAAGCAGCGACTACTGATGAAATTATCGATAACTTTATATCGTTTGTCGACAAAGCATATGCTTCAATCAAAGTTAAAAGCGCCTGGTATGAAACAGGTGTCTATGCCGCAATGAACGCTGGCGTTATCTTAGTTGGTGGATTGATTTTCTTCATCTCCACACGCTCTAGAGGCTCAAAGATGCACTTCAAGTTCTTCGCTTCTTTGAAGATTGCAACTTTCTTGTCACTGACACCAGCAATTATTACATTCATTACTTCGTTCTTCTTCTCGACATACTCATCTTATGTATTCCTGCTTATATTTGCGTTTAGATTAATGTCATCAATCTCTAAACTATCTGAAAATAGCGCACCGAAGGATGACAAACCGCTTTATCAAGCGAGATCGTAAAATATTATTAGATATCTTAAAAGGAGCAATGTTAGAAACTTGCTCCTTTTTTATTATCCTAATTTAATTCAAACAATGATTGAAGAAGTTTACGACGTCTTTATATACTTCATCTTTTATATCTTCGTTTAAGATTTCATGACGAACTCCAGGATATAGTTTCATTTCCACATTATCTTGCCCTTGCATGTAGAAATCTTTCAATCTTTCCACATTCTTTCCATATCCACCAACTGGGTCCAACTCGCCGGAAATAATGAATATATTGCATTTATTCTTTATGTTTTTCAAATTTTTCTTTTTGAATATTTCCTGCTGACCTTTAAATAAGGAATAGTAAAAGTTGAAGGAACATGCAAACCCACATTCGGGGTCCTTGTCATATTTTTTAACGTTATCCTCGTTGATGGAAATCCACTTATTTATTGAATCGTATCCATCAGGAAACGGCTTTAACCCCTTATTGAAAGTCTTATTTCCCGAATTTACTAGAATCGGACAAACCTTGTCTCTGTTTTTCTTCGTTCTAAATATTCGCATAATTGATGTTAGATTTCTCGACATTTTATAAAGCGATGTGTTAGCACTTGAGCCGCAGAATACTACACCGTTTATCAAATCCGAATGTCTTTGATAGAGTCCTTGTGCAACAAAGGACCCCATAGAATGTCCAAAGAGCAAGATTGGTTTATTAGATTTTTTTCTAATATATCTAACTAGTTCAACCAACTGGTTAATTGCGACGTCAAATCCGTTTTCTGGCCACATTCCATATTTGTATTTTGTATCAGGCTTTTTAGATACATTTAATCCGTGCCCCACGTGGTCAACAGCGAAAACATCTAGATCGTTCTCACATAAAAACTTGGCAAAATCACCATATCTCTTCGAGTGTTCTGCCATTCCATGACAAATGATAACTGATGCGCGCGGTTGCTTATCAGTCAACAGCCAAGAATTACCATAAATCTTTTCCCCGGAGCTAGCTTTAAAACAAATGATAGAATGTTTCATAATTAATTACCTCACTAATCTTATTAATTTAATTTTATAGTCAATATATTGAAATAACAATAAATATCGAAATTATAGATTTGTAACCCCTTTATTTTTACTTGAAATAAAATAAGTAAAACTATATTGTATTTTAATTTTTTTATTTTTATTTTACGAGTATAATTTAGGTAAGACTTGAATTAAAGAAAAATAGGGTGGTATTTATGCTAAAGTTAGAAAAGATAACAAAGGATTATATATTGGACAAGAACTTATCAGTTCCCGCATTAAAAGGAATAGATTTGGAATTTCCAAAACATGGGTTTACAGCAATTTTAGGACAATCAGGATGTGGAAAAACCACTCTTCTAAACATTATAGGAGGATTAGATCGCTATACTGCAGGAGATTTAAAGATTGATGGAAAATCAACTAAGCAATTTAAAGATAAAGATTGGGATAATTACCGCAACAAAAAGATAGGAATGGTCTTTCAATCCTACAACCTTATCAGTCACATGACTGTAGTTGGAAATGTAGAAATAGCTATGACTCTTTCCGGTGTTTCTCGTTCCAAGCGACACGCTAGAGCACTGAAAGCGCTAGATTCAGTCGGTCTAACTTCAGAGATTAATAAAAAGCCCAATCAGTTATCAGGTGGACAAATGCAAAGAGTTGCAATTGCGCGAGCGATTGTAAATAATCCAAATATTATTTTAGCTGATGAACCAACTGGAGCTTTAGATACTAAGACATCGATACAAATTATGAATATCCTTGAGGAACTTTCCAAGGATAAGTTGATTATTATGGTTACCCACAATCGAAACTTAGCATTTTCATATGCGACTAGAGTTATCGAAATGTCTGATGGACTAATTATAAAAGATACACCTAATGA
>Ga0172378_10004432_pt1 | contig 13135 bp, 10 predicted proteins | sample GrowelOW332metaG_FD_119755 | JGI IMG/M metagenome (GOLD analysis project Ga0172378, IMG submission 119755) | Groundwater microbial communities from an aquifer near a municipal landfill in Southern Ontario, Canada - Pumphouse #3_1 metaG | ecosystem: Environmental > Aquatic > Deep subsurface >...
CCTGTCCATTTTCCAATGCCAAGATGATTCCGGCATCCGCCGCCGCCGGTAAAAGCGCCTGCACATTGCTGGCCAAATTCTTCCAGACCGACTCCGAAATTTGCATTCCTTTGCTGAAACCCGAATGCAGAGTATAGGTTCGCACCCCCATACCTCCTAAAAACAACAGAAAATCACAATGCTGCTGCAAAACTTGCTCTTTTTGCTCTTCCCGCAGGTTGCCTAAATCATAGCCCGCCCCCCAAAACGCATGACAGGCAGCAAGACTGAGTCCGGCTGCGCTGATTTTACTGTTAACACGTGCCAGATAGCCTGGCAGTTCCTGTTCCCGCAATCCCCAACAGGGATGCGCTACCAGAGCCTGTACCCCCCATTGAACAAGTTGTGAAAGCACCTTATCAATGTCCTGATCCGCAATTTTCTTCCATTCCACAAAATGCACTAGTTTCATCTCGGGCATCATACGTTCTCCAGACAGTTTTTCATGAAATCATTCCGTCATCTACAACTAAACAAGGCGCTAAAATAATCGTTAATGCCTCTATTGCAAACCTGATCGAAACAGGAAACGAAAAAGCGTTGATTTTTCTCGAAGATTATTTTTTTCACGGGTTAAAATCTTTCCCGGGCATTATATTCTTAATTAGCCAAGATATCCGGTCGTGATCAGAAAAAATGCTGTTTTGCTTCCTAAAGAATTGCGCCTGGCACAGAAAAGGAAAGGACGTATGAAAACCTATAAAGTCGGCATGCTAGGATTTGGTTTCATCGGTAAAGTTCATGCTTACGGACACCTGAACATCCCCCTGTTTTACGAACAACAGGATTTCCGCTCACGCATAAGCAAAGTCTGCACATCTAAGCCCGAAACAGCCCAGCAGGCGGCGGAATTGCTCGGTAGCGCTGAACCGGTCACGGACTTTCGGGAAATCACTGAAAATCCGGACATCGACATTGTCGATATCTGTACACCGAATAATTTACATTGCGAAGAATTGCTCTCCGCGATCCAACATCAGAAACACATTTACTGTGATAAACCTCTAACCGCCACCTATGCCGAAGCGCTGCAGATCAAGGAAGCCCTGAAAAACTATCGTGGCATCTCCCAGATGACCCTGCAAAACCGCTTTTTCCCGGTGACTATGCGGGCGAAACAACTCCTGGCAGAAGGCCGCCTTGGCGAAATCCTTGAATTCCGGGCTTCATATCTACATTCCGGCAGTGCGGATCCCAAAGCCCCTTTAAAATGGAAGTTGTCCGGTGCAGCTGGCGGCGGGGTGGTGGCGGACTTGGGCAGCCATATTCTCGACCTGATGCATTATCTACTGGGCAATTTCCAGGAGCTCAGTGCAGCGACTCGCATTGCCTATCCTGAACGGCCTTCTGCACAGGATCCAGCAAAGATGCTGCAAGTCGATGCCGAAGACACGATGCAGGTCACGCTTCGTCTGAAAAATGGCGCTTTGGGGCAAGTGACAGCTTCCAAAATCGCCACCGGGGTAGAAGATGAGGTCAGTTTTGAGATTTATGGCAGCAAAGGAGCCGTTAAATTACTGCCGATGGAACTTCATCGACTGTATTATTATGATACCGCTGCTTCTGCCAAACCACTCGGCGGAATACGCGGCTGGACGGCCATAGACTGCGGCCAGCGTTATGATAAACCTGCCGGCTTCCCGACTCCGAAAGCCTCCATCGGATGGTTGCGCGGACATATGCACTGCCTTTACACCTTCCTAAATTCCATCCATACCGGTGTTGCAACAGGGCCATCCCTGGAACAAGGCATCTATATCCAATATCTGCTCGATAAGGTCAAAGAATCTGCCAGCAAAAAACAATGGCTTGCACTTGAAAATTAAGAACCAGATAAAAAAGGAATTAAAAACATGCAGGATACATTACTGATTGGTTGGGGTGAAAAGGATATTACACCGGACAACCCGAAAGTGGAGCTTTCCGGACAATATTATCAGCGACTGGCCACTGGCATTCATTCCCGTATTAAAACAGTCGCCCTCGTGCTGGAAAAAGGCAAGCAGCAAGCCGTCATGATTTCACTCGATGTGGTGGGTTTTCCGGAAGAATTGCAGAGCGAAGTGCGAGCCATGATTCAACAGAAAATCCCGGCGATACGCCAAGAAAATATTTTTCTGAACGCAATTCATACCCACAGTGCTCCATATACCCAGTCTGGCGGCCTTTTCCGGGACTGGTTACCACTCGATGAAGATGCCTTGCAACCCGCCGATTATCTGGTCTTTCTCAAAAAACAAATCCTGTCGGCAGTCGAAACCGCCTGGCAAAGCCGCTCTATCAGCGGCATTGCTCCCGCTTTTGGCAATGCCCGAATTGGTCATTGCCGGCGGGCAGTTTATGCTGATGGAACCGCTGAAATGTATGGCGATACAACCCGCCCGGATTTTGTCGGCATGGAAGCCGGCGAAGATTCCGGCGTCGAAATGCTGTTCACTTTCAATGCAAAAGGCAAAGCCACCGGAATGATTCTGAATGTCGCCTGTCCCTCCCAAGTCATGGAATCAACCTACCTGATCTCCTCCGATTATATGGGAGCCACCCGGGAAAACCTCAAGAATGACTTCGGAACGGATTTTCATACTCTGTGTCAAATCAGCGCCGCGGGCTGCCAGTCTCCCCGGGATCTGACCCGCTATTACCGCTGCGAGCCGGACTTCTGGCATGCCGATGGAGTCACCGAATTGGCAAAACGCCTGACCGAAGCCGTACGCTACGCATATCCACAAACGAACGAAAAAATCAATTTCGCTGCGGAATTAAAGCATACCTGCAAACGAGTCGCTCTGCCGTATCGCAGGGCAAGCTATCAGGCTTACCGCAATGCAAAAGAAAAACTTATCGAATTGCAGAAAAAAATGCCGGAATATGAAGCTTTCCTGGATTTCTGCAAGAAAACGCATCAGAATGAAGCCATCCCCAATTTGCATGGCCCTTATGACAGCAAGCTGCATCATTTTGTGTTGATCCAGAATGAAAAAGCGGTGATTAAACGCTATGAGATGCAAGATACCAAGCCAAATTTTGAATTTGATATGCAGACTGTCCGCATCGGTGATTCCGTCATCATCAACTGTCCTTTTGAATTATATCTGCTCTTCGGGCAGATCATCAAAGCGCGTTCGGCAGCTCGACAGACCTTTGTGGTTCAGCTCTCCGGCGGCTCCGGCAGTTACCTGCCCAGCCCAGAAGCAGAACAATTCGGCGGCTATGGCGGCATGATCATCAATGGCAAAGTCGGCTCCGATGGTGGATATAAACTAACGGACGAAGCCCTCACAGAAATCCATAAACTCTTCTGATTGAAAATCCCCTTTCCCCGAAAGAAATCCATGAAACTTCCGGCTGAAATTTTTCTAGCCTTTCGCTACTTGAAGCCGAAGCGTACCTTCGTTTCCATCATCACCCTGCTTTCCGTCCTGGGACCGACTCTGGGTGTCGCCATCCTGCTGATAGTCAGCTCGGTGATGGCGGGCTTTGACCGCGATATCCGCGAGGGAATCATGAGCATGCAGGCTCACCTGACGGCCTACCCCATCCTCTCGGAAAGCTTCAACAAACCACTGGAAATCGTCCATCAACTGGAAAAGTATGGTCTGAAAAGCACCCCGGTCATTGAAGGCAATGCCCTGATCCAGGTCCGTAAACAGATCCTGCCGAAAGTCATCCGAGGTATTATTCCGGATCTGGAAAAGGAAGTCACTTCCATTCAGCGGAATTATTTTCACCCTGGGCATATTCTAAAGGAAGGGGAAGTAATCATCGGCGCCCGCCTGGCGATGATGACCGGATTACAGGAAGGAGATGAATTCCTGATCCATTCCCCAGCTCGACTGACCCGAAATATTGTCTGGAAAGAAAATGGCGGAGTGGAAATCAAACCGACCGATGAGCTGTATCTTCCCGAAGAAGTCCATGTGGCAGGCTTCTACTCCATGGGCGTTGCAGATTATGACGATAACGTACTGATCATGCATTTGGATCAGGCGGCGGAATTAATGGGCTTGGACTGGGGCAGCGCAACATCCATCCAGATTGCTGTCCCTAACCCAATGCAGATGAACGAATTAACTCAGAAACTAAAACGCGAATTCCCGCTCTGTAATTTCATCACTTGGCAGGAAAAAAACAAACTCCTCTTCGGCACACTGCAGGTGGAAAAAAACCTGATGACCTTCCTGATGACCTTCATCGTCCTGGTCGCTTCCTTCTGTATCGCAACAACTTTGATTACCGTCGTCGTCCAGAAAACCCGCGAAATCGGCGTTTTGAAAGCCGTCGGTATGTCAGGTTTTGCAATCGCCCGGATTTTTCTACTACAAGGAGGAATCATTGGCGTGCTGGGAACCGGCTTCGGCGTCGCGCTCGGCCTCGGCATCATGGCCTGCCGGGACCGCATTGCACAGCTGCTCAGTATGATTATGGGACATGAAATTTTCCCAGCGGAATTATACCACCTGATGAAAATTCCAGCACTGACGACTCCCACCGACCTGCTCCTGATCGTATCCCTCTCTTTGGGCATCTGCATTCTGGCCGCACTTGTTCCAGCCATCTATGCCGCCGCTTTGCAGCCGGCCAAAGCACTGCAGGAGGATAATTAATATGATGGAAAACCAGGATACACTCTTTAAACTGGTGGACTTGAAAAAGCATTTCCGCTTGGCTGGCAGTTCGATCCAAGTTCTCAATGGCTTGAATTTCAGCATTCCAAAAGGTCTCTGGGTCTCTTTGGTCGGCCCCTCGGGTTCCGGAAAAACCACACTGCTGCATCTGCTCGGAGGCCTGGACAAACCCAGCTCCGGGCGAATCCTGCTGCAGGGTCAGGATCTCGCCGGCTTGTCCAGCCGACGCCTGAGCCTGTTGAGACGTGAAAAAATCGGTTTCATCTTCCAGTCCTACCACCTTTTTCCCGAGCTTACCGCGCTCGAGAATGCCGTTCTTCCAGCCTTACATTTTGGCCGAAATCGGGAAGCGGAGTATCAGAAAGCCAAGGAACTGCTGCATCGTTTTGGACTTGCTGACCGTTTGGAACACCGCCCACGCGAACTCTCCGGAGGCGAACAACAACGCGTCGCCATCGCCCGAGCCCTGATCAATGACCCCAAGATCATCCTGGCCGATGAACCAACCGGAAACCTGGATGCCACTGCCGCCAAGGAAATTATTCGGATTCTGAATTCTCTGCGCGAAAATCAGCAACGTACCATTGTCATGGTCACCCATGATTTAGAATTAGCCACCCAGACGGATCTGACCATCCGGCTCCAGGATGGCCAAGTACAGGTAAGCTGAACATACTGCTTTTCATCTGCTTTTATCAAACGCAGTCCAAACAACATAAACAAAAGGAGTTTTTGAACAATGGAACTAGCAAAGTACAGCATTGGAACCGGTGATCGTTTCGGACATCAAGCCAAAGCCCAACTGACGACTATCATTAAAGCACGCAGCATGGGAATCGCCATCGCACCCGTTTGGAATAAATCTTTCCGGGAACACTCGATTATCGGCACCTGCCCCGGAGATGTCCGGGAGGCCGTACAGCAAGCCATCAATGCCTTCAGCTACAATGGTGAATACCATGTCGATGCGGATCATATCAGCCTCAAAAATGTCGACCTCTTCCTCGAAGCCAGCGACTTCTTCACCCTGGATGTCGCAGACTTCAGCGGCAAACCCGCCAGTGCAGCAAGCATCCGCGCCTTTCTGAAAAAACACGCCGACTTGATCGGAGACAAAATCTGCATTCCTGGCATCAAAACGCCAATCACTGTAGATTCTGCAGCAGCCAAAGCGATCGCTGGCAAGTACCTGCTCGCGGTACAGGAAGCCGGCAAACTGTATCGTCATATTGAGGCGAAAAAAGGCACCGGTAATTTCATTGCTGAAGTCTCCATGGATGAGACAGATCTTCCGCAGACCCCAGTGGATATGCTGTTTATTCTGGCCGCCATTGCAGACGAGGGTATTCCGGCGCAGACCATTGCCCCGAAATTCACCGGGCGTTTCAATAAGGGCGTCGATTATGTCGGCGATCTGGCGCAATTCAAAAAAGAATTCAACGAAGATTTAGCTGTCATCCGCTTCGCCATTGAAAAATTCGGCCTGCCAAAGAATTTGAAACTCAGCATCCATTCCGGCAGTGATAAATTCTCCCTGTATCCAATCATTCATGAGGCTCTGCTGCGTTTCAACGCAGGGTTGCATCTAAAAACCGCTGGGACGACTTGGCTGGAAGAATTGATCGGCCTGGCTGCCGCCGGCGGCGAAGGCTTAAAGCTCGCCCAGGAAATTTATGCCAAAGCCTTTCTGCGTTTCGATGAACTCTGCAAACCCTATGCGACGGTCATTGATATCAACCCGAAAAAATTGCCCAAACCCAGCGTGGTAGCAAAATGGGATGCGGAACAATTCTGTGCGGCTTTGCGGCATGACCAGAACAATCCAGCCTACAACCTCCACTTCCGGCAAATGCTACATGTCGCTTTCCGTATCGCTGCAGAATTGGGAGATCGATACCTCGACGCACTGGAAGAATTCGAACCGGTCATCGCCGAAAATGTGGCTGGCAATATCTTCGACCGACATATCAAAGCTGTCTTTTTATAATCGCCTCATAAAAACAATGTAATTCACGGCGGTCGCAAGCGACCGCCCGCAGAACGACAAATACACCACACACCATTTACAACTTACAAAAGCAGGCGACAACCCGCTGCCCCTCCCCGTTTTTCGCATATCTGCACTACAAAACAAGCCCCAACGGAGCAGCCTCAATATAGCCCAGGGCAACGCCCTGGGTAAAGGAGTATAAACAAACAATACCCTGTAGATGGCATTTCAACAAACCTTATATAAATACAAAAGTAGTCACGCAAATTACTTTTACCTTTCCGTTTTTTTGATACAAAACCGCACCACAACACCGGATGCCGGCGAAGACGACGGCACTCCATATCCCGTCTACATCCTTGACGGAGCTTGTTATGTGTTAGTCTTAGTGAGGATGGTGAGAGTTCATATCCTGCGTACGTTCCCGCTGTCAATGACAAGTCAAATTGGCGCCAAATTTGTCATCCAAGGGATACCATGAAAAACAGCCTATTACTGTGTGTCTTAATCCGGCTTTTATAGAGAAAAATCCGCTGATTTTTTTCTTCGAATACGGAGCCGGAGATTGTCAAAAATGGGCTGATTTTGATTATCATTCACGCACCATACACCTTAAAATTCCGCGAAAAGATGCGGGCGATATTTTACTATTGCTTAAAATACGCTATAGTAAACCTATATCCAAAAAGGAGGCCTCTCATGCTGAACGGAATCAAACTCTTGGTCTTGTTTTTCGCTTCTTTGCTGATTTCTCTTGACGCCTTTGGGCAGGATGCCTTATTGCGTGGTCTCGGCTTGGACAGTGATGTCGCCAAGGAGGAAACGTCTTATACTTGTATTCCCCTGCCGCCCGCCACTCCTCCCGCTCAACATTCCTCAGCGGAAGGCTTGCCGCCATTACCGCTGCCGGTCGTTCCCTTGCGACGTACAGAAAAAAAGAACCCTCCCCGTCCGCCGGTATTGATCGCCAAAATGGCAACGCAAAAACAGAGTGATTGGGCCACCAATCCCGGCGACACAAAGAATCTGCTGAAATGGATGGCCAAAAACCTGAATGTCCATTTCAGCGAAATCAATATCCCTGAACAGCAGATTCCCAGTGACCCCAAAACCATCCCTGTACTCTATCGTACCGGACATGACGCCTTCCAATTTTCTCCGGAAGTACGTCAACGCCTGCGCACCTATCTGCTGGGGGGAGGAACCCTGATTCTAGATGCCTGTTGCGGCAGGGCGGCATTTGCACGATCCGCCATCCAAGAGATTCGGGAATTAATCCCCGAAAGACCACCTTATTTTCTGGAAACAGATCATCCTGTTTTCCATTCCTTTTTTGACATCAAAAACATCCGTTATCGTCCCTATGCTTTGAAAGCCGGCGCCCAAAATGGCGATCCCGCAATCATCGGCATCGATATCGGATGCCGGACTGCAGTCTTTTTCTTCCGCTGGGATGTCAGTTGTGGCTGGGACAATCTGCCGGATACAGACCAACACCATTGCCTGGGTTATGAAATCGAAACGGCTAAACAACTCGGAGCAAACCTGCTGGCATACATCACCGCCGAACGCTCCGCTGCACTCCCACTCAGCCAAGCTCTGGATTTCGTCGATGCGGAAAAAAGTAAAACTGGCAAATTTCTGATCGCCCAAGCAAAATACAATGGCTTGTGGAAATGCAGGGAAGCCGGTTTATCCATGCTACTCAACAGCTTCCATGAACAGACAAAAACCCCGGTACGCTTCGAACGCGAAGAAGTCGACCTGGACTCCAGCCGACTCTTCGACATGCCTTTTGTGTATATGACCGGACATCAGAACTTCGTACTGACCGAACGCGAACGCAGCAATTTACGCAGCTACCTGTTGCGTGGCGGTGTTCTCTTTGCTGAAAGCTGTTGCGGACGGAAGGGATTCGCACAAAGTTTCCAACAGGAAATGGCGCAGATTTTTCCGGGAACTTCACTCGAACGAATCCAGAATAACCATCCTATCTTTGCTTTCCCAAACCATATTCAGGACGTTCAACCGCGCCCCGCTCTAGCCGAAGAACTAAAAACCAATGGGCGTATCACTCCCGAACTCTATGGCATCCGCCTGGAAGGACACTTGGCCGTCATCTTCTCACCATACGGCCTGGCCTGCGGCTGGGAATTGGCAGAATGCCCTTACTGTAAAGGAATCCAAGCCAAGGATGCCCTCGCCCTCGGAGTCAATATCCTTACCTACAGCCTGCTGCAATAACCTTTTTGTTCCTTTATTTTTTTTAATGGAGGTACCCCGCCATGTTCTGTAAACAATTCAGTTGTACCATTTTTTTCATCATTACAGTCGCTGCAATTTTGCCTGCGCAGGAGGATGCGATTCACCAACATGTCACAATTCAGCAGCCCGCACAACGGACAGCAGCCGCCAGGGAAGGCTTGGCCAATCCCTGGCCTGAGCCAGTCCCTTCCCAAGGGTTGTTGCCGCTCGCCATTGGCATTATTCCGCCGATACAGGTGCCAGCTGAAAACTGGGATGTGGTCGGCCTGCGCCTCAATCTGCTGGCCGGACGTCACAACAACGTTGCCATTCTCGATCTAGGCTCCTTGGTCAATCTTTCTCTGGGACAAGTCACCGGACTGGAAATCGCCGGGCTTTGGAATCAAGTCAACCAGGATCTCCGAGGAATTCAAATTTCCGGTATCGCAAACAGAGTCTGTGGAGACCTCTACGGGCTACAAATTGCTGGCATTGCCAACTATAATGGCGCTGCAGAGACAACCGGCCTGCAAATCGCTCTGGTCAATATCAATCAAGGCAATACAACCGGATTACAGATCGGACTCTATAATCAGGTCGAATCTATGTCCGGAGTTCAAATTGGACTCTTTAACACTGCTCAGAATTTTTATGGCATGCAGCTGGGCTTGTGCAACCTGATCCGACAATCGCCTCTCCCGTTTATGGTTATCCTGAACTTCGGCTTCTAATTGCAAACAAGAATGCACAGTTTCAGCTTCCCTCTAACATTGCTTTTGCCAGCGTTGTTTTTTTGCTTCAACGGATGCGTCTCGCATCCTGAAAAAATTAGCAAGTTAAAAAAAGACTTGGCCTATGGACGTACGCCGGATCAAAGTTTTTTAGCAAACTCCATCGACCTAGAAAGCAAGGATGGCCTGCTTTTCCTGCTGGAACGCTCCCGTTTACAGCAGCTGCTCGGCAATACGCAATTGAGCTCAAGTGATTTTCTGAGAGCACATGAATACAATCGCAAGCAGGAAGAAAATAAACCGATGCTGGCCTTTTCCGACTTGCTGAATCAAGCCGGCGCCATCCTGATCAATGATCAATCTCTGCCCTACCGAATCAAGTACTTCGAAAAGATCATGCTGTACCAGTTGCAGATTTTCAACAGCATGATCGACCAGCCTGAAAACCTCCCCCCCTTGATCAATAACCTCACCGCAATCCAACAGCGTATCCGCGACGAATATGCCAACACCATCCAAAAGGCCGAACAGACCCTGCAAAACAGTACCAATCAAGACGCCGGAACATCTTGGCAGCTCATTCAAGACAATCCAGCATTCCAACGAAATACCGCTGAAAACATGCAATTGGCTCGAAAACTGAGTTCCCTTGAAAATGCCTACGCATACTACTTCTGCGCTGTCTTCTTTGAAAACCAAGGTAAATTCGGAGATGCCTTTTTGGCCTATGAATCCGCTTTGCGCCTGCAACCAGCCAATCAAACCTTCCAGAACGATGTCGCTCGCATAGGAGGCCTGCTAAACAAAACCAAAGAATTGCAGAAATACAATCTCTCGCCCCGGCCTACAGAAATCCCCCCCGGCCATGGCGACGTCGTACTATTTTTTGAAGAAGGCTACATCCCTGCCATGCACAGCTTCAAATTGCCGCCAATTCCCATTCCAACCGGATATGGGCTACTGCTGATCAATCTGGCTCTGCCGTATTATCTGCCTGTCAACTCGCAGAGCTCTCCGGCAAAAATCACTTTTCCAGGCGGTAGCGTACAGACAGAATTGGCTGCAGACTTGCGCAACCTTGCGGTAAAAGCCTTGTCTGACAAAATGCCGGAAATCACAACCCGGATGGCGTTGCGGGCGATCACGCGAGCCGCCGGCAATTACGCCATGCTGAAAAGCGCTAGAAACATCTCCGATCCCGGACAACGAGATGCGGCCATCATGCTTTTGCATCTGCAACAGATTTTCATGCATATCGTGGAAGAACCCGATCTGCGCAGCTGGCTGCTGCTGCCAAACTTCACCCAAGTGGCTAGATTTTCTCTCCCTGAGGGGACACAGCAAATCACCTTGCAATATCAAAACATCCAACAAACAATGCACATCAATGTGGCCAAAGGAAGAACAAGTATTGCACACTGCATGGCAGTGCCTGGACGATTAACTTTCTCCTCGGCCTTGCTCCCTGCACCCGGCTGGAAGTAAGATCAAAGTTACCCCCCCATAAAGCAGTACTCGTGTAAAGCCCCGACCTGCTGGAGATTCTTTGGGCTCACTACTGCAACTACGTTTTTTTCACCATTCACTATAAAGGAGGCTCCTGTATGTCAAGTCGTTTCATTGCCCTGCTGTCCCTGTTTCTTGCTGTGACAACGCTCATGGCACAGACGGAGGGCACCCAAATCACGGTAACCCCAGCAATCAAATCCGCTGCCAATCCCGCCTTGCCGGCAACTCCGAACATCACTGTGATCCCGACGCCGCTACAGGGCGCCGGCACACAGACCATTACCGTTGAAGTAAAAAATGTGCCCGCGCCGCCAGCAACTCCCCAACTCAAAGTGGCTCTGATCGTGCAGAACCACTCTGTTCAAAAGGAATATCAACAGTATCTGACGGCAGCGAGCGATCTGCTGACCGGTGCACTAAGCAACTTGGGACTGGCCGTCATCAACCCCGCCAACGCCATCGGAGTAACCCAAAATACCACCCCGAATGGCGAAGTCATGCCTGCGGCTTCTGCCACAGGGTTAACCGGCATGCTTGGCGCAGACTACTATATTACCGCTGCCCTGCGCCGGGTTACCCGAAAAGTAACCGGGCTGCAGCCGAAAACCTCCTTTACCCGCTTGACAATGGGTATGACACTGACCATCGCCACCGCAAGTAACGCAGCCGCCTTTGCCAGCCAGGACGTCCTCCTCGAAAGCCCCCTACAGAACGCTCAAATGCTGGCCAACAATCTGGAAGACACCTTCCACAATCTGCTCGAAGACTGCACCCAACAAGGTGCAGAATGGCTGATGGAAAAAATTGCCGCCCGGCAAGCCATTCCTGAAGGCACAGTTCAACCCGTAAACATTGCTTTTTCCTGCAATGTTCCTGGCGCCTTTTTGGAAATCGATGGCATCGCCATCGGCACGGTGTCCGCTCCGATTAATCTGAAAATTCCGGCTGGCCTACATAATCTGAGGGTCTCCTATCCGTTCTTCCTGCCTTATGAACTGCAGGCGCTTTTCCAGGAAGGCGGTAAATTTGATATCATGCTGGAATTGTCCCCTGAAGGATATACTCGCTGGCAGAACCGTGAGGCCTTCCTGACGCTGCAGGAACGCATCATGGGATCCGGAGCAACCGATGACTATGCCCGCCGCGTACTTGCCGATGGCAACGCAGAATTCTATAAAAACAGTCATTTCCGCTGGGATGGAGCCCTGCAGACCCTGACCATCACCCGGGAAGGACAACCCCCCATCATCTATGGCCCAACGAGCAACATCCTGCAAAAATAAGTCCATGCTTCCAAATCATACAACAAAAGGAAATACCATGAGAAAACTTGCCTTCCTATTTTCCGGAGCAGCGATACTGCTGCTTCATACCGGCTGTCAGTCTCCGAATACGACCGGCATGTCCACCCGCATCAATGCTGTTGGCGACAACCCACAGCTTTCTGCCAAAGTGCGCTATGATGACACGCGAATGGCAGGGCAACTGCAGGTGCTCGGCGCAATCACCAGACAAAATCCCGATGCTTTTATCATCGCCCAAGTCAAGGTTCAGAACCTGACAAAAAAAGATTATCCCTTCCAGTACCTCTTTTCCTGGTTTGACCAGAACGGGATGGAAATCTATCCCGGCAAACGCCCCTGGCAGCAGAAAGTGCTACATGGCGGGGAAATCGCTAATCTGCAGGGCGTTTCACCCTACCCCGATGCCGTCGAGTTCAAAATTCATTTCCGGGCTTTGCCATAATATCCAAACCTCTCAAAATCTTTCAATAAAGGAGAACTATATCTTATGAAAATTCAGCATCTGATTCCCCTGACTTTCGCGGCTCTGTGCATTGCTCTGATGAGTGGGTGCCAATCGCATCTTGGTTATGCCGATCCTCAGGAAGCACGCATTCTCAGCACCCATATCGGAGCCTACGATTTCCAGCAACATGCCGTCACCATGGTCGATTCTCTGCTCAGCAACCCCGTCCTGAATCGTAAAATCCGCGA
>Ga0172378_10004433_pt1 | contig 13135 bp, 10 predicted proteins | sample GrowelOW332metaG_FD_119755 | JGI IMG/M metagenome (GOLD analysis project Ga0172378, IMG submission 119755) | Groundwater microbial communities from an aquifer near a municipal landfill in Southern Ontario, Canada - Pumphouse #3_1 metaG | ecosystem: Environmental > Aquatic > Deep subsurface >...
TAATCACTTTGAGGGTATTATTGCTCATGCGACCTACGATATTTCTGCTGGTAAAATAGAGGGAATCAATAATAAAATCAAAACGATTAGAAGGAAGGGATATGGTTATGCGGATGATTATTTCTTTCTTAAGCTTTTTGATGCAAGTCGGAAAGGCTATGTAAGAAATCCTACCCCTCCTAAAATCTCAAAAATCCCACAGACTTTGTGATTGAGCCACTTTTATTCCTGTAAATTTCTTTATTTATACTCAATAATTCCACTCTTTTCCATGAATATTGCGCCATCTAAAGGTCAATTGTAGCATAAAAAAACACTCATATAATCCTTAAAGTGAAATAAAATTACTCTATTTTCACAACAAAAAAAAGAGAAAAACTCATCCAGTTTTACCTTTTTGTTTGCATTCTTGCAGCGAAGATACTTCCCTTTTTTTCGGCACATTTTCTAAAAAATAACATCCTATTCTTCTCATAAAATTATTTAAAAAAAGGAGCAATAAGACAATAAATTCTTGGCTCAAAATTATTCTGTTTGAACATTATTTTGTGTTGCGTTTTTTCTTACGTGATTGTTTATGAGATATTTTTTAACACACAATAACTCATAAATAACAAAGCTAGTTATATTTTTGGTCAATGATTATAAAAATAAATAAAAAATCACTTCATTTATAATGAATAGATTATAATACTCTATAAAGAATTATTTTTTTATTTGCTTTTTTTAATAAATGAGTTTAATATTTTTATTATAAGCTTATTTCATTTTTCTAATATTTATGTACAATGATATAATAAAAGATTAAACCTCAATATATAGGAGATTATTACATGATAAAATTCATATCTTTTCTTTTAGTTTTTACTTTAGGCTCACCTCTTTTTGCTGGTGCAATTTTTGAAAAAAATACAAACAAAACCAAAGTAACTGCTCCTCAAGATAAAATTTCTTCACTGCTCTTAACCATTGATACCGGAATTGATGATAAATCCTTTAATGAATCAATATGGAGAGGTTTCTTAAAATTCTATGGGGATGCATGGAATGAAGCTCCTTTACATTCCTCTCTCTATAATGTCCACACCGTTATTAATGCAGACGAACAAATACAAACCCTCGAACAATACGCTCAGGATAATTATGATGTAATTATCTGCTCTGGATACAACTGGTTCGATGCACTTTCAACAGTTTCTCTCTCTTATCCAGACCAAAAGTTTTCAATTATTGATGCTTCTGGTCTTCAAAGAAATAATGTCAGTGAGTACATCTTTGATGAAAATGAAGGTGGTTATCTTGTTGGCCTTATCGCTGCCGCACAAGCTATTGATGAGGGAATAGAAAACCCTCAATTTGGTTTTATCGGAGGTGTCCGTTGTGATCCTCTAACCCGCTATGAAACAGGATACATGCAAGGAATTGCTCAACTCATTCCTGATGCAGTTTTTTATGAATACTATACTGATAGTTGGAATGCTCCTTTCTTTGCAGAAGAGAAAGCGCATTCTTGGTATAATCAGGGGGTTTATTGTATTTTTCCTTGTGCCGGAGCTACATCTATTGGAGCAATAAATTCAGCGAAAAAGATGCGTTACAATGGAAAAAATGTTTGGGCTATCGGAGCCGATAGTGATATGTACTATGATGGAGTCTACAAAAATAATCAAAGTGCCATACTTACCTCAAGTCTCAAACAGAATAAAACCGCATCCTTTGATGCCTTACAAAGAGTCGAAAATAACATCTGGAGTCCAAGCACCCATACCCTTAATATTTCAAATGATGGCATTGATTATTCTCGATCCAATATTGAAATGAGTCATGATGCTATAGCCTATGCAGAAAAAGCTAAAGTTGAAATAGAAAGTGGAACGCTCATCGTCTATAAAAACTATGAGGATGCTCTAAAAAATGGAGTAATCACAAATAAGTTTACCATAATAAAAGAATAAAGCGATAACACACCCCATCTCCTGTGAGGAATGCTGTAAAACTACGACATTTTTGATGTCCCTGAGATTCATTATCATACATTATACCTCTATTTTGAGTATTATTAAGCAAAAATTAAAGAAAATTGATAATAATTTTGCCTTTTTTTGAATTTATATTATCAAAAGCCTTCTACTGTTGTACTATAATCAAAACCCATAGTCCGCTATGGGTAAATTATGGAGGGTTTTTTAATGAAAAAACTTATTTCTTTAATGATGGCTTGTGCTGTTACAACAGCAGTCTTCGCAGGTGGTAAATCTGAAGCACCAGATAACACGGATACTTCTTCTCAAGATGCTCGTAGTTCACAGATTTCTGTGAGACTTTTAACTGATGCAACAGGTATTGATGATAAGTCTTTTAATGCAGCAACATGGCGTGGTATTTTAAATTTCTACAATGAAACATGGGATAATACTCCAAGCAGAGGAGATTTATATGATGTTAATTCTGTTGCTACTGCAGATATGGATATTCCTGCTTTAAAAAACTATGCAGATGAAGGCTATGATTTAATTATCTCTACAGGTTTTACCTGGGCCGATCCTCTTGCAAATGTAGCTCCTATCTACCCTGATCAGAAATTCACCATTATTGATGTTGACTGGTTAAATGAACCAAATGTAAGTCAATACACGTTCCGAGAGGATCAAGGCTCTTACCTTGTTGGTGTTATTGCTGCAGAACAAGCTATTCAAGATGGTATCGATAATCCTAAATTTGGCTTTATCGGTGGTATGCCTGGTGCAACCATTACCAAATTTGAAATGGGTTATTACCAAGGTGTCAAGTCTGTTCTTCCTGATGCAGGTTTCGTTGATTATTATGCAAACAGCTGGGGTTCCCCTGAACTCGCTAAAGCTCAAGCAAATAGTTGGTACAACAATGGTGTGTACTGTATTTTCAGTGCAGCTGGTGGTACCGGTAATGGAACTATCTCACAGGCAAAAGAAATGCGCCTAGCAGGTAAAGATGTTTGGGCTATTGGTGTTGATAGTGACCAGTATGAAGATGGTCTCTATGCTGATGGAAAGAGCGCTGTTCTTACATCAATGGTAAAATTGGTTGAAAATGCTTCTCAAGATGCTCTCACAAAGGTTGCTGATGGCACTTGGACCGCTGGTAAAACAGTTCTTACTCTGAAAGATGGCGGTGTTGGCTACTCAACAAAAAATACTGAATTAAGCCAAGCATCCATCGATGCTGCTGAAAAAGCAAGAACAGAAATTAACTCTGGTAATGTTACCGTATATGGTACATACAAAGAGGCATTAGCTGCTGGAATCGCTCAAGAGGGTCTCCACGCTTTAGATGACTAAAAAGTATATTAAATAAATTATTGTAAGTCCGGGTGACTATTACCCGGACTTTTTGGTGTGAAAGAAATACAAGTTATTGCTTGTATTTCCTTCAAGCCAATTTGGAGGAAACGTGAGTGAATATGCTATAGAAATGCTGGGAATCACCAAAACATTTCCAGGTATTATTGCAAATGATAATGTAACATTGCAAGTGAAAAATAATGAAGTTCATGCATTACTCGGTGAAAATGGAGCAGGAAAATCTACCTTAATGTCCATTTTATTTGGGGCGTATAGTCCTGATGCAGGAAAAATTAAGATTTTTGGTAATGAGGTAAATATTAAAAATCCAACGGTTGCAACAACGCTTGGTATTGGTATGGTTCACCAACACTTTAAATTAGTTCACAACTATACCGTCACGGAAAATATCGTACTTGGAAGAGAACCAAGAAATCGTTTTGGTATGCTCAATCTTTCTATTGCTGAAAAAAAAGTGCAAGCTCTTTCAGATGCATATGGCTTGAAAGTTGATCCAAAAGCGAAAATCGATGACATTACCGTAGGTCAACAACAACGAGTTGAAATTTTAAAAACGCTCTATTCGAATTCCCAAATAATCATTTTTGATGAGCCAACAGCTGTCTTAACACCTCAAGAAGTTGATGAACTTATGGAGATTATACGAAAATTAAAAGCCGAAGGGAAAACAATCGTCTTAATAACCCATAAGCTGAAAGAAATTAAAGCTGTTTCTGATCAGTGTAGTGTACTGAGAAGAGGTAAATACATAGGAACCGTTCAGGTTGCTGATGTAAGTGAAGAAGATTTGGCTTCTATGATGGTAGGACGAGCAGTAAAATTTAAAACACAAAAGAATCCAGTCCATTTAGGGAAAAAAGTCTTAGATTTGCAACATCTCTCAATTCTTGATCAAAATGGAAACCCTAAGATCAAGGATCTCAGTCTCGAATTACGTGCAGGAGAAATTCTTGGTATTGCAGGTGTTGATGGTAATGGACAGAGTGAACTGCTCATGGGCTTGTGTGGTCTCCTTCCTGTTCAAGAAGGTACTATTTCTTTGAATGGCGTAGATATTACCCATATGACAGTACTTCAACGCATCGAAAAGGGTCTTGGCTATGTTCCAGAAGATAGACAAAAGTATGGCCTTATTAAAGAATTTTCACTCAGCGAAAATGCGGTATTAAAAGACTTTTATAAACCTCAATATAATGGAAAATTTCATACCCTTGATCAATCGAAGTTCAAAGATATTGCTACCGAAGAAATTAAAGAATTTGATATCCGAACAGCTTTAGGTGCAGACACCCAAGCAGGCTCTCTCTCTGGTGGTAATCAACAAAAAGCTATTATTGCTCGTGAAGTTTCTTTGAATCCACACGTGCTTCTCGTAGCACAACCAACTCGTGGTCTTGATGTCGGAGCCATAGAATTTATTAGAAATAGACTTCTTCAAGAAAGAGATAAAGGAACTGCAATTATATTAGTTTCTTTTGAACTTGATGAAATTATGAACCTGTGCGATACCATTGCAACAATTAGTAACGGTCAAATTGTTGGTGTTTTCAAAGAAGGTGAAGTCAGTGAAGAACAGATCGGTCTTATGATGGCCTCGAGTGGAAAAGGAGAAAACGATGCAAAATGAAAATAATGATTCATTTGTTGATAGAATCCTAGAAAGTGAAGTAATGACATCAATCCTCGTTGTTATTCTTGGTTTCTTGTGTGGAACGCTCATTATTATAGCAGTTGGCAAAAATCCTTCGGATATGTTTGGCTCTATCTTTGATTCAATGATTGGTATTCCTAAAAGAAAAGGAGGCTGGAATTATCGCTATATTGGTGAAACACTCGCCTATTCTATGCCTTTCATCCTTTGCGGGCTTTCTATGGGTCTTCCCGCTCGTGTTGGACTCTTTAATATAGGAGCAGAAGGCCAATACATTATGGGCATGACAGCAGCACAATCTGTTGCTTTGTGGATGAGTCCTTTCGGGGGACAGTGGATTCTTTGTTTACTTGTTGCCGTTTTAGCTGGAGCTATCTGGGGTGGTATCGTTGGGGTACTCAAAGCAAAATATAATGTATCTGAAGTTGTCGCAACCATTATGATGAATTATATTGCGCTTTATGGGAGTCGACTCATTTGTTTCACCCAGCCAGGTGCTACAACCTATAATACCGCAGCCCTTCCTCAAACAGTATTATTAGATAAATTCCTCATTAAAACTTCTAATTTTAATATTGGTGTATTTTTTGTGCTCATTGCCGTTTTGAGTTATTGGTTTGTTATGAACAAAACTCGATTGGGTTATATGATGAGAGCCACGGGATATAACAAAAACACAGCAAAATGTTGTGGTATTTCCACCATCAAATCAATTACCACCAGTATGGCTATGGCAGGAGCTTTTGCGGGTCTTGCTGGAGCATTAGTACTTCTCGGTGGTGCTTTTCCTATAGGTCGTATTATCACAGGTATGGATAATTATGGATTTATGGGAATAGCTGTTTCACTTGTTGGAAATAATACTGCTATCGGTAACTTACTTGCTGGTCTTCTGTTTGGTGTCTTAAAGCAGAGTCAATCACTGATGCAAGGACGAAATATTCCAAAAGAAATCACCTACATCATTCAAGGTCTTATTGTTATCTTCATTTCCCTTCGTAGCGGTCTTGTCCTTTACAAACAATACAGAAACAAGAAAAAACTCAAGAAGGAGGTTTTAGCTAACAAATGAACATAATACATCAAATTCCTACAATCTTAATGATTATTGCTCCAATCCTTATTACGGCTATTGGAGGTATGTTTACCGAAAGAAGTGGTGTTGTTAACATTGCACTCGAAGGTCTTATGGGGCTCGGTGCCTGTACAACAGCATGCTGTTATACCTTAATGGAAGGTGCTGGATACGGACGCTATTCTTTAGTAATAGCCCTCCTTTTCGGTGCTTTTATTGGTTGCCTTTTCTCGGTAATTCACGCAACAGCTGCCATCGATTTAAAAGCAGATCAGACTATCAGTGGTACCGGTATTAACTTACTTGCTGATGGTTTAACCATTTTTATCGCACAAATTCTTTTCCATTCCGATAGAACAAGAGAATATAAACTGGGAATGTTACCCGATAAACTGGGTTTATATCCTACCGTATACATTTCACTCATGGTCGTAATCATAGGCTGGTATGTTCTCTTTAAAACACCGTTTGGTATGCATCTTAGAGCCTGTGGAGAACATCCAGCTGCTGCAGATTCCGTTGGTATCAATGTGAGAAAGATGAGATACGCAGGGGTCCTGATCTCAGGAGCTCTTGCTGGCTTATCAGGAGGCTGTATTGTTTTGACACAGACCATCCAATATACCTCAGGAACAATTGGAGGAAGAGGTTTTATTGCCTTAGCCGCCGTTTCCTTTGGAAGATGGACTCCATTAGGGGTAACCGGTGCAGCAATACTCTTTGGTGGTATGCAGGCAATGGGTGTTATAGCAACAAGCTTCCCATTCCTTTCACATATCCAATCTGAATATTTCAATATATTACCTTACGCTGTCACATTAATTGCATTAATTTTGACCAGTGGTAGAGATTATGCACCTCAAGCAAATGGTATTCCTTATGAAAAGGGAGCATCTTGATATGACGTTTCATAATAAGGCACATAAGAACCAAATAGCAAAGAATGTGTTGATGCCAGGAGATCCTGACAGAGCACGTTTTGTTGCTGAAAACTTTCTTGAAAATGCAGACTTAGTTTCTCAAATACGAGGTATCCCTTGTTATACCGGTACGTTTAAAGGAAAAGCCATAAGTGTCATGGCTTCCGGTATGGGTGGGCCGTCCATAGGGATTTACTCTTGGGAACTCTACAACACGTACGATGTAGATAATATTGTACGAATTGGTACCTGTGGTGGATTCAAGGAAGAGCAAGAAGTCGGTGATTTGATAGGGGTCCTCACCGCTTCTACCGATTCCAACTGGGCCCATCAATATCATCTTGATGGTATGTTATCTCCTGTGTGCTCACCGTCTTTACTGAACGTTATTTCTAATACTGTTCAAAAACTTGGTTATCCGTATCATGTGGGTATGATTCTTTCAAGTGATATGTTTAGTGACTATCATGCACAAGGATCTGATTCTTGGAAGAAATGGGCAGCTATGGGTGCCTTAGCGCAAGATATGGAAACCTATGCCTTGTATTGCAATGCGCTTCGGGCGAAAAAGCATGCTTTTTCGCTTCTTACGATGACGGATAACTGTGTAACAGGGAAAAGTTTTCAAGATGAAGAGCGAATGGAAGGAAATAGGAGAATGATTATTACTGCGCTCCAAGCGCTTTGTCAGTAACTGACTCCACATTCTTTTATGCATAAAAAGAAGAAAGACCGGTGATACTACACTTGTTTTTCTTCTTTTTATTTCCCTTATTCTTTACAAATTTCTCTCATCTCTCCACAACACAATCTCTTATATTGCAGGGAAGATTCGGTTATTTTGCTCAAAAATACCCTAAAAAACCAGTAGTGATAAAAGCTACTGGTTTTATTAATGTTTTATTCGTTACTTACATCGTCATTTTCTTTTGCCAACGAAGCATCATGAATCACCTTTTCAAGTTCCTGAGCCATTTCAGCTTTACAAGAACCACACACCGTGCCGTATCCAGTAATACTTCTCAAGTCATCAAGATTATCGATTCCCAGTTCATCGTACAAAGCTTTGACATCCTTATTGGTCACATCTTTACACTTACAAATTTTTCGTAAAGCATTGTCATTGTATGGATTTTTCTCACCTCTTTTATAGAAGTAATTATCAATAGCAGAACGAAGAGCATCATCGCCTAATACAGAGCAATGTATCTTATGATCAGGAAGAGAGCCAAGTTCATGGGTTACATCACTTGCAGATATCTTATAAGCATCTTCTAAGCTCATACCAATAGCCATTTCACTAATCATCGAGGTACTTGCAATAGCTGAGGCACAACCATAGGTTCTCCACTTTAAATCCTGAATTTTACCATCTTTTACTTTAATCCCAATTTCCATCTGATCACCACAGGAAATTGCGCCAACTTTTCCGACCCCGTCGGGAGTAAAATTATCTTCTTTTTTCCATATATTTCGAGGATTCTTGAAGTGATCCTTAACAATATCGGTATATACCCAATTACTTGAATTTTTTGTATCCATTTAAATGCTCCTCATAATAACTGGTAGTTTTCTTATGTAAAAGTATACACCAGATACTATTCATAAAGAAGATATAAAAAAATGAAAAGAAAGTCAGTTAAATACCTTATATATTGGTACTTTTTCTTTCAATTTGTCACAAAGACGTTTCATTGATGGTCTCAAAGGATGCTATGCAAACGCTCTTTCAATAAAAAAGGCGCAATGTCATGAAAATAACACCTTTTATTCAGCGATAAAAAAGCTACCAAAAGGTAGCTTTTTTTAACGAAAAGAGATTTCAAATCTAAAAAGTTTCTATATCAATTTCATTGCTTTTCAAACCAAGTCTAAATTGAGCTCTTTCATTTCCATTTTCAGCAGCTTTACACATCAGTGCAGCAGCCTTTTTGAAATCTTTGGGCACACCATTTCCATTGGCATAGCAGATTGCCAGATTATATTGTGCTTTATTATTGCCTTGATCTGCTGATTTTTGGTACCAATACACCGCTTTTTTATAATCTACCTCAATACTCTGTCCATTATCATAACGAACACCAAGATTATATTGCGCTCTATCATCACCATTCTCAGCACTTAATCGCAACCAATATAAGGCATCAATATCGTTTTTTTCTACACCTTTTCCCAAAGAATAGCAAATAGCGAGGTTAAAAGCGGCATCATTATCACCACTTTCAGCGGCTTTTCGATACCAACGAACTGCTTCGCCTTCATCTTTTTCCACACCAATACCATTTCCAATGGAAAGAGCATAGAGCGATTGAGCCTTCACAATTCCTTGATCAGCAGCTAATTTGTTCCAATATGCAGCCTTTTCACTATTCTTTTCAACACCAAGGCCAAAGGTATAGAGTGCACCTAAATTGTATTGAGCTTCTCCAAGTCCCTGCTCTGCGGCCTTTTGATACCACTTTGCAGCTCTTTGATAATCCTTATCAACACCTATTTCATAGGCATAACAAAGACCTACAGCTAATTCAGCTTCCCTCATGCCTCTTTCGGCAGCACAGAGATACCAATAGGCAGCAAGTTTATTATCTTGAGCCACCCCTTTACCATTTTCATAACGATAACCAAGAAGGTATTGTGCTTTACAATCACCCTTTTCTGCAGCTCTTTGAAACCAGAAAAAAGCTTTCTCTTCATTTTTTTTGATACCTTCTCCAAGACTATAGCACCAACCCAAATTATACATGGATTTCACGTCACCTTGATCAGCAGCTTTGGTATACCAAAAAATTGCTTTGCTCACATCCTTTTCTGTTCCTTTTCCTTTGTCATAGCGAACAGCAAGGTTGTATTGAGCTGGTATTATGTTTTGTTTTGCAGCTTGAGAAAACCAATAAAGAGCCTTTTTGCTGTTCTCCTGAACAGCAAGACCTTGAGAATATAATAAACCAAGATTATATTGACTTTTTCCATCACCTTTCTTTGCAGCAAAACTAAAACAAACAGCAGCTTTCTTAATTTCATCCCGCTCATAAAAAGTGAGAGCAAGTTCAAAAAGTTCTTCTGTATCCAATTCATCGAGTTTCAAGTGCTATCTCCTAGGAACGAATAATTATAGACTATTCAACGGTTACTGATTTTGCAAGATTTCTCGGTTTATCAGGATCAATACCCTTATAAACACTACAATAATATGCATATATTTGCGTTACGATGACAACAAGAATCGATGAAAAATACGGTTCAGTGACAGGAATCTTAAATACAGTATCTGCTAAATCATCAAAACGATCATTTCCTTCAAAGGTAATGGCAAGAACATCAGCTCCTCGAGCTTTTACTTCTTTCATATTTGAATCCATTTTATCATACAGCTCTGGTTGTGTGCACGTTGCCACAACAAGAGTATCAGTATCAACTAAAGCAATAGGTCCATGTTTTAATTCCCCTGCAGCAAACGCTTCACTATGGGTATAACTAATTTCTTTTAATTTGAGCGCAGATTCTAAGCTAATGGCAAAGTCAACCTGACGTCCTAAATAAAAGACTTTTGATTTGTTGAATCGACGAGAAGCAAATTTCTGCAAAACATCTTGTTGTTTCAAAACTTCGGCACTTTTATCACTTAAAGTTGCCAATTCTTTCAGCATTTTTGCTTTTAAGTCTGCATCTTTTGTCAGTGCACAGGCAAGAAGATAGACACTGAGTAATTGTGTAGTAAAGGCCTTAGTAGATGCAACAGCAATCTCAGGGCCAGCTTGCGTGTAGATAACCTTATCTGCTTCACGAGCTACTGAGGAGCCTACAACGTTAGTAATAGCAATTACTTTGGCACCTTTATTCTTCAAGAGTCGTAAGCCTTGCAACGTATCGGCTGTTTCACCACTTTGGCTGATAACAATACACAAATCATCAGAAGTAATAATTGGATCTCTATATCTAAATTCACTTGCGACATCCACTTCTACAGGGATACGAGCAAAATGTTCAATAACATATTTACCTACAACGGTTGCGTGATATGCTGTACCACAACCAAGCATAACAACTCTCTTACATGATTGTACCATCTCTTCGATATCTTTTAGGTCTAAAATACCACCATATACGCGAGCTCTATAGGTTTGATCAATTGCATTAGGTTGTTCACAAATTTCCTTGAGCATAAAGTGTTCATAGCCACCTTTTTGTGCACTCTGTAAATCCCAATCTACATGAGAGAGAGGAACTTCTACCGGTTCACCATTTTCATATACTTCAACAGTATCAGCGGTTATCTTAGCAATTTGGTTATTATCTAAATATTGTACTTCTCGTGTATATGCGAGTAATGGAGTCACATCACTTGCAAGATAATTACTATCAACACCTTGTCCAATGACCAGAGGACAATCTTTACGTGCTACGACAATAACTCCTGGGTCATTTTTACAAATAACACCTAAAGCAAACGAACCTTCAAGTTCTTTCACCGCTTGAGTGACAGCTGAAAGGATATCGCCTTCATAATACGAATTAATAAGGTGAGCAACACATTCACTATCTGTTTCACTACGAAACGTTACACCGCTTTTTTCCAATCTTTTGTGAAGTTGTGCATAGTTTTCAATAATACCATTATGAACGATGGCAATACTTCCTGATACATTGGTATGAGGATGAGAATTCACATCATTTGGTTCTCCGTGTGTTGCCCATCGTGTATGACCAATACCACAGTTACCGACAACTGGTTCATTTTTAACAAGCTCTTGTAAATGTGAAAGTCGACCTTTACATTTTTTGACCACTAAATCGCCTTCATGATTAAGGGCAGCAATACCAGCTGAGTCATAGCCTCTATATTCTAATTGTGTCAGACTGTCCAATAAAATTTTTGATACATCCGTTCTATCTTCTTGTCCAACAAATCCTACTATTCCGCACATAAACTATGCCTCCATGCTATTTTTAATCAATTTTACACTATTACATAAAAGAGAAACAATGTATAAGAGAAAAAAATACAAAATAATAAGATAAACTTCAAAAAAAATGAGAATGGCTCTATACTCAAGATATGATTGAATATACATACAAAAATTGTGAAACAATAGAAAGTGCCTATGCTCAGCTTGCTGAGATTACAAGATTACTCAGAACACCTGAAGGATGTCCTTGGGATAATAAACAAACCTCTCTCGACTATGCAAAATTTTTAATTGATGAGACCTATGAATATCTTGATGCAATTTTAAAAAATGATAGTGCAAACCGTGGTGAAGAAATTGGTGATTTATTAACAAACTTAACATTTCTTCTCCAAATTGAAGAAGAAAAGAAAGAACTCAATCTTATTCAAGTCATCAATGAAGAAACACAAAAATTAATACGACGACACCCTCATGTCTTTAGCAAAGAAATACAAGCCCAAAATAGTGATGAAGTCCTAAAAATTTGGGATGATGTAAAAACGAATATTGAAGGAAGAAAAAGTGATAAAGATGACTTTTTCTCTCGTGTACCCAAACATCTTCCCCTGTTACTTGAAGCAAGTGAAATTCAAAAGAAAGCACACAAAGTTGGTTTTGACTGGGATGATACCGAAGGTATTTATGAAAAAATACAAGAAGAAGTGCTTGAAGTCAAAGAAGCAGTACAGGAGAATAATAAAATTCATACCACCAAAGAAATTGGAGACTTACTCTTTAGTGTGGTAAACCTTGCTCGAAAACTGAAGGTAGATCCAGAATTAGCACTTCATTCAAGTAATCTCAAATTTAGAAATCGCTTTAATGAGGTCGCATCCCTTTGCAAAGAAAAGGACATTCCTATGGATAAAGAACACTTTGCGGCAATGGATGAAGTATGGTCTGAAGTGAAAAAAAACGAAGAAACAAACAATAAATAGAATGAAAAAATAATATTTTTCATACAAATTTAACCAATAAAATAAAGAGAGGAAGTGGATTTTTGTCCACATCTTCTCTTTTTTTGTGCAAAATACCATTAATTATACCAAAGTAAGTGCTCTTTGTTTAGATTTTACCCGCTGATAACGTATTATTAATATTCAATTTCAATGCTTTATGATGATACATTCTCGCCATGACACGATCTCCTTTATTTTCATAAATCAAAGCAATATACGAATATAAATTTGATTGTATGA
>Ga0172378_10004434_pt1 | contig 13134 bp, 6 predicted proteins | sample GrowelOW332metaG_FD_119755 | JGI IMG/M metagenome (GOLD analysis project Ga0172378, IMG submission 119755) | Groundwater microbial communities from an aquifer near a municipal landfill in Southern Ontario, Canada - Pumphouse #3_1 metaG | ecosystem: Environmental > Aquatic > Deep subsurface >...
GCGGAGAGAGAGGGATTCGAACCCCCGATACGTCGCCGTATGCCGGTTTTCAAGACCGGTGTAATCGACCACTCTACCATCTCTCCTTGTTCCTGCAAGGGGCGGTATGCGCATAAACGCATTCCGTGGTTTGCGGTGCAAAAGTAGTATTTAATTTGGAAAAGAACAAATTTGAGATCATATTTTTCTAAAGTAGTCAAGAAAGTTCGTAACTTTGCGCTACGATAGAGAATGAGTATGATTTACCCAAAAAACTTTGAATCAAAAATTGGTTTCCCAGAAATCCGCAAATTGTTGAAAGGTTTATGCCTTTCATCTTTAGGTACGGAGGAAGTGGATAACCTTTCTTTTCAAAACAACATCAACGATATACGCCGAGAATTACAGCAGGTACACGAATTCAGAACGATTCTGCAAACGGAAGACGACTTTCCGAGTGAAAATTTTCTGGATATGCGTTCCTCTTTGATTCACATTCAGGTCAAAGGTACCTATATGGAGGAACCTGATTTGTTCGCTCTGAAATCTTCCTTGGTTACGATTTCAACCATCGTAGACTTCTTTCAGAAAGGAGACGCAGAAGACGGAGAAGAAGCCAAATCGGACTATCCGGCTCTTCAGGCTTTGGCGAAAGACGTGGCTTGCTTTCCGAAAATCATTGCGCGCATTGACGAGATTTTGAATAAATTCGGCAAAATCAAAGATAATGCGTCACCGGAACTGCAAACCATCCGAAACAACTTGGCGTCGACGAAGCACAGCATCACCGTCAGTTTGCACAGCATTATGCATAGTGCACAGCAAAACGGTTATGTAGAACGCGACGTGTCTCCAACGTTTCGTGACGGTCGTCTGGTGATTCCCATTGCCCCGGCATTGAAACGCAAAATCAAAGGCATCGTGCACGACGAGTCCGCATCGGGCAAAACAGTTTTTGTGGAACCGGCGGAGGTTGTGGAAGCGAACAACAAAGTGCGCGAATTGGAATTGGAGGAGCGCCGCGCCATCATTGCCATTTTGATAGACGTGGCGGATTTTATTCGTCCCAACGCAGACAATCTCTTGCAGTCGTATAAATTCTTGGGTAAGATGGACTTTATACGGGCCAAAGCTATTTTTGCGGAAAACATCGGAGCCATAGAACCCCTTGTTGAAAATAAGCCCCTCATGGACTGGTGCGAGGCCGTTCACCCCCTGTTACAAATGTCTCTGCGAAAGCACGACAAGAAGATGTCACCTCTAGACATTGCCATAGACGAGAAACGAAGGATTGTATTGATTTCAGGTCCCAATGCAGGAGGTAAATCCGTCTGTCTCAAAACGGCAGGGTTACTGCAATATATGCTGCAATGCGGTCTTTCCGTACCAATGAGGGAGAGTTCCAAGGTGGGTCTGTTCGCAAGTATTTTCATCGACATCGGCGACGAACAGAGCATTGAGAACGACCTCAGTACCTACTCCAGTCACCTGCTGAACATGAAGATTATGATGAAACAGTGCGACGAGCACAGTCTGATTCTAATTGACGAGTTGGGCGGGGGCACGGAACCCCAAATTGGAGCTGCCATTGCAGAGGCCGTACTGAACCGTTTCGTGCAGAAAAAAACCTTCGGCATCATCACTACGCACTATCAGAATCTGAAATATTATGCGGACACGCATGAGGGCATTGTAAACGGCGCCATGCTGTATGACCGCCAACTGATGCAACCTCTTTTCCAACTTCAGATTGGTCACGCCGGCAGCTCCTTCGCCATCGAAATTGCGCGAAAAATTGGTCTTCCGGAAGACGTCATCCGCGAAGCCTCGGAGAGTGTGGGTTCCGACTATATTCAGAGTGACAAGTACGTGCAGGACATTGTACGTGACAAACGCTACTGGGAGAACAAACGTACGACGATTCATCAGCGCGAGAAGCACCTGGAGGAACTGATCAGCCAATACGAGAACAACGTGCACGAACTGGCCGAGAAACGCCGGGAAGTGATGCGCGTGGCGAAAGAAAAGGCCGAAAACATTCTGAAGGAGAGTAACGCACAGATAGAAAACGCCATCCGCTCCATCAAGGAAGCACAGGCAGAAAAGGAACAAACCAAGAAGGTACGCCAGTCACTGGACGAATTTAAACAACAAGTGGCGCAAAGCGACGAAAACGAATTGGAAGAACAAATAGTTCGAAAAATTCAAAAGATACAGGCCCGCCGCGAACGTCAGAAAAAACGCAAAGAGGAAAATCGACGTCAAAGCCCAACTACCACTCCGCTCCGCATCGAGAAAAAGAATGACCTGCAACTGAACGTAGGTATGTACGTAAAAATCAAAGGACAAACATCCATTGGAAAAATTGTAAAGTTGAATGGCCGTGAGGCTTTGCTCAATGTGGGCAGCATGCAACTGCGCATCGAGACAGACCGACTGACGGCAACTGCTGCCCCTGAAGTCCAAGAAGCACAACCAGTAATCTCTGTCATTGGAAGAGCTACGCGCGATGAAATTTACGAGAAAAAATTAAAATTCAAACCAGACATCGACGTGCGCGGCATGAACGGAGATGAAGCGTTGGTAGCCGTAACCTATTTTGTTGACGACGCCATTTTACTCGGAGTGCCGCGCGTACGCATCCTGCACGGCACGGGAACAGGTTATTTGCGCAAGGTTATCCGCCAATATCTGCAAACAGTACCAGGCGTAACGAACTGCCACGACGAACATGTGCAATTCGGAGGTGCCGGCATCACCGTGGTAGACTTTTAGAATATTTTCAGGGATAAGAATTTCAAGACCTGAAAGAAGCTTTATCTAACCATTTTTTTCGTGCCGAACAGTCAGGAAAACAAAAAGCTTTGCTTCTTTAATTTTGTAATTTTCTCAACTTGCAGTATCTTTGCAGAATAAAGACAAATAACGTTGATTTCAGTTGAAAACCTCACAGTAGAATTTGGCGCCAAGCCCTTATTCAGCAATGCGACCTTCGTCATAAATGACAAGGAACGCGTGGCTCTGGTTGGCAAAAACGGCGCGGGAAAATCTACCCTACTCAAAATTCTGGCAGGCCTACAAAAGCCTACAGCCGGAAATGTAGTCAAATCAAACGACCTGACGCTGGGATACCTTCCGCAGGTCATGAAACTAACAGACACCAAAACCCTCATACAGGAAACGGAGACAGCCTTTGCCCACGTAGCGGAAATGGAAACGGAACTAACTCGTGTGAATCATGAGCTAGCCGTGAGAACAGACTACGAGAGCGAGATCTATGGTACGCTGATAGAGCGCAGTACCCACCTGACGGAGCGTCTCAACCTGATGGGAGCCCAAAACCGCCGGGCCGAAATGGAACGTGCCCTAATGGGTCTGGGTTTTGAACGCACGGACTTCGACCGACCCACAAAGGAATTTAGCGGGGGATGGAGAATGCGCGTAGAACTGGCCAAATTGCTACTGAAAAATCCGGACGTATTGCTCCTCGACGAGCCCACAAACCACTTGGATATTGAAAGCATACAATGGTTAGAAACATATCTCCAAGGTCATGCCAACGCCGTATTTCTGGTAAGCCATGACCGCGCATTCATCAACAATGTGACAGAACGTACCCTGGAGATTTCCTGTGGACAAATGGTGGACTATAAGGTAAAATACAACGACTACGTAAACCTGCGAGCCCTGCGACGCGAAAGCCAGATCCGAGCTTACGAAAACCAACAGAAAGAAATAAACGACCTGAAAGATTTCATCGAGAAATTTCGATATAAACCTACAAAAGCCGTACAGGTACAAAGCCGCATCAAACAATTGGAAAAAATTGTGCCCATTGAAATTGACGAAGTGGACACCAGTGCACTGCACCTAAAATTTCCAGTCTGCTCACGCAGCGGAGACTTTCCGGTAATTTGCGACAATGTGCGCAAAGACTACGGTGCGCACACCATTTTCAGTCATGTAAACCTCACCATCCGCCGCGGTGAGAAAGTTGCCTTTGTAGGAAAAAACGGAGAAGGTAAATCCACTTTGGTGAAATGCATCATGAACCAAATTCCCTTTACAGGTACACTGAAAGTGGGTCACAACGTGCAAATAGGCTATTACGCCCAAAACCAAGCACAATTACTGGATGACGAACCTACGGTTTACGACACGATAGACCAGGTAGCCACAGGCGACGTACGCACAAAGATACGCGACATTCTGGGCGCTTTCATGTTTGGTGGCGAGGCTTCTGACAAGAAAGTAAAAGTACTCTCAGGAGGAGAACGAAGCAGACTCGCCATGATTCAACTGCTCCTCAAACCGGTAAATCTCCTGATTCTCGACGAACCCACGAACCATTTGGACATGCGTACCAAAGATATTCTGAAAGAGGCTATTCGCGATTTTGGCGGTACGGTGATCATCGTCAGTCACGACCGCGATTTTCTGGACGGATTGGTAACGAAAGTATATGAATTCGGGGGTGGTAAAGTGACACCATTTCTAGGGGGCATTTACGACTTCCTACAAAAGAAAAAAATGGAATCGCTCACGGAGCTGGAACAGCAACATCAACCCGTAGAACAAACAGAAAAAATAGCAGAACCCAGCGAAGGGAAGCTCTCCTACGAACAACAAAAAGAATTACGTAAACGACTCCGTACGGCCGAAAAGAACGTGGGCGAAAGTGAAAAACAAATCAGCGATCTGGAAGCAGCTATACATCTGATAGAAGACCGAATGTCAACTCCTGAAGGTGCTGAAGACGTCACCCTGGTCAACAAACACGGAAAACTCAGCCAGCAACTGGATACTGCCATGCAGGAATGGGAAAATTGGAGTCAGCAACTGGAAGGACTCCAAAAAGAAGCATAAAATAAAAAATAAAAATATATGAAAGTAGCATTTATTATTACGTGCGCCATGCTGACAGCAACCTGCGCACAAGGAAAAGTGGAGAAAACAACACATCCACACGGCATCGACCTGACCAACATGATGCAAAACGTGAAACCCGGGACGGATTTCTATAAATTCGCCACTGGAAAATGGAACAAGAAATACCCCATGCCCGCAGAATACTCTCGCTACGGGGTGTTTAACCTACTGCTGGACAACAACAACGAACGCATCCGTAATCTCATTGACCAAATGAGCCATAAAAAAGAACAAGAAGGATCCATTGAGCAGAAAATAGGCGCCATCTATAACATGGTGCTCGACTCCAAGCGCCTGAATCAGGACGGCATCAAACCCCTACTGAAATATACGGACATGATTGCTGCCATCACTGACCGACGCGACCTGACTACGGCCGCAGCAGAATTAGGACACCACGGCATTGAAACTTTCTTCGGCTTCGGTACGGAAGCTGACGCCAAAGATAGCAAACAAAACATTGTCACATTGTCACAAGGCGGTTTGTCGCTGGGAGAACGCGACTACTATCTGGACACAGACTCCGCTACCATGACGATTCGCAATGCCTATCGCGAATATGGTAAAAAGATCTTCCAAAAACTCGATCCCAACGCCTCTGCCGACGAGATTGCCAAAAAGATGGACGACGTGATTCGCATTGAAACCAAACTCGCCAATTCCTTCTCAAGCAGAGCTGCCCTGCGCATCCCCGAAAACAATTATCATAAAATAGGACTCGAAACACTTCTTCACGACTATCCCGCCATCAACTGGGACGAATTCTTTAAAATCAACAAATACACCGGTTTCAACGACATCAATGTAGGACAGCCCGCAGCATTGGCAGCAGCAAACGACCTCTTTGCGAACGAAAGCCTAGACGCCATGAAGAACTATCTGACCTTCCGTCTGAGCAACGAAATGATTGAATTCCTTTCAGATGACCTCCGCTTGCTTCATTTTGACTTCTACGGCAAAACAATGTCCGGTACCGAAAAAGAGCTCCCAGCATGGAAACGTGGTGTAGAATTGGCCCAGAACCTGATGGGTGAAGCCATCGGACGGATTTATTGTCAGAAATATTTCCCCGAAGCTGCTAAAAAACGCATGGAGACCCTCGTAAGTAACCTGCAAAAGGCTTTGTCAGAACGCATCAATGCACAAGAATGGATGAGTCCCGAAACAAAACAAAAAGCACAAGAGAAATTGAGCACCTTCTACGTAAAAATAGGTTATCCCAACAAATGGCGCGACTATTCAGGCATGCAGGTAGACCCGAATAAGAGCCTCTTCGAGAACATTAAAGACATTACCGCCTTTAACGCCGACTATCAAACAGAGAAGCACGTAGGGAAACCCGTAGACCGCGACGAATGGTACATGACCCCGCAACAAGTAAATGCTTATTACAATCCTCCCACGAACGAAATTTGCTTCCCTGCAGGCATCCTGCAATATCCTTTCTTCGACATGGATGCCGACGACGCCTTCAACTACGGTGCCATCGGCGTGGTTATCGGGCACGAAATGACTCACGGTTTTGACGACCAGGGCCGCAAGTACGATAAGAACGGCAATATGAGTGAATGGTGGTCTGCCGACGACTCCAAGAACTTCAACCAACGTGCACAGGTCATCGTGAACTATTTCAATAACATCAAAGTACTCCCGGATCTGAATGCCAACGGAATCACCACGGAAGGTGAGAATCTGGCAGACCACGGAGGACTCCAAGTGGCCTACACCGCCCTGCAAAATGCAACCAAAGGCAAACCCGCAAAGAAAATAGACGGATATACACCTGAACAACGTTTCTTCATCGCCTTTGCCGGAGTATGGTCCGGAGATATTCGCCCCGCAGAAATACGCAAGCGCATCAAGTCAGACCCCCACTCCCTTGCAGAATGGCGTGTCAATGCCTCCCTGCCACATATCGACGCCTGGTATAAGGCTTTCAACATTACTCCAAAAGACAAACTCTACGTGCCGAAAGACAAACGCGTAACGATCTGGTAACAACATCCAACCAAAAAAGATTATGCCACTGATTGTTCCTAAGGATTTACCTTGCGTCGAACGCCTGCGCAGAGAAGGGCTCCAAATATTGGAGACCGTGCCGCCCGGTGTATATCCCATGCGCATCCTGCTACTCAACCTGATGCCGCAAAAGGAAGCCGCCGAGATGGAATTTTATCGCATACTTTCCTATTCCTCACTTTACGTACAGATTATTCTGTGCAAAATGAGCAATTTGAAATACAAAAATACGCCGCAGGCCTATATGGACCGCTTCTACACGGATATAGACGACCTGCACAGCGAACATTTTGATGGTATGATTATCACCGGCGCACCTCTGGAAGACATGCTCTTTGAAGAGGTGACTTACTGGGAACAACTGAAAAGCGTTTTTCGCTGGACACGCATCCACGTGAGAACCACACTTTTTGTTTGTTGGGGGGCGCAAGCCGCTCTCTATGCCCTCTACCGCGTACCGAAATTCTGGCTTCATCATAAGATGTTCGGCGTTTACGAACAAACGCCAAATGATTTAAACCTGCCCATCTTCCGCGGCTTCGACAGCCACTTTAATATGCCGCAGAGCCGACATACCGAAGTGAGACTCGAAGACATGCAATATGTAAAGGAACTCGACGTGCTCGCAGAATCCCCGATCTCCGGCGCTGCCATCATCTCCGCATTCGAAGGCCGTGAATTTTTCGTAACAGGTCACTTGGAATATAGTCCCGACCGTTTGGCTTTCGAATATAACCGCGACATCGCTAAAGGTCTCAACATCCGTCCGCCATACCATTACTTTGAAGACGACGACCCTCAGAAACCCATTCGCGTTTCCTGGCGCGCACATGCCTACCTCTTCTATAACAACTGGTTGAAATATTACGTCAACAATCCAGAATTGGACAAAACGACCATTCAATGACACAAAAACTTCGCACCATAGAACTCTTGTCACCTGCACGCGATGCCGACTGCGGTATTGAAGCCATCAACTGCGGCGCCGACGCCATTTACATTGGTGCGAGCCACTACGGCGCACGCTCGGAAGCGACCAATAACGTAGATGATATTGCCCGCCTGACAGACTATGCCCACCTCTACGGTGTAAAAGTCTATGTCACCTTGAACACGATTCTCTACGACGACGAATTGGAAACCGCAAAACAGCTTGCTTTGGACTTGACACAGATTGGCGTAGACGCACTCATCACACAGGATATGGCTCTCCTTGAGATGAACCTGCCTATTCCCCTTCACGCCAGTACGCAGATGGACATCCGTACTCCGGAAAAAGCACAGTTCCTATCTGAACTCGGATTCAAACGTCTCATTTTAGCACGCGAGCTGACACTGGACGAAATTAAAAAAATTCATCAGGCATGTCCCACTCCTTTGGAGGTATTCGTACACGGCGCCCTCTGCGTCAGCTACAGCGGACAATGTTATGCCTCGCAATATTGCTTCGACCGCAGCGCCAACCGCGGTGAATGCGCCCAATTCTGCCGCATGGCATTCGATCTGCAAGATGAAGCCGGCAATGTGCTAATGAAAAACAAACACCTGCTTTCACTTAAAGACATGAACCGAAGTGATTCTCTCGAAGAACTTCTCGATGCGGGTGTGAGCTCATTTAAAATAGAAGGACGCTTGAAAAACACGCCTTACGTGAAGAACATTACCGCTTTCTATCGCCAACAAATTGATCATATCCTGCGCCATCGCCCGGAATTTACACGCGCCTCCGCAGGACAAATAACAACAGATTTTGAACCACAGCCGCAGAAAACCTTTAACCGCGGATATACTGAATATTTCCTGCACGGAAGAACAGAAAACGTGGCCTCCATACATACGCCGAAATCTCTCGGAGAACCTGTAGGGAAAGTAAAAGACGTGAAAGGCCGCAACGTGCGCGTAGCAGGCACAGCCTCCTTTCATCAGGGCGACGGCATCTGCTATTTTGACAACAGCGGGACCTTGCAGGGATTTCGCATTAATCGCGCCGAGAATAACTTGCTTTTTCTCTCTGAAACGCAACCCGCACTCCAACCACACATGCCACTTTTCCGCAATCATGACGCGGCTTTTGAACAACAACTCTCCCGCCCCGCACCACAAAGAGAATTACAGGTCGTCGTGACTTTAAAGGAGTGTTCCGACGGTTACGAATTGCTGATAGAGGACGAGACAGGTTACACCGCAACGATACACGCCGAAACGGAAAAAGCAGAAGCTCGACAACCTCAGCGCAACCGCATTCTCACAGAACTCGCCAAACTCGGCGGCACTGGATTCAAAGCGCGCGAAATTAATTTGAATTTATCCAAAGAATTCTTTATCCCGGCTTCACATCTGGCACAATGGCGCCGCGACGCCGTGAAAAAACTAACACAGCAACATCTGCAACACCTACCATTTGAACCACAAACACCGTCTCACATCAAGATGCCTCTCGGCCATCTCGATTTTTCAGCCAATGCGTCAAATGAAATGGCACGTAACTTCTATTTAAGTCACGGCGCAGAACAGGTCGATAACGCTCTCGAAATCAAGAAACCCGAGAAACCCCTTATCATGACCTGTAAACACTGCATCCGCTACACTCTCGGCTATTGCCCGAAAAATGGAGGAAAACCGCTACCCACCAATAGTCCCGAATGGTTTCTCTCCATGAAAAACGGCAACTGCTTCCGCTTGGATTTTGATTGTTCATCCTGTCAAATGAAAATATATGCGTGCTTTTAAATTTCTGCTTGTTCTTTTTGTTGTTACGGCCCTTTCTTCCTGCCGATACCGACATGCCGAAGTAAGCGAGAATTGGGATCTCACGACGGAGCAACGTGACTCCATCTCATTTGCTATCACCCACCACTACACCTTGAATTACAATTTTACAGTTGCCTCCGATTCCCTTATTCTTCATGCCAACCCACCTAGTTCCTTGCCTGAAGAAAAAGTAAAAGACAGCCTGACCATTTATCACGATCAAAAACTTGTTGTCGCTGATATTATTAAAACATCCTCGGACACTATAGCTCCCATTTACTGGATTAAAGTAGCACATGATCAAGAGACGATGGGATGGATTTCAGAAGTCCAACTCCTCAAAAGCGTTATCCCCTGCGACCCGATATCCCAATTTATCCACACTTTTAGTAACAAGCACCTCTTTGCTTTTTACATTTTACTGGGCCTCGCTGCCTGTTTCTACATTTATCGCATCGCTTATCGCAAACGTATTTTCATCGTCCATTTCAACGATATCCATTCATTTTATCCCTCTTTATTTTGCCTTTTCACCGCACTGGCTGCCACTCTCTACGGCAGTATTCAAAAATTCGTGCCAGATACGTGGCAGGAATTCTATTTTAACCCCACACTTAATCCCTTTGGGCAACCTTTTATCCTTGCAGCCTTCTTGATTAACGTGTGGCTCATGCTGCTTTCCAGCATCGCTACAGTAGACGACGTTCTCAAGCAACTTTCACGCACCGAAGCCATTACTTATCTCTTTGGTTTGGCTTGCACTTCTCTTGTTTTGTATATTTTCTTCTCCCTTTCCATACAAATTTATGTGGGTTACCCCTGTCTGATTGCGTATGCCATATTTGCCATACACCGTTACCTGCACCACGACGTTATGCCCTATCTTTGTGGGCATTGCGGCAAACCACTGAGACACTTAGGACGCTGCCCTTATTGCGGCACCATGAATAAATAACATCTAGTCTCGAATCCTCCAAAATAAAAATCCTTAATAATAGGGATTGTCAACTTTTTTTATTCGACGTAATTTTGCAGTCGAAACAATTATTTTTATGAGAAGTCGTATACTCCTATTATTATGTGCCTTGCCGGCACTCTCCGCTCTTGCTGGAACAAAAGAAAAAACTCCGACAATTCCTGCGGATTCCTCTCACTCGGTTGACTTGGAGGAAATTTATGTTATCGCATCGCCGAAACAAACAAACCGATTACGCAACTCAGCAGTGTCCGTTTCCAACATTAACTTAAAAGAAGACGGATTGAAGAACCTGAGCGAAATCTCCGGTTACGTGCCGAATTTCTTTATGCCGGCTTACGGCTCCGCGCAGTCCTCTGCCATTTATATACGCGGTGTGGGGTCCCGTATCAACACACCGGCCGTAGCTCTTTATGTAGACAACATTCCTGTTTCCGAAAAAAGCGCTTACAACTTTAATTTACTCGGAGTGAACCGCATCGACGTGCTGCGCGGACCGCAGGGAACACTTTATGGGCGCAATGCCATGGGTGGCATTATACACATCTACACAGACAATCCGCTTATTAAACAAGGTACCACCTTTTCTCTGGGAGCATCTTCTCGCGATGAAGGCATGCACTTCTCCGCTCTTTCCAACTTAAAACTTTCAAACAAACTGGGACTCAGTTTGGGAGGCTTCTACGAAACAGATAAAGGTATCTACCGCAACGACTCTTTAAACAAAAAAGTTGGTGGCACAGATCAAATGGGAGGGCGCATCCGTCTCGTTTATCACCCTGCCGAAAAATGGAATTTTGACCTCACCTCCTCTTATGAATACACGGACCAAAGCACTTACCCTTATTTTTATGCCGGTACAATAACAGGTAAAGAAACGCTGCCAAACATTTTGAATCAGATTACGGCAAACCGCGAAAGCAAATACTACCGGAACCTCTTCAATACAGGCTTCCGCACAGAATATGAGGCACCCCTTTTCACCATATCGTCCATCACCAGTTATCAATATCTTAAAGACAATATTCGGATGGATCAAGACTTCACTTATCTGGACTGCTACGCGTTGCAACAACTTCAGAATTCCAACACGCTGACTGAGGAAATTGCTCTTAAAAGCCTGCCTCAGCGTAGATGGGAATGGAGCGGCGGACTTTTCGGACTCTGGCAAAATTTGCGAACTACGGCACCTGTCACATTTTATTCAGACGGCATGGCCATGTTAAACGGCATGATGGCAAATGTACTTCCACCTATTACAGCAACAAATCCTTATACGGGACAACCACTCACTATCACGCAGCAACTAGCTTTCACGGACGCCAACCTCCCCATCAACAGTTATTTTCATACACCAGTTCTCAATGGTGCCGCTTTCTTTGAAGGAACCTTACACGATTTCTTAATTTCACGTTTATCGCTCACACTAGGAGCACGTTATGACTATGAACACCAGGAGATGCGCTATACCGGCAGCACAGACAAAGTAAATTATCTCTACACCATGCAGATGATTCAACCTGCTGCACTCAGTGTAGAATCTTTTCTGAAAGGCAAAATACAAAATGACTACACCCGCCTGCTTCCTAAAGTAGCCGTAAAATATGATTTGCAAGACGACTTGGGAAACATTTATGCGAGTCTTTCGGAAGGACAACGTGCAGGTGGTTACAACATCCAAATGTTTTCAGACGTAATGAACACGGTGATGCAGGGCAACATGATGACTACTACCAAAAACTATTGCGATAACTTACTGCAAACTCAAGCCGACAACGCCCATACGGAAGCCATGAAACAAATGTTTCTCGGCATCAAGACTACCATGGACAATAGTATTCCCCCCATGCAAACACCGGACATCCACTCCATTGTGACCTATAAACCAGAATATTGCTGGAATTATGAAGTGGGTACCCATCTTAACTTTTTGGAACGCACCTTGACGGCAGACATTTCCACCTTTTTTACGGACACACACAATCAGCAGATTGCACGATTCACGAACAGCGGCATGGGACGCATGATGGTAAATGCAGGACGCAGCTACAGTTGCGGCATTGAAGCTGTAATGCGCGGAAACTTTCTAAATGACCGACTTTTCGTGACGCTCAATTATGGTTACACCCACGCCACCTTCCACCGCTATGATGCCGGTAACGGCGCAGACTACTCCGGCAACACCGTACCTTTCATTCCTGAACACACAATGGGTCTCGTCGCCAACTATAAATTACCGCTACAAAACCAATATCTCCATTCCATTACATTCGGAGCGAATGCCAATGGTTTCGGCCGCATGTATTGGACAGAAAGCAACAATGCTTATCAGAATTTCTATGCGACAGTGGGCAGTCATGTCCTCTTCGATTTTGGCACCTGCGAGCTCAATATATGGGGAAAGAATCTTTCACAAACCAAATACAAAACATTCTATTTCGAATCCATGAACCGAGGATTCTATCAAAAAGGAAATCCGA
>Ga0172378_10004437_pt1 | contig 13129 bp, 10 predicted proteins | sample GrowelOW332metaG_FD_119755 | JGI IMG/M metagenome (GOLD analysis project Ga0172378, IMG submission 119755) | Groundwater microbial communities from an aquifer near a municipal landfill in Southern Ontario, Canada - Pumphouse #3_1 metaG | ecosystem: Environmental > Aquatic > Deep subsurface >...
CTCTGGCAATCTTTCCGACTGCTGCTTCATGGGTCATCTCAACGTCTGCGACACTCGTTTCCAGTTCTGGAATTGCAAGGGTTACGCCACCGTCTTCGAGGACAATACTTCTGCACTCGAGATGTGCTTTTACACCTGGTGCATTGCCGACCAGGCGTCCGCGAGTGACCATTCTTCCGCCACGGGTGATGCTTCTCGACATGATCTCGGCACTTGTGTTGGGTGCATTTAGTACTATAGAGCCACCAGTGTCTATATCTGAGCCCTTATGTGCTAAACAGATCGTATTGTATCTGCAGGTACCGCCTTCACCGTTGAGATAAGCAACAGGGAAACTCTGAAGAGTTCCTACTGGATTCAGAAGAACGTAGTTATTTACATATTTGGAATTCTTTCCAAGTATCGCGACGGTCCTGGGACGTACTGCAGTATCCTTTCCCCAATTATGTATCATTGAGAAAGACAAGGAAGCATCATCTTTTATGTAAATTTCAGATACGCCAACGTGTAGTGATTCATCTGCATGTTTGCTAGTGGTACATCCTGTGATGATTTCCAATGATGCACCTTCATCGACAATAATGATGTTATGAAGGTTTTGGATGGATTTGTCCTTATTGAGTAGCATGCAGGTCTGAACGGGATTTTTGATATGATATCCTGCTTTTACCCAGACGAAGTATCCATCTGAATCTTCCAAATAACTTTTTGCAGTGTATTTGTCTTTGGCGGGGTCCATAGCTTTCCAATTGTACTCTTTAAGCCAATCGTATTTGGCCAGAGCTTTTTTTGTGGAAAGGATCTCTACACCCTCTTGTATTTTATTGGAGCAATGGCTCATTCCGTTATCGATGAAAACGATGGTTCCGGAACGGTCAGCCTCAGATGCAATTATACCCACATCGATCAGGCGGTCTTTTACGTCCTCAGAAGTCTTGCTAAGGTCTTTGATCTGTTCAGGAGTGTACGTTCCTTCCTTGTACTTTTCCATCTCGATGTCAGGTCCGTATGCACCCTTTTTCCCAAGTGCTTTTTTTATCTCGTTCACATCTTTATTAGTTTGCATGAGTCGCACTCCCCATAGCCTCTTTCTCTGATGTCTTTTAGGATGTCCATGGGACGTCCGCTGCAACGTATGATGCCATCACCCATTACGTACGCTTTATCAGCTCCGATGTAGTCAAGAATCTGACCTGTGTGTGTTATTACCAACGATGAAACACGCCCCTCGCGTTCAGGGGTTTTGCATTTATTTGTATACAACAGGTCGTGAACTTTTTCTCCGATAAGGTCAATGCTTTCAAGATCCACTCCTGACTCGGGTTCGTCTAGTAGGACAAAGGATGGTTTTTGTGCAGTGAGTTGTAACAGTTCAGATCTTTTGATCTCTCCGCCAGAAAATCCTACGTTTACATCTCTTTGAAGAAAATTGCCCATTCTGAACTCATCAGATTTATCCAATACGCATGTATCTCCCTGTGCGGCAGCTTGAACAAGGGTTCCAAGTTTAACTCCGACAACATTTGGAGGTCTTTGCATCATCATGCCAATACCAAGTTTTGCACGCTGATCTACAGACATATTTGTAATATCAACGTCCCTAAACAGTATTTGGCCGTCAGTGATCTTACAATATCCGTAGCCCATTATCGCTGCCAATAATGTGGACTTACCAGAACCGTTAGGTCCGAATAGAATACAGGTTTCACCTTCTTCGACCTTGAGATTTACGCCTTTGAGGATCTCTCTTTCACCGGCCTCTACGTGCAGGTTTTTAATTTCAAGCATTTAAACACCCAATGTTCTGTATCACATCTTTCATAGTTAATAAGGATTACTTCACTATTGTGAAGTTAGTATGCATGATTGTGTAAAGAAAGAGGGCGCACGGATTTTTCAATCTATCTCCACATGTTTTCCCGTTACCATGTATGTGACCTTTTCAGCGATCTTGCATGAATGATCCCCCACCCTTTCAATATATCGTGATACAGAGATGTAATAGATGCACGCATCCACGCTGCTAGGGTTCTCATGGATTTGGACCATGTTTTCCCTGAGAATCTCTTTTCTCATCCTATCAAGGAACGAATCTCTTTCACTGTAGTCATGTAGTTTTGAAATATCTCTATTCTCAAATGCAAGAACAACATCTTTGACCATTTTTGTGGCGGCTTCGCCCATTGTCGGTATTCCATCCATTGAGTACACAGAGGGAGTAGTGCTGAGGAATATTGCAGCTTTGGCAATGTTCTTACTGTATTTTCCAATTCTTTCCAGATAAGTGATGATTTTGAGTATTGTTGCTACAACCCTCATATCCAAGGCCATGGGCTGATATAACATCAATATTCTCAAGGCATCATTCTCGATCAAAGAATCTAACTGTGCTATCCTTGTGTATTTTTTGCTTGTATCTTCGGCGAGTTCTGTATTTCCTTCACTTAGTGCTTTGACGGAATTCTCTATCATTATAGATGCAAGTTTGCCCATCTCTACGGTGTCTTCGATCAGGGTGTTCATTTCGTCTTCAAATTTTTTCATGGTATCATCCGAATCTTCCTGTGATGTATCTTTCTGTCAGATTTTCTGTAGGTCTGTTGAATATTGATTCTGTATCACCAAATTCGATCATCTTGCCGATATACATGAATCCAGTGTAGTCGCTGATACGGGAGGCCTGTTGCATGTTATGGGTTACTATCACAACTGTGTACTCTTTCTCAAGTTCACAGGCAAGGTCCTCGATCTTCGATGTTGCAAGAGGGTCCAAAGCTGATGTCGGTTCGTCCATCAAAATAATTTCCGGGGAGACAGATAATGCTCTTGCAATGCATAATCTCTGTTGCTGTCCACCCGATAGTGCCAGTGCTGATTGATTTAATCTATCGCCGACTTCGTCCCAAAGTGCTGCCTGCACCAAAGACCGTTCCACGATCTTTTCCAATTCTTTCTCATCGGTTATCCCGTGTATCTTGGGTCCGTAAGTGATATTGTCACGTATGGACATCGGGAAAGGATTGGGTTTCTGAAAGATCATTCCTATTTTCTTTCTTAGTGAATTTACATCTACATTCGGATCGTAGATATTTTGTTCGTGATACATTATCTGCCCTTCGATCTTGCATTTGGCTATGAGGTCGTTCATTCTGTTGATACTTCTCAGCAAAGTGGATTTACCGCACCCAGAAGGTCCTATGAGGGCACTGATTTTGTTTTTTCTGATAGGAAAGGAGACATCTGTCAATGCTTGTTTTTCACCATACCAGAGATTTAAGTTGTTAATTTCAATTACGTTATCTTTCATTCTCTCACCATTTTATGTTTTTGTTACTGTGATATCTTATGATCGAAGCCAGCATGAACATTGACAATACAATAATCAAAAGTACCAGTGCAGTTCCGTATTGGTTTGTTGTTGACCCAGGAACTTCAGCTGCCAGATAGTATAGGTGATATGGTAATGCCATCACAGGGTCGAATATAGAGGACGGTATTGAACTCTGGAAGACCACTGTGGCAGTGAACATGATCGGAGCTGTCTCACCTGCTGCACGCCCCAAACTAAGGATAATTCCAGTCAGTATGCCGCTGAATGCAGCCGGAATGACAATTTTGGTAGTGGTCTCCCATTTGCTGGCACCCATTGCCAAAGATGCCTCTCTAAGATCTTTCGGAACAGCAGATATAGCTTCTTCGGTCGTTCTAGTTATAACGGGGAGTACCATAACCGCAAGTGTGACACATCCAGCAATAAGCGAGTGTCCTAATCCGAGAAAAATGACAAGTGCTGCCATTCCAAACAGTCCAAAGACTACCGAAGGCGTTCCATTCAATGTGTCTATTGCACTTCTGATTATCTTAGTAAGTCTTGTATTTCCAGCGTATTCTGACAGATATACACCTGATGTGATACCCAACGGTAAAGCAATAATCAATGTTCCTATGATCAGTTTGACCGTACCGACTATTGCAGGATAGATGCCACCGCTTCTGCCTTCGTTACTGGGGTAACCAGTGATAAAGTCAAAACTTAATGCAGGAAGTCCTTTTATGACAATGTCTCCAATGATAATGAACAGAATGACGCACACAAACGTCATTACGATAAAAAGTGTCGTGTGTGCTATTTTCTGTTTGTCAACAGATCTGATTTTTTTTGATAATCTGTTTATGATAAGGACAAATACAATCAATATGACAGATATGACAGTGGAAAGTATGAGATTTGTGAACAATGATATGATCATCATAGACAATACAAATATCAAAGTAAGTCCAGCAGATCTTTCCATAGAGGATATGCGTTTTGTGGAAATATGTTTAGATATGAAACTATCACTGGATGAAACAGATTCGCCGAACTTTCTTTTTGTTCTTTTGACAATGATCTTTGCAAAATAATTGATGATTAATACCATGATCATCAGGATTAATGCTAGCAGGAATAGTGCAGAGTAGTGTGTGCTGCCTGTCACAACTTCGGGAATCTCAAGTGCCAGTGTTGCGGTTATTGTTCTGACCATATCAAAGATGTTCCATAGTGGCTCTGGTATTAGTGGAGAGTTACCGGTAACCATCATTACGGCCATTGTCTCACCTATGGCTCTTCCTACACCGAGGATCGCTGCGGCTGAAATTCCAGATATTGCAGCGGGCACTACGATTTTTCTTGTGGTCTCCCAGTTGGTTGCACCCATTGCAACAGAAGCCTCTCTGAACGAACTCGGTACAGATCTCAAAGCATCTTCAGATACGGATATGATGGTCGGTAGGGCCATTATCCCCAATAGGATTGAACCTGCTAACCAAGAGGATCCATACAGTAATTGATCAGGGAATAATTCTCTCAGGAAAGGTACCAGTACGATAAGTCCAAAGAAACCATAGACTACGGAGGGAATTCCTGCAAATACTTCGCTGATCGGCTTAAGAATGTTCCTTGCTTTTTCGGGTGCAACTTCAGATATGAATATTGCAGAGGCCAGTCCGATAGGTAATGCAAATAGTATTGCTCCTGCTGTCACCAACACTGTGCCAGTAATTAGAGGCAATGCGCCGTATTCGTCAGATGATGGTTTCCAGGTATTTCCGGTAAGGAATTCTACAATCCCTATGTCTTTTATTGCACCAATGCTGTTGCCGAAAACGAATAGAATAATAAAAATGATAATCAGAACGGTTACAGAAGCAATGCCCATGAGAACAAATCTCATGATGCTGTCCTTATCGATCTTTTTTGATCTTTTTATGAAGCCGTTCTGATCTGAAGACATGTTTTCACCTTATTATGCGATCCTTACGAAACCGGCATCTTCAACAATTTTTTGTCCATCTTCACTAATAACCCAGTTTAGGAAGAAAGCAGCCATCCCAGTTGCTTCACCTTTGGTAACAAGAATGAGGTTTCTGGAGATCTCATATGAACCGTCAGTGACGGTAGCAGAAGTCGCTGCAATCCCGTCTACGCTGATTGCCTTTGTGTTGTTGGAAAGGTGTTCTACAGCGTTGAGATTGACATATCCTATTGATCCAGGTGTTGAATTGACTGCGGATGTGACACCGCCTGTTGAATTGTAGGTGGCAACATCGTTTTTCATCACAAATGAGCTATCAACGGTTTTCATTGTTGTTTCAAAGCACTCACGTGTTCCTGATCCGTCCTCTCTTGCGACAACCGCGATAGTAAGATCCATACCGCCGACATCCTTCCAATTGGTTATTTCTCCGTCATAGATTTTTGCCAATTGTTCTAAAGTAAGATCGGTGACACCTACGTCAGAATTTACAATTATGACGACACCGTCCATCGCGATTACGTGTGCAACAAGTCCGCTTGAGATCTCAGAGGATTTTAGATCTCTAGAGAGCATACCGATGTCAGCGGTCCCATTAATCGCCGCAGTTGCACCTGCACCAGAACCGCCACCAGTGACGTTCATTGTAACGCTTGCATATTTTTCAAATTCTTCCTGAAATAGACTCATCATGGGTTGTATTGTTGTTGAGCCAGTAACCGTTAAATCGCTGTCCTCAGAGCTTCCACTGTTGCTTGTAAGGGAATATGTTCCAGCAATACAGACAACAGCGGTCAGCAGAACAGCTACAATCATCTTTCTCTTTTCATTCAAGGTTTAAATCACCCTATGAAAGAGATTTTCGATAATAAATATATAGATTATCGACATATTATATAGTCAACTATATTGACAATATAGAACTATATTTACAATACATATATATTTAAACAGTAAGAAGATTATTGAGTATGGATGTTCGTAAGATTCAACAAACTGGCGGTTCATCATATATTGTGACATTGCCAAAAGATTGGATTGTAAAAACAGGTCTAAAGAAGAATGATTCTGTGAATATTCAGGCACAGAAGGATGGAAGTTTGATCCTTACTTCTGTGAATTCTGCAGTGCCTATTGGTCGTTCTGAGAAAAAGATCTGTGTTGATGACATTTCTGATTGTATTTTTCTTTTTAGGATTCTTGTCGGAGCATATATGTCAGGTTATAGCACAGTTAGAATCTATTCATCTGAAAAATTCTCTAGTTCAGTTACAGACACAATAAGGAATTTCGTTCAGATTGCAATCGGTTTAGAAATATTGGAAGAGGATGAGAATGTCATCATTGTAAGAGATCTGGTAGATCCTTCCGAAATGAAGTTGAGTAGAGGGGTGGAGAGAATGAAGGTTCTTGTAAAGAATATGCTTACAGAAACTTTCAGTTCTATACAATCCAGTGATGTCAGTAGGGCAAAAGCAGTAATAGAAAGGGACAGAGAAGTGGATCGTTTGGAATGGTTGATCACAAGGCAGACCAACATGTTCAATCAGGATATTTCTGTAGCAAGGCGCATGGGTCATACGCCTGCGGAAGTAACAAATCTCTATACGATTGCGAGAATTATCGAAAGAATGGGGGATCATGCCGTTATATTGGCAAAGAATTGTAGTGCTATCATGGAGAAAGGTCCTTTTGATAATTCAATGAGAATGGAGATGCTAACTCTTGGTGATAGAATAACGAAGTTGTACGGTAGGGCATTGGAGACGTTTGTTAAAAAAGATCTTGATGAGGCTAACGATTGCATCGAAGAAACGCTTAAGGTAGTTGATCTGTGCAGACAAATGAATAGATACGCAGTAGGTATGCCAGCAGATACAATTGTTTCCATAAATATGATCGTTTCGAGTATGAGAAGGATATGCGAATATTCGATAGATATATCAGAATTGGCCATCAATTCTTTGATGGGCGAGTAACCGTTTATTTAAAATCAAGTTTCACACATACGAGGGGCAATGAAAGTCGTTGCACTTAACGGAAGCCCCCGTCTTATCGGAAATACATCCAATGCCTTGAACGTGGTTTTAGATGAATTAGAGAAGGAAGGCATTGAAACCGAATATATCCAGCTGTATGAGGATCATATGAATCCATGTAATCATTGCAGTTCATGTGAAGTTCGCGGTGATGGAAGATGTATCAATGAGGATGATGGCATGAACGGTTATCTTGAGAAACTCCATAGTGCCGATGGGATTATTCTTGCATCACCCACATATTATGGTTCGTGTACCGCACAATTGAAAATGTTCCTTGAGAGAGCGGGATTATGTGCCATGACCGGTGGAAATGTTCTGAAGGGAAAAGTCGGTGCGGTAATCGTCGTTCAAGAACGTGACGGCGGAACCATGGTTTATTCTGAGCTTGTCAACTGGATGTTGGCAAATCAGATGGTTGTAGTGGGATCGACACCACTGTCTGTTGTGAACGGTAAGAATCCAATGGACTATGAAAAGGATATAAGGGGAATGAAAGCTCTAAAGGAGTTAGGTAAGAACCTTGCTGACGTGATTCAGCGTTTTTCGCGACAGTAAAGAGCTTTTATAAACAAATAGCCCGATAACAAATTGGTGGGTTTGAGATGAAATACTGGCGTGACGATTATGAAGACAAGGTATCAACTCCTAAAAAGGCTCTATCGTTCGTCAAGCCTGGCGATACGATTTTTATAAGCGGAGGTTGCAGTCGTCCCAAGTATATCGTGGAGAATCTTCTAAAAAAAGAGACATCTCACGACAACAAGATACTCACACCGTTCACTTTCCTGCCTTCACCATTCATTGATGATGAGGTACAAAAGAAGTTCAGAATCAATTCTTTCTACATGGATTCAGAAATTGAGAGAGATGTGATGAACGGTCACGCAGATTATACTCCGATTCATAATTCTGAATTACCATATATGTTTAGATCTGGAAGGATAAACGTTGATGTGGCGATTATTCAGGTTTGCCCCCCAGATCTCCATGGGTTTTGTTCACTTGGAACATCAGTAGATATTACAAAAGCTGCTGTGGAAGCTGCAAAGGTAGTGATCGCAGAAGTGAATAGGCAAATGCCCAGAACGCTCGGTGATTCCTTCATCCATGTTTCCCAGATCGATTATCTGGTCGAGGTAGATTATCCAGTGGGTCATGAGATGGATGATGAGGCGGTCAGTCCGGAAGTAGTCAAGGCCATTGCGATCAATACGGCTAAATTGGTTGCCGACGGTGCTACGATACAGGTTGGAATAGGCAAGATACCCAATGCAGTGCTGGGGGAACTCAAGGATAAGAAGAATTTAGGAATTCATACGGAGATGTTCTCCGATGGGCTTATTGATCTGGTGGAGTGCGGTGCCGTCAATGGCAGTAAGAAGGCAATTCACACGAATAAGATTGTAACTTCATTTGTTATCGGCACTGCAAGATTGATAGATTTTGTCAATAATAATCCGACAATTGAGTTCCATCCATCAGATTACACCAATAATCCAGTGGTAATTGCCCAAAACAGTAAGATGATTGCGATCAATACTGCATCAACGGTGGATCTGACAGGTCAAGTACTTTCGGACAGAACAGGATTGGATTATGTTCCAAATCCTGGGGGCATGCCTGATTTCATAAGAGGGGCGATAATCGGAAGAGGACGTTCGATTATTGTTATGCCGTCCACAACGGTAGATGGAAGTATTTCCAGAATAATTCCCAGTATTCCTAAAGGTGCAGGTGTGGCAGCGACGAGAGAAGATATTCATTACGTAGTAACAGAATATGGAATTGCACATCTAAGGGGAAAGACACTGGCGGCTCGTGCATTGGAATTGATTAACGTTGCACATCCGAATCATAGAGAAAAATTATTGGATATCGCTGTTGCAATGGGATATCTTCCTGAAGATCAAAGCAAGCGTTCCTATCTCGGTGCGCCATATCCGAAGGAATTTGAATTCTATAATGAATTTGATGGGCAGAAGATGTTTATACGTCCCTTGAAGCCCACAGATGAAGATCTGGTAAAGGAACTCTTTTATTCCTTTTCATCGAAGACGTTGCAACAGAGGTTCATGTCTGTAAGGCAGATCCAGCCTAGACTGGAGCGCATGAGCCAAGTAAATATAGACTATGACCTAACAATGACGTTTGGGGTCTTTATCGAGAAGCGTGATGTGACTGAGATGATAGCCATTTGCGGATATGATAGGGATCCAAAGAATAGTAGTGCCGAAGTATCATTCGCAGTAAAGGACGATTGGCAGTGCAAAGGTATCGGTTCGTATATGGTGAATCTGCTGATCAATGTTGGCAAAGTAAGGAACATCAAGACGTTCACTGCAGAAGTGCTTGCTACAAATGTCGGAATGCTCAATCTCTTCTATCGTACTGGATTGGATGTAAATGCAAAATTAGAAGATGATGTCTATACAATATCATTCGATCTGGTAAAGAGTTCGATCTGAAGAGAAAAATTAAACCCGTCCAGGGGACGGGAAGAAATTTTACTGTCTGCCCTTCACAAGACCTTGGATAATATCAGGGTCGATCAGTGCTGAGGTGTCAATGTCAGAGCCATTACTTCCGCCCGCGATCTTTCTGAGGATACGACGAACGATCTTTCCGCTTCTTGTCTTTGGCAATGCATCAGTGAATTGGACGGCCTTTGGTGTAGCGATCGGACCCACTTCATTCCTTACGTGGGCGATCAGTTGTTTCTTCAGGTCTTCACTTTCCACAAATCCATCCTTCAGTGTTATGAAGGTGTATATTGCCTCACCCTTGATCTCGTCCGGAATAGGCACTACTGCCGCTTCTGCAACTGCAGGATGTGAGATCAATGTTGCTTCGATCTCTGTAGCGCCGATACGGTGTCCGGCTACGCTGATGACATCGTCGACACGTCCGGTGATCCAGTAGTCGCCGTCTTTGTCCTGTCTTGCGCCATCACCGGTAAAGTAGTACCCAGGATAGGGCTTCCAGTACAGATCCTTATATTTCTCGTGATCTCCCCAGATAGTTCTGGCACATGATGGCCATGGTTTCTTGATCACAAGTCTTCCACCACTTTCACCAACCGGTGTCGGGGTCTTGTCTTCATTCAGAATCAACGGTTCGATCCCGAAGAATGGTTTCATTGCTGAACCGGGTTTTTGCGGATATGCGCCGGGCATTGGAGTTATGAGATAACTTCCTGTTTCGGTTTGCCAGTATGTATCTGAAATGGGGCATCTGCTTCCGCCGACGGTTCTGTAGAACCACTTCCATACATCGGCATCTATAGGTTCGCCGACGGAACCAAGGACCTTCAGAGAGGAAAGATCATGTCTCAGGATACACTCGTCTCCTGTCTTCCTCATCATTCTGACCGCAGTAGGTGCGGTGTAGAAGATATCCACCTTCCATTTTTCTATTATCTGCCAGAATCTGTCGTTTGTCGGGTAGCTAGGAACACCTTCGAACATAAGTGTCGTAGCGCCGGCGGCCAAAGGACCATACATGATATAGGAATGTCCTGTGATCCATCCAATGTCAGCTGTGCACCAATGTATCTCCCCAGGTCTGTAATCGAATGTGTACTTGAAAGTGAGCATTGCGCCCAGAATATACCCTGCCTGTGTATGGACGACACCCTTAGGTTTGCCGGTAGAACCCGATGTGTACAACATGAACAATGGGTCTTCAGAATCCATGACCTCACATGGGCAGTTAATGTCTGCCTTGGCGATTTCATCGTGCCACCAAGTATCTCTGCCTTCTTCCATTACTACATCGGCACCCGTCCTCTTGACCACGATGACCTTTTCAACCGTAGTCTCACGTTCAAGCACTTCATTGACCTTACCTTTCAGATCTATTTTCTTACCACCACGGAAACTTCCGTCGGAGCAGACCAGGACCTTAGGCGTACAATCGACGACACGGTTGTACAGTGAATCCATACTGAAACCAGAGAAGACGACACTGTGTATCGCACCAATTCTGGCACAAGCTAATAGTGTGATCGGAAGTTCAGGGATCATTGGTAAGTAAACGGAGACTCTGTCGCCCTTTTTAACTCCCTTGCTCTTGAGAACATTTGCGAATCTTTCGACCTCAAATAACAACTGACCGTAAGTATAGACGCGGCTATCATCAGGTTCGTCACCTTCGAAAATCAATGCCGCAGTGTTCTTAAGGCCGTTCTTAACATGTCTGTCAAGACAGTTGTAGCACACATTGAGCTTTCCGCCCTTGAACCATGAGAATTTACTTTCTTTCTCATCAAATTCAAATACGTTCTTCCAGTCCGTAGAATACCAATCGATCGTCTTTTTTGCCCACTTTTCCCAAAATTTGGGTGGATCAGCAATCGATTCATTGTAAGTGTCAAAGTATTTCTTTGCACTGTCAATGTAAGTTCTCTTGCGATACTCATCGGAAGGCGTGTACGTTCCGTTAGCGTTCTCAGTCGGCATTTATCTCTCTCCGTTATTGCGAAACCGTATCAGTGCTTTCGCAATTGGGTAAAACGATTACGTATATATTAAATGCACGGCTTGTATGGTATTATTTACGATTATCGCAGCATTTTATCCTATAAAAAACATTAATCGTAGAAAATAATGCGGTTTATGATAACAAAGAAGTAAAAAATCATTGAAAGTGGTTTTGCTTTGTTGAAACTTCATTTTATTTTCAGAAAAAGAAGAATCCGCAGTTTTCATCAACAGATATCTTGGCGACGGCAGCTAAGCGTTCTAACGGCCCAGAATATCTTCTGATCATAATCTTCCCTTCTTCAGGCAGTGCTGCATTCAGTATTTCAACTTCTTTGATAAGTTTCATTCCCTCTTCAGGAGTATATTTCCTTCCGGTCTTTACACCCTCAGGTACTGACGCGACGATCGGGCAGATTCTTTTTGCAGCGATCTCAGGAAGCACGCTGTTATCAGGTCCGAACGCACCGATGCATCCTCTTCCTTTATCCCAGGACAAAGGACAATTTTTACACGTGTTGTTCATTTCATCGAAAGAGAGTTCGTCCCATCCGGTGACACGATCCTCTCTGTTAGCTTTATCCAGAGCAGATTTTTTTCCGTCGTTGTCAAGTTTGGAAAAGTCGATCCATCCAGTATATTCTCTTTTGGTAAGTTTTGAGAGGATCAAAACATCGTTATCATCTTTGACTTTGTCCATATAGACGGCATCGGTCTCTTCGTTGATCCTGTTCCTTTTCAGGAATCCATCCCAATCGGGTATGGCTTTCCTAGCCTCTTCTAAAGATATGACTTCATCAGATTCGGCAGCGTTCTCAAATCCAGAGATATCTTTCAGAAGAACTTTTTTGACATCTTTCTTAAGCTCTCTGCACGAAGCACTTTTTGCTTCGAGTTCGCAAATGGCAATGCTGATTCCCATAGTTATCCTTCATTTTGTATTTTTTCGGCCTTTTTTTCAGCGGCCTTTTGCTGTTTTTCTGTTAAGTCCTCAAGATATTTTTCACGACTTCCTGCGAATTCTGCAAAAGAGAGGAAAGCTTTTGCGATGCAGATTACAATCATCATGTAGATGACAGGTGCGATGTTGATATTAACTGATACTGAGTCAACAATCAATTGCTCCGTGTCTATAACATTGTAGAGAGATACTAGAAGATCCCCACCATTGGTGAACATTATCAATAGCACCGCAAGGTACAATGCGGCAACGATCCTGAACGGTATCTTGGCATAATTGCCGGCAGGATAGAATCCAATGGGTATTGCCAAGAAAAGCATCGGTATAGAATATCTGATGAATTTTCTGACA
>Ga0172378_10004439_pt1 | contig 13128 bp, 13 predicted proteins | sample GrowelOW332metaG_FD_119755 | JGI IMG/M metagenome (GOLD analysis project Ga0172378, IMG submission 119755) | Groundwater microbial communities from an aquifer near a municipal landfill in Southern Ontario, Canada - Pumphouse #3_1 metaG | ecosystem: Environmental > Aquatic > Deep subsurface >...
GCGGTTCTTAGCAAAAGCAAATCATAAATAAGCGCATAAATAATTTGCATTATTTCCTGACATTTGATAACATAACTAACGATATTGAAAGAGGAACATTTATGGCAAACATAAAATCACAAATTAAACGAGTCGAGACAAATGAAAAAGCTCGAGTGAGAAATGCATCAGCTAAATCAGCGATGAGAACAGCAGTTAAAAAAGTCAAAGCGGCCGTTGAAGCAAAAGATTTAGTTAAAGCTGAAAGCTTATTAAATGAAGCTGTTCGTCTCATTGATAAATCAGTTAGCGATGGTATTCAACACCAAAACACAGCTGCTCGTCAAAAAGGTGAATTACAACGTTTAATTAATTCGATTAAATAACTATATATTTATCGACATTTAAAATTAATTAAAAACAACTCGAATGCATAATAGCGGTCAATAAGACCGCTTTTTATTTCAAGATCAAGGTTGAAAAGATCTTCCAATGTTTGATTAAGGCATTCTTGATTTATAGAGTGGACAGAGCGAAGCAAGATTTGGGCGCGAATAGGATTAATTCTTAATTGGGAAGCAATTTCATCTTTAGATTGTCCTTTTTTGGCTAAAAAAGAGATCTGATTCAATAGCCGAAATTGATTAGAAAGCATACTAATTAAAGTGACTGGTTCAACATTGGCAGTTTTTAAATCGCGATATAAGCCCACGACGGCGGAATTTTTACCTTGCAAAAGATAATTGAAAATTAAAAAAGCATTTTCCTCTAGAGGTCTTGTTACCATCAAAACAACATCATCATAAGTAATATGATCCGTATATAATTCAAGTTTATTAAGACTATTTTGAAAAAGAGCAACATCTCCAGAAGTACGATCACACAATTCCATCACAGCATCATTATCAATTCGAATATTTTTAATTTCCCGGCAGTAATGGCAAACATAAGATTTCCATTGATCAGGTGTTGGGTCAAGAATTTCAAAAGTTTTGCCTTTTTTCTGAATTGAGGCAAAAATGTCGCCTTTCTTATCAACATCAGAAGAATTCACAACGAGAATAACATCGCATTCAGAAGAAGGATTTTCGATGAACTGTTTTAAAGCTTCGTAATTTTGATCGGATTCAATTTTATTTCTTGGCTTGTGCTTTAATAAAAAATAGCACGAATTAATAACAACCACTTTATGTTCATAACCAAGTGGTAAGCTATTTGCATCATCAATGCATTCTTGAATGAGGGTTAAACTACCATCATATTGAACAAAATTGATGTCATCTTTTTGTGGGAGCTTCTCTTTGACAATAGAATTAAGCCTTTTTTTGATTGTCGGTGTTTGATTACCAAAAATTAAGTAAACCATATTGTTATTATCGCAAAAAACTACATAAAAATGTAGTTAAAATAATCAATCGTCCCCTCTTGATCAGTTCTTTTGATTTTAACATGATATTTTTGGAGAGTCTGAATTACTGAATCATGAGGATGGCCATAATGATTGAAACCGACAGAAATGATGGCTTCTTGAGGATGAAGATATTTAATGAAAGCTTCACTACTTGAGGTATTTGAACCATGATGTCCAACTTTCAAGATGTCACAAGGAATATTAGCGTATTCACTCATGATGACTTTTTCTACTGCGATTGGGGCATCACCCATAATAAGAAAATCCTTCTTTAGAAAATGGAATCCTAAGACCAATGAATTTTCGTTTTCCTCATTTGATGAGACGATATGGCGATTGTAATTATTGATGGTTATATCACCATAAGTCAAAGGAAAATCACTCACTTCTTCAATACATTTGCCAACGCGGAAATTAGCAATCAAAGAAGGAAGAGCTCCACAATGATCATAATCATCATGAGTTGTAATGACATAGTCGAGATGATATATTTTCTGCTTTCGAAAAAAAGGAATTAAGCATTCCGTGGCTATGTCTTGATATATCGAACCGCCCGTATCAATTAAAATAGTGCGATTTTGCTCTCTAATTAAACAAGCATCACCTTGACCAACATTGATGAACGATACCTGTTGACTTATCAAATTTCGAGAAGGTAGAAAATGAATAACTAAGAGAGCAATGATCAAAAATTCTATCTTATGATAGATGGGGCGAAAGCCGATGGAATAATAATAGATAAATATTCCATAAAGAAGATAATATAAAGTACAAATCCAATGATTCATTCCGCCACTATATATCTCAATTCTCAAATATGAGACTGGTTTAATCATTATAGTAATCAGCTCAGCACATAATTCAATGATTCTATAAATAGGAAGACCATAAAAAGAAAGCAGGGCATTACATCCAAAAAGAATAAATACAGGACTTAATATTATTTGCAGTAAGGCGGATAGCATGGATAGAGAATGATAATATTTTAATTCAAATGGTATGAAGAAAAGAGCGATAAAAATCATTTCCAAAATGACGCGCTTTGGTTTCTTGAATTTTCTAGTGATTGTGCGAATAAAAGAATAAAAAATGGGAATAGAAAAACCTAAAATAAACGCATCTTGGTACGCCAAGTGATAATCGATAAAAAGAAACATAAGACCAAGAAGTCCTAAAATATCATGAGATTTCAATTTTCCACGCAAACAAAAATTATTAATCCACCAAAAAACATTCATGAATAGAATTCTTAAAACAGAGAAGCGAGGAAATGTAAATAAACAGTAGAAACATAAAATGATGAGAGCGAATAATTTAGTCCATTTTTCTTTTAATTTAAATGATAATATGAATTCCAAAAATGCGATAAACGCGGCGAGATAAAGGCCACTCGTTGAGACAAGACGGAAAAGGTGTAGATCTTCTATATTTTGAATAATTTCAGAATCGTCTTGATGAGAAAACAAGATGGCTTGAACGAGACTTTTGCTCTGTTCATTAAAATGTGAAAGAAACCAATTTTGATAAGAGCGAATTCTCAGAGGGTTACGAAAATTAACATTGATATAATCAGCATAAAGTCTATAAGTAATTCCTTTCTTTTCTAGATAATTTTCAAAATCAAAAGAAGATTCAATATGTGAAAAACTGATCTCATTCTTATAACCTTTAATCGTTAGATAATCACCGATTTCATAGGGGTGGTTCTTTTGGTAACAGTAAAGTTTTTCGCCGCTACTTGAAAAGAGAAAATAATTTTCTTTTGCTTCAAAAACAACGCCACTATATTGACTCTTTGACCAATCAAAAGAAATAAAACTCATCCCACAGCCAAGCAAGATAAAAATACTACTAATCGCAAAAACTTTTTTGCCGTGTCTTTTCCAAATGAAGATAAGAAGAAAAAAACCTACGATGGCTAAAATGATCCAATTATATCGAAGCGATAGTCCAAGCCAAAAACAGAGAAAGACAAGAAGGATAACCACTATTGCAAAGTGATATAGTTTCTAATTTTGCGATACGTCGCATTGCCAATTCCGTAAACATCCATCAGCTCTTCAAGAGTTTGATAAGTTCCGATTTCAAGGCGATATGATACGATTGAATTAGCAATTGTTGTGGTGATGCCACTGATGGCTGTTAATTCATCAGCACTATCACTATTAACATTGACTTTTGAAATGGGTGTATTGCTGCAAACATCAGAAGTGTCGTACTTTGGAGCGATATAATAAGTATCACCAATCGTTAATTCAGTCGTTTCAAAATAAGCCTTTTCATCGGCGTTATTTGTTACTCCTCCCGCTGCTTCAATCAAATCTGACATTGCGACTACACCAGTAATTTTGTAAGTGCCAGCTATGCTGATTTCGCCTTCGATAGTATAAGAATTGGCGTCGCTGGTTTCTGTTGTTTCATTTGTATTTGAAGATTTCATGTTTGGATCGAGAAGCATAAAACCTCCGATGACAATAAAAGCGACGATTATAACACCGATAATGATTTTTACCATATAAAAACCTCCTATAAATCTAGGAGGTCTTAATCATTCGAAAATGAGAAATAAATTAATAAATTGTTATTTAGATTCTTTGGTGTTTTCGCTTGATTCAATTTTAACAATCTCAATCTTGTAAGGTTTAGTCCCTTTGACTTCAACAACGTCGCCTAAGGACTTGCCAATAATCGCTTCACCGAGAGGACAAATGTTAGAGATAATACCACTAAATGGATCACTTTCAATTGTTCCCAAAATTTTGTAGCGTTGTTCGTCTTCGCTGCCAGCAATTTTAATCGTGACCGTAGAGCCTAAGGCCACACGATTAGTGTGCTTAACTTCTTCGATGATTTCGGCTGTTTCTAAAATATCTTCGATTTGTTTGATGCGAGCTTCGACTTCGGCTTGTTTATTTCTTGCCGCATCGTAATCAGCATTTTCACTTAAGTCGCCTTGTGCGCGTGCTTCAGCTAATTGAGATTTCACTTCATCTCTCGTCACATCGATTAATGTACGGAGTTCGTCTTGCAGTTTTTGATAACCGGCCTTGGTAATTTTTAATCTTTCTGTCATGTATCTATCCTCTTTAATTATGATTAATTAAGCAAGCGTTATTATATCAAGGAGAAAAAACAATTTCCACAGTTTATTTAATTGCTAGGTTTATATATAATATAATCCATGTCAAAGAGTAATAAATCACATCGCTTAATAAATCTCTTTCTAACTTTCTTAAAAATTGGAATTTTAACTTTTGGTGGTGGCTATGCGATGATTCCTATCATTGAAAAAGAAGTCGTTGAAAAACAAAAATGGATTGATCAATCTGAAATGTTTGATATTCTCTCTATCAGCCAATCGACTCCTGGTCCTGTCTCGGTTAATACCGCCACATTTGTTGGTTATCGCCTCGCAGGTTTCTGGGGCAGTTTCTTTGCGACGCTTGGTCTTGTTACTCCTTCATTTTTCATCATCTTATTGATTTCGTTTTTTTATCAAACTTTTTTATCATGGGAAATTGTTAGCGCCACTTTTTTAGGCATTCGAGCCGGAGTGGTTATTCTTTTAATTGATGCGACGATTAGATTAAAGAAAATGATGAAATTAACTCCTTTAACAATCGCAATGTTTCTCATTACTTTTTTAACTATTTCCGCCTCTTTCTTTTTTAATTTAGATCTCAGCATTGGCTCTTTTAAAATTTCTCTATCAATTATTTTAATTATTGTTGGAATCATCATTGGACTAGTGGCTACCTCATTGACAAAAGGAGAACAAAAACAATGATTTTCTTTGAATTATTCTATGTTTTCTTTTTGATCGGCCTCTTCACTTTTGGAGGTGGTTATGGGATGATTGCCATGGTTTCAGAACAAGTTGTCACTCGCGGATGGATCAGTGATACTGTTTTATCTGATTTTGTGGCTGTCAGTCAATCAACACCAGGACCTTTCGCAATTAATATCGCGACATTTGTCGGCAGCCAAACGGCAGGTGTTTTCGGTGCCATATGCGCGACATTAGGTGTGATTATGCCATCTTTTATCATCATTCTTATCGTCGCTGCCATTATGAATAAATTTTTACATAATCGTTATGTCAAAGGAGCTTTAATTGGGGTTCGTCCTGTGATTGTCGGTTTAATCTTTGCTACCGCGATGTCATTTCTTTTCAAACTTGTTTTTCAAGCTAGTTCGACGGGAAATCTCTATGTTCCCACCGCCACTTATCGTAAATCATTGACAATCTTTATCATGCTATTAGGCATTTATATCGGCTATCGAAAAGTGAAAAAGAAAAGTCCTAATCCCGTCGCTTTGTTAGGTATAAGCGCATTATTAGGGCTGATTGTCTTTTGGATTTTATAATTTAATTATTTATTAATTTTTGGATCTTCGTTAAAAGCGTTAAAAACTTCTTCAACTTCTTCATATTCTTCATCATCTTCAATTTCGGTCAGTTCGCCCTGCTCGTTATATCGCATAGCGATAATTTCATCTGGTTGCTCAGGATCATAGAAAAAGACATAGGATGTTTTTCGTTCAGGATGATCGTAAGTAAAAAGAATTTCCATACGATGTTCTTTTCCTTCGCTATCGGTGATAATAATCTGACGTTCTTCTTTATTTTCCATGGTTAAATTCCCTTTTTCTAATATATGTATCTAGAATAACACAAGCGGCAATTTTATCGACGTTTTCTTTTCTTTGCTGATGGTTCATGCCCCGTTCATTAATGGAATTATGAGCAGAAACAGTCGATAATCTCTCATCCACCATTTCAATCTTTAAGGAAGGATTGGCTTTTAAAAGATCATCGCGGAAACGGAGACATGATTCACCCATTTCGCTCATATTGCCACTTAAATGAAGCGGCAAACCAATGGCAATTTCATCAATCTCTCGTTCATCAACGAGCTGTAAAACATGCTGACGAGCGACGATAAATTGGTTTTTAGGAAAGCGAAACGTTTCCACTCCATGAACAAAACCCAAACTATCACTTTGCGCGATGCCAAGTGTGTTAGTGCCTAAATCTAAACCTAAAACCTTTTTCATCATTCAAAAATTATTTTCTTAGCAAGAGCTAAAGCGTCATCTATCTTATTCGGAGTCTTGCCTGCGCCACTAGCAAGTTCATTTCGGCCTCCGCCACTACCACCAAGAACAGCGGAAATCCGTCTGACTAATTCGCCAGCTTTATAACCTTCTTTAATAGCTAAATCAGAGCAAGCTACTATGAGAGGCAATGTCTCATTTTCTTCGCCAATTAACACGATAAGGTAATTGTCTATCGATTGTTTGAGGTGATCAACTAGCGACATTAAATCGGCCCTTTTAGTGGATTTCAGAGAAGTAATCAAAATATTGAGATCTTTATTTGTAACTATTTTTTCTTGGAGATATTTACTTTGTAATTGTGCCAATTTATCGGACAATGAATTAATTGTTTTACGATTCTCATCGAATTCGTTTTTCATATTAGCTAGACGAGAAGAGATATCGTTATATGAGGTAACATCGACTTGTTTTTCCAAGCGATTTAAAATCATTTCACGTCGCTTAATTAATTGATAAGCGCCATCAGATGTTCGAGCTTGAATACGACGAATACCTGCCGCGATTGATTCCTCAGATTCGATGACAAAAATGCCGATATCTTCAGTATTTTTAACATGAGTCCCACCACAAAATTCTTTGCTGACATCACCGAAACAAACAACTCGTACAACATCGCCATATTTGTCATTAAATAACGCTTTAGCTCCTAATTTTTTAGCTTCGTCAAGAGGAAGAATTTTTGTTTCGCAAGGAATCGCTTCGCTAATCCAAGCGTTAACTTTTTTCTCCACTTCATTTAGTTGTTCAACGCTAATTTTCTCAAAGTGATTAAAATCAAATCTCGAGTACTCATCACTTACATAAGAACCATGTTGAGCGATATGATCGCCCAGCACTTCACTGAGAGCTTTTTGTAAAAGATGCACAGACGAATGATTGCGCATAATTTTAAAACGTTTTTGTTCGTCAATTTTGGTGATAAATTCATCTCCAACTTTAACCTCTCCATATAAAACATCGACATGATGGAGATACTGCGAATGCGGAGCTTTACTGACGGAGGTAACATTTAAAACTGTCTTTTCATTTTCTAAAGTTCCAGTGTCGCTAATTTGTCCGCCACTTTCGGCATAAAAATTTGTTTGATCTAGCATGACTTCACCATTTGAAGTCAAAGAATCAACCTTCACACCATCATTAAACAAAGCGATCACATGGGCTTTTATAGGAGCAATATCATAAATAAACTTAGATGGTAAATTACAGTTCAACAAATCAACAGACTGCTTGTTCATACTCTGTAAATCACCACGAGCATTTCTCGCTCTTTCTTTTTGGGCATCCATTAATTTTTCAAAACCCTCTAAATCAACTTTGATACCATGTTCTTCACAAATTTCAATGGTTAATTCTTTGGGGAAACCAAAGGTATCATAGAGGAGAAACATATCATCAGCCGATAATGTCTTAGCATTTTTAATGTCCTTGAGAAGAAGAGTCTCGCCATTAGCTAAGGTTTTAAGAAACTTTTCTTCTTCCGCTTTGACCATCTTTTCAATGAAAGCTTGTTTTTGATGGAGATATGGATAATATTGATCCATGATTGTCACCACCGTACCGATCAAATCATATAAAAAGGGATGATCAATGCCTAAAACACGACCATAACGATCACCTCGGCGAAGCAAGCGTCGCAAAACATAACCGCGGCCTTCGTTAGAGAACATCGCACCATCGGCTAAGGCAAAAGTAATCGCCCGGATATGATCGGCAATAACACGGAAGGCTAATTTATTATCTTCATATTGATGATGAGACATCACTTCGACTTTTTGAATAATTGGCCAGAATAAATCAGTTTCAAAATTGGAATCTGTGCCTTGAATAACACAAGCGAATCTTTCTAGTCCAGCACCTGTATCGATATTTTTGCTTGGTAACTCTTTATATTCACTACGTGATTTTCCGGGTTCGGAATTGTATTGAGAGAAAACGATATTCCAAATTTCAACATACCGATCATTTTCAATATCTTCTTTTAATAATTTCAATCCTAATTGTTGAGGATCATATTTTTCTCCGCGATCATAAAACATTTCAGTATCCGGGCCACAAGGTCCGGCTCCGATTTCCCAAAAATTATCGCTAATCGGAATAAGGTGATCTTCATTCACACCGTGACTAAGCCACTCTTTTTTAGTCTCTAAATCGCTAGGATGATAGGTGATATAGATTTTTTCTTTAGAAAATCCATACCATTTAGAATCAAATAATAATTCACTGGCAAAGCTGATTGCTTCTTTGCGAAAATAATCGCCAATTGAAAAATTGCCCAGCATTTCAAAGAAAGTATGATGACGAGCCGTATGACCGACATGTTCGATATCATTCGTACGGATTGATTTTTGAGCGTTAGCAATTCGGCGACTTGGAGGAATTTCACTGCCATCAAAATATTTCTTTAAGGCGGCTACTCCAGCATTAATCCACAATAAAGTGGGATCATTCTTGGGAATGAGTGAACTGCCTGGTTCGATGTGATGACCTTTGCTTTTAAAGAAGTCTAACCACATCTGACGGATTTCATTAGCTGTCATGTTTTTCATCGTTATTTCCTCCATAAGATAAGAAAACGTTCCTTAAGGAACGATCATTAACCGCGTTACCATCCTTATTCACACGCTATTGCGTGATGCACTTAATTAATTACTAAACAGTAGTAGACTGGCGGCGTTGCCCGCATCTTCAGAAGTGGCCCATCTATCTTTTTATATATCCTTGCACCACCCGGATACTCTCTTTTTAAAAAGAATAGATTTCTTTTCTTGCTATATATGTAATTTATCACATAAATATGATAAAAACTAGATATCTATTTGTCTTCCCTGCTTATAAATGTGTTCAATCAATCCACCACCTATGCAGACATCACCATCATATAAAACTGCCGCTTGTCCAATGGTAACAGCTTTGTAGGGCTGATCAAAATTAAGCATTAAGCGATTGTCATCGATATAATGAAGCGTGATTCCTTGATCTTTTTGACGATAACGGAACTTAGCGGATAGATGTTTTCCTTCAATAGGCTTGTCGGCAATGAAATTAAGATTGGTCACTGTGCAAGAATCACTCAAGAGATAATCGTTTTCTTGACCGCGCGCCACATAAATAATATTATTTATGACATCTTTATTAACCACAAACCACCCTAGAGCTTGTTCACCACTGATTCCACCAATTCCTAAGCCGCGTCGTTGACCAATCGTATAGTACATCGCTCCTTCATGATGTCCGATAATGCGTTTCGATTCAATATCGATAATATTGCCTTTTTGAGCCGGGATATAGTTTTGTAAAAATTCACGAAAATGTCTTTCGCCAATAAAGCAAATTCCGGTACTGTCTTTCTTGTCCATCACTGATTCTAAATCAAGGTGATGAGCGAGACGCCGAACTTCATTTTTATCAATATCTCCTAAAGGAAAGAGGCAACTTGAAACTTGTCTTTGACTAATTTGACTAAGGAAATAGGTTTGATCCTTGTTTTTATCAAAGGATTTTAATAGATATGTTTTCCCATCTTTGTCGAGACGTTTAGCATAATGGCCCATCGCGATCATATCAAAGCCATTTCTTTGGGCGAAATCAAGAAATGGACCAAATTTAATGTATTTATTACAAAAAATATCTGGATTAGGGGTCCGCCCTTTTTTATATTCAGAAATAAGATAGGAAAAGACGTTGTCCCAATATTCTTTGACAAAATCGATGCGCAAAAGTTTTATTCCTAGTTTACGAGCTACCTCTAAAGCATCTTCATAGTCCTTTTCTTGTGGGCATTGAGCATTGTTAATCGTTGGATTCCCTAATTGATCATTATTAGCCAAAGCATCCCAGTTGCGCATAAAACAACCAGTTACCTCATAACCTTGCTGTTTTAAAAGATAGGCCGCCACGGCGCTATCAACACCACCTGATAAGCCTATGAGAACTTTCATTGGAAGAACTCCTTGCTATCAAGTAGTAGGGTAAATGGACCGTCGTTGACCGAATAGACCTTCATCATCGCACCAAAAACACCGGTCGAAACACGACCATATTTTTCTTCCAGTAATTGATTGAAATAATCATAAAGAGGTTCGGCTTCATTTGGACGCAAGGCATTAATAAAAGATGGACGTCGTCCTTTGGTGACATCTCCATATAAGGTAAATTGGCTAACCGATAAGATATCGCCGCCAACATCAGCCAGGGAAATATTAATTAAATCATGTTCATCAGGAAAAACACGTAACGATAAAAGTTTTTCAGTCATTTTTTCAACTGTTTCACGATTATCGCCATCGGTAAAACCCACCAAAAGTAAAAAGCCACGCTTAATTTGAGCGACTATTTTTTGATTTATTTCCACTCGTGCTTCATTGACAGTTGTTAAAACGATTCGCATAATTATTCCTTTTTAATTTTATCCCAATAATCTTTGATAGTTTGTTCATATTTATTATCTTGGTAGAGGTAATATTTGGATTGTTTAATGTCATTAGGCAAATATTGTTGTCTAACCCAGTGATGAGAGTAATCGTGAGGATAATGGTAATTTTGACCTTTTGATTTAGTTTCTTCACCATCAAAATGAGTATTTTGTAAAGAGCGAGGAACATCAATGCCCTTGCCTTGATGAATATCGTGAATAGCTGAATCAATCGCCAAACAAGCACTGTTGCTTTTTGGTGAAGTAGCGATTAAAATCGCGGCATTACTAAGAGACAAACGAGCTTCTGGCATTCCCAGTTGCAAAGCGGTATCGACCGCTGATTTAACAATCGAAATTATTTGAGGATAAGCCATGCCAACATCTTCACTGGCTGAGCATAATAATCTTCGACAAGCCGCGATGAGATCGCCAGCTTCTAACATTTTTGCTAAATAAAAGACGGAAGCATCGGGATCGCTGCCTCGTAAAGATTTCATCAAAGCGCTGAGATTGTCAAAATGTTTATCTTCGCCTCGATCATAGGAAATATTGGCTTTATCAAGAAAATTATCGACGATTTGCTTAGTTATTAATCTTTTTGTCCCTTTCAATGATTGCTCCAAAAAGTCGATATTGTTGAGAGCTTTGCGCATATCGCCATTCGCCGAAGTGGCAAGCATTGAAAGAGCTTCATCTTCAATTTCAATTTTTAAAAATTGTTTTGCTCTTTGAAGGCCCTTCTTTATTTCTGAAGCAGGAATAGCTTTAAATTCAAAGACTGTGCAACGAGATAAAAGAGCAGGATAAATATAAAAATAAGGATTTTCAGTAGTCGAGGCAATGAGAGTAATATCTCCTGATTCGACAAACTCTAAAAGAGATTGTTGTTGTTTTTTATTGAGATATTGAATTTCATCGAGATAAAGCAAAATACCATTTGTGGTAAAAAGAGAATGTATGTCATTAATAATTTTCTTGATATCTTCAGTGGAGGCAGTCGTCCCATTCAAACGATAGAAAGAAAGATTAGTGTTTTTCGCAATAATGTTGGCCACTGTCGTTTTTCCTGTTCCAGGCGGACCATAGAAAATCATGTTCGGAATATGATTTTTATCAATTACTTTCCGAAAGACACTACCTTTATTTAAAAGGTCAGTTTGACCGACCATTTCATCAAGGTTTGATGGACGAAGTTGATCAGCGAGAGGTTGTTGCATAGTTTTATAATTCAATAATCTCACGAATCACATGAATGTGTTCAATGGGTTTCTCACTGACGGCAAAAGACTTCTTTATATCGCTGAGAACAGGCTGATATTCGGCAACTGTTTTGTTAGTATAAACAGTGCAAAGTTTCTCGCCTTTTTTCACAAAATCACCAACTTTTTTATTTAAGACGATACCAGCTGACATATCGATAATATCATCGAGAGTGGCGCGTCCACCACCAAGTCTCATCGAACTCTCACCAATTTCTAAAGCATCGATTGATTGAACATAGCCTTCCTCATCACTCGTGACATCTAAAATATTTTTGCTCACTTCAAAGAGTTCGGGGTGTAGGATATAGTTCAAATCTCCTCCTTGAGCTTCCACCATTTGGCAGAATTTTTCAAAAGCCCGACCGCTTGTAATAGAATCAACAAGTTTCTGACGAGCGATTTCTTTATTTTCCGCGCAATGAGCTTGAACAAGCATGATGGAACCTGCGGTATAGCATAATTCCATTAAATCTTCTGGTCCATGACCATGAAGAGCGGCGATAGCTTCTTTAACTTCTAAAGAATTGCCCACGGCAAGTCCTAATGGTTCACTCATATCGGATAAAACAGCACGTGTATCACGTCCAAGATGATTACCAATTTGCACCATAATAGTGGCGAGTTCCCGAGCGTCTTTCATATTTTTCATAAATGCTCCTTCGCCGACTGTGACATCTAATAAAATGGCATCAGACCCACTAGCGAGTTTTTTTGACATAACAGAAGCGGCAATAAGAGGAATAGATTCTACTGTTCCTGTTACATCGCGAAGAGCATACATTTTTTTGTCAGCGGGGACTAAAGATTTAGTTTGACCCGCAACAGCGATACCAATGCGATTGACTTGATCGATGAATCTTTGACCAGAAATAGCGATTGTTAAGCCTGGAATTGATTCAAGTTTATCGAGTGTTCCACCAGTATGTCCAAGTCCTCGACCA
>Ga0172378_10004440_pt1 | contig 13127 bp, 8 predicted proteins | sample GrowelOW332metaG_FD_119755 | JGI IMG/M metagenome (GOLD analysis project Ga0172378, IMG submission 119755) | Groundwater microbial communities from an aquifer near a municipal landfill in Southern Ontario, Canada - Pumphouse #3_1 metaG | ecosystem: Environmental > Aquatic > Deep subsurface >...
AAGACTTTTCATTCTCGAATATCAGGGTATTTAAAATTCATGAAATGAACTTTTATGGTAGCTATACCTCTTCTGCAGGCTATACGATCCAGTTAAAGGACGTGAAAGCATATGCTCTAACAACCCCAACAACCCCAACAACCCCAACAACCCCGACAACCCCAACAATCCCAATAACCCCAACAATCCCAATAACCCCAACAACGTCCAATGATTCTTCAACAACATCCACTATAACTTCCGACACTACGAGCCAAGACTTAGACTCTCCGACTACGGGTGAGAATAGCCGTAATATATTCATTGTATTTGTTGTTTTAGCATTAGCAGCTGCAGCTGTGTTCATCTTGAAAAATCAAGAATCAACACAGCGATAATGATGGTTTAAAGTAACTGAAAAGCTTAAATCCATATTGTTTATAATTCTATTATAAGATTTAAGCTTTTCCTTACTACAAAGAAAGCGGTGATTTAATGAATACCAACAAAATAATAGCTATTATTTTAGTCTGTGTATTGATGATGATGGTAATCATCGGTTGTAAGCCAAGACCTAAAGATAATTCTTCATATACAAGTTTTATCAGTAATGAAGCATCGACAGAGTATGGAGAAACGCTGTTTCAAGAAAGTAGCACTACTGATCAAAGCCTTTTTTCCAGCAGCCAATCGCCGGGCGTAACAGGAGGGACGACGCCAGCAACTAGCACTGCAACTCAAACAACTAGCGACAATATATTTGAAAACATCTTAGATTATCAGCTTTCATCCAATCCTAAATATACGAAAAGTTCGGTTATGTATTATGTCTATGTTAAGGATATGATGAGAGAGAATATCAGTGACAGAGAGAAATATGATCAGTTTAGTTTCATTACCAGTTACCAGGGTTTAACCAACGCAACCAAGCCTTGCATTTTTATTGAATGGGAACAAGAAATTGATCGATTCTGGTATGACTATATAACCAGTAAGGGTAAAATCTATGAGGGTATGTCCGTCACAAATATTGGAACGTTTGAGCAATTTATTGAAATTTTTATTAATGATATAAAAGTGAAAGGCATAGTCGCATGGGATAAAGATGTCCCGGCTACATCCAATGTGGCAGCTACCATATGTGGTGTAGACGGCTATTTGCCCGTACGTTATGAAACAAACACAAATAGTGTATATCAAATTCTCACACAAAAGTATAATGTACCTGTCAAATTAAACCTAGTCGGAAAATTTACAGGGAATGGAACCATTCCAGATATCAATCGAAAGTCCAGCGGTAGTTCAAAATGTGATGCCTATTTATGGGCTATTGAAAAGTACTTAAATAAAACTGACGTCGGTTACATGGCATATTTTTTGGATGCAGCGACATGGGGCGATGACCCAGATAATCCATATTACTCTAATTTAGATAACTGCTATCTGCCAAACCGTGATTATGCTATTGCTCGCAAAGCTTTTTTCTTCGATTTATCCGTGTGGGGTGATGAAGCACCCTGTGATGATCCGACGCAGCCTTTGGGTACAGACTTAGAAACAATGAAGGAACTGATGCAAAAGCAATACAACCGGCATAATGGCAAAAAAATAGTTCAAATTACTGGGTATACTCCTTGGCAGATCAAATATACAACATGGCAAAGTAAAGGGAAGCACGAAGGTGTTGAAACCGAATGGAGGAGTACTGAGATCTTCACAGCCTATAACTGTGTATTGGATGCCGATTCTGCTGCTATCAGTGATTTGGCAAACGCGTCTATGTATATGCATTATCCTTTGAAGTCATCATATACCAATAGTGAACCTTTGATTTCTAACCCAATAAATAATCCTGAAAAAAAATACATTTATTTATATGTTGGTGATTATGATTCCGCCGCTTGGGTGGCAAGATTTGTGCCAGAATTTTTCACAGACCCCAATCGTGGCAAAATCCCGATTGCTTGGACATTCAACCCCAATCTGTCACAGCGTGTTCCTATGGCTTTTGATTACGTATACGAAAATAAGACCAGTAAAGATTTTTTTGTTGCTGGCGACTCTGGTGCCGGGTATGCCAATCCCACAAGGTTTTTGGAAGGACAAAGAGTTTATTCATCGAATCCGTCGGGTATGGACACTTGGATTTCGTGGAACAAGTATTTCTATAAACTGTTTGATTTATCCATTACAGGGTTCTTATTGAATGGTAATATTCCAACAAACAGCGATGTATACGATGCATATTTGCAGTTTTCTAAAGATGGAATTATGGTGGGAAATACTGTTAGTGTGTCCAATCCAATTCTGTATAAAGGTATGCCTATCGTTATGAAAGGACTGGATATTGCAAAAGGCGAAATGTCGGTGCAATATCCTGCCGGATCACTTACAGAAAATGCCAAGAACACGGCGGATGTTATTTTGTCGGGTATTAGATCAACAAAGACCAATACATATGCCTTCCGGACGGTTATCTGTCCGCCTACTTTCCTGTATGAAGTCTATAAAAGTGTTCGGTCCAGAAATCCCAATGTGGAATTTTTGGATCCCTATACATTCTTCGAAATGGTTAAGCAGCAGTAAGTATTTGGCAGTGATATATCTTTTAGAAATTGTGAGGTGTTTTTATGAAAAAAGAGAAATTTTGTAAAGCGGTTGCTTTTGCGTGTGTTGTTTTACTGATTACATTAAGCTCTGGCTGTAGTACTAACAACACAGAAGTAGTTCAATCTACCATAAGCGAAGATAGTTTTACCATTATGTCCGAACCATCGGAGGAAGAAATCGATATAATCACGGATGCTACTTCTGATTCCACGGATGTTACAGTAAGCACAGGGGGGAATACGACCTCAAAACCGACCAACAAATCAAGTAGCACTACAACGACAAGCCAAAACGACTTAAATGGCCGGATTATTAAGATCGGGAGTGTATGGGGGGAGCAGTATGATCTCGATCCGGGCCAATCAGAGTATTGCGATGTTTATCGAGAAAAGATTAAGGAATTAGAAAAAAAATATAATTGCACAATTACTATTGAAAAAATCGACCCAGATAATAGTGTAAGTCTTATTACCAATTCTGTTATGGCCGACACATATACCTATGATCTTGTTGAGGTGAATTTACCGTCAGCTCGTAATTTGGCCAGAGCACAAACACTGTTGGATCAGGCTAAATTAAAAGACATTAATCTTCAGGATCCCCGTTTTAAGCAAACAATAAATGAATGTGTCACTTTTAACGGTAAGGTATACGGAAGCGGATATGTCACCAATTCCCTACAGGGAGTATTCTTTAATAAAAGAATATTGCAAGAGAACAATCAGCCGAATATCTATCAATTGTATGAAAACAACGAATGGACTTGGGATAAGTTTGAAGAAATATGCAAAGCAACCACAAAAATCAGCAACATTCCCGCCAATTGCGTTTATGGAATTTCAAACTGCACGGTCATGCTTGGTATGGCGCTTACGGCGAATGCAGGTTCGACGGTTTCAAGAGATTCCAGCGGCAAATACATTATTGGCATGGCTTCTGAGCAGGGCATTTATGCCATGAATTGGATCAGGAAACTAATGTTTGAAGACGGGGTATATTATTTTACTTCAACCGACTATATGGCATCATTAAATTACTTTGCCGGTGGTCAAGCAACGTTTTTCCCGTTTTATGCATCATATGCTCAGAATTTATCCAATAAGATGCTTGATGAGTTTGGTTTTGTCGCTATGCCGAGAGGTCCTGCGCAAAGTGACTGTATTTGCGGACAGTACGACAGTAATGTGTTTGCGATTCCTAAAAATGTTGAAAATCCAAATGAAATTGCGATGGTATATTACGATTTGGCATCCATATCTAGTGATTTATGGGAAGCACGTCAAGATCAATACAGATGTTGGGGCTTTGACGACGATGCAATAAAATCTCTAAACGATATTGTTTCCAACAATATGAGACCGGAGTACTCTGGCGGCCCAGACTACTCAGCCTTTAGTCCCCAGATGAATGACAGCGTATATAAGAGAAGCGGTAACCCTGCATCCGTTATGGCTAGTGTAAAAAGTCAATTTCAAAAGACCACTGATGATTATTACAATGCATTTAATTAAGGAGTGATTAGAATGAAAAAAATAGTGATATTCGTCGTTTCGTTAGTTGTCATGTTAAATTCACTTATGTTCTCACAATCAACTATGTCATCAGCTCAGGGCATCAATACCGATGCTGTCGTTATTGATGGTGTGAAAGATACCTATTATGAGCAAAACGGATTTCAGTTTGAGCTTAATCCAATTAGTAAAGATTGCTGGGCAAACTATATGACTGATTTTAAGGATAATACCGCCAATTTAACCGCTTATGGTTATTATGCGTTTGATGACGAATGGGTGTATGTGTATGCCGAATGCAAACAACCTACTGCTTTTGCCGTAGGCGAGCGGGGCGTGTATGGAAACTGCGTAATATTGGCAAACACGAAGCCTTCTATTGCCAGCATAGCTAATGATGGTATTAATCCTAGTAGCGGTATTGGCGATTATACTTCTGAAACTTCCGGATTCAATCGGATGAATATTGTGAATTTGGAAGAAGCATGCACGAGTGAATCAGACACTGTTTTTAAGGATATGGTTTATGAAAACAGAACCACTTGGTATTCTACTTGGTTTGAAAATGTCTCTAACGATCGCGAAGGCGTTGCCGTAAAACGCACCGATGATAACAAGGGATATGGAGTTGAAGTGAAATTTAAACGGGATAGCAATGAAATACGTGCAATGTTTTCTGTCAGCTTCCGGTTCGCTTCTGCTTCAGGAATTGGATATATAATGGCCACCGGCGGTGGCGAAATGTATAGCTACGATGGTATGATCCGTGTGAATTTTGATGATAATGTTAATGATCCAATTAAAATTGATGGTACTAAAGATGCTGCTTATGATGAAGGAAACCATGTAAAACTGGATCTGGAAGAAGCGTATCCTGTCAGCTATCACAATCCAGATGATGATTTAACAGCAATATCGTATCTGCGTTGGGACAATAAATATATCTACGTGTGTATTATAGCCAATTATGGCAGACCGATGGTTATGCCTGCAAACAATCAACATGTAACGAAAGCGCTTCTCGCCAATAGTAAGGTCGATTATATTTCTTTTGGCATGGATGTTAATCCAGATGAAACCTGTAGTATTGTTAAAGGCAATCGTGCGGAAAACATATGGTTTGCTATGAGTCAAAATGCTTGGGAATCGATAACTGATTCTGTTTTGCCATATCAATATATTGACAATTTGGCGGCATTGTTTGTATCTCCCAATAAGACAAATCCATATAAAGCCAATACATTCCACTTGGGCGCAAATTATGTTTACTGGCGAAATCCTAATCTTAAAACATCTCTGAGCGAGGACCAAAAAACATTTACGGTAGAGTATCGTATCCGCAGAGATTCGGAATCGGAGAACTTTAACTATTCATTTGTTGTGAATATGGCAGCGGAAGATGGTTCTGGTAGTCAGTTAATTCGTTCTTCCGGAGCATTCTCTTGCTGCATGCGTTCACAAATGCTTTTGATGAGCTATGCCGACTACACCGAAGCTGTTGTGGACTCTGCGAGTGGTTTTGCCTATAAAGATATTAATGAGGTGCTGCCGACAGGGGCGACAGTTTCTGCCAGCGATGTGAACAGCAACAGCGTTGTTTATCAAAATGCACTGGATAAAGCAGGTTCAGGCAAAGTTCTGTCTGTGAAAACCATTCAGTTTATATCTGGAGATACCACTATAACCGATTTCAATAAAATCATAATTATTGGTATGCCGATTCCGGAAGGGAGAGAAGATGAAGTTGATTTGATGCTATATGATGCCGTTAATAAAGAGGTTATTGACTTTACTTATGATAACGGTTACATCTATTTTACAACCGATAAATTGTCATCATATGCTATCATTGATATCGCGGCCAGTGGTAATAATACGACCACTACGAACAAACCAGAAAGCAGTACTATTGTCACAGATGGAGAAGATGATCAAGACAGTCCAACTACAGGTGAGAGCACAACATTTATTTGGGTGGCTTTGGCAGGCGCGATTGCTGCAACTTTGATATTGCAGAAAGAAAAGGTATTGGTGAAGTAGTCTTATTTTGCCGGGAATTAACTGCTATTAATAAAAAAATGAATAGCGTTTGATTTCCGGTTTTTTATTTAATCATAGAATCTATTGGAAAGGTCCATCCATTGTTCGTTTATTCTCGTAATATTGTGTATAAAAGATTTGTAAGTGTTTTTATTAAAGATATGAATTCATTTTTAAGGGGGGAAAAGCAACATGTTACGGGTTGCTATTGTCGGTACTGGTAATATTTCGGCAGCACATATTGAGGGGTATCTTACTTTAAAAGACAAATGTGAAATTGTGGCATTGGTTGATATCATTCCAGAAAAAGCTCAAGCAAGAAAAGAACGTTTTGGTCTTTCCGCTAAAGTTTATGATTCGCATAAAACGTTACTGAACGAAGGTCTTAAAATAGATTTGGTTAGCATTTGTACACCTCCTTTTACGCATGCAAGTATAGCAATTGACTTTTTGAATGCTGGTGTTAATACATTGGTCGAAAAGCCGATGGCTGCATCATTGGAGGAAAGTGACGCGATGTTAGAAGCTGAGAAAAGTAGCGGAAAGCTGTTGTCAATTGTAGCACAAAATCGGTTTCGGACTTCTATCATGGCTATGAAACAAATTTTGGATAGCGGGTACTTGGGGGATATTCGTGTGTGCCATATTGATTCTTTATGGTGGCGCGGTCACAGTTATTATGATCTTTGGTGGAGGGGCTGTTGGGACAAAGAAGGCGGCGGATGTACGCTTAACCATGCGGTCCATCATATCGATATGTTGTGTTGGATGATGCCTAAAGCAAATAAAGTAACTTCTGTATTGGCCAATGTAGCTCATGACAATGCGGAAGTAGAAGACATTTCCATTGCCGTTGTGCAGCACGAAACGGGTGCTTTGAGCCGTGTGACAAGTTCGGTGGTCCATCATGGGCAAGAACAGCAAATTGTATTTCAGGGGATTAAAGGCAGTATAAAGGCTCCGTGGAAGTCACAAGCAGAGATTTCTTTGGATAATGGCTTCCCGATTGCTAATCAAGAGTGGGTTGATGCAGTGGATAGATTATACAATCAGTTTATCCCGCTCAAGTATGAAGGACATACAGGCCAAATTGATAATGTAATTACAGCAATCGTCAGCCATCAAAAACCCTTGATTACCGGAGAAGATGGGCGAAAAACCATTGAGATTATCACAGTTATTTATAAGTCTGGTTTTGAAGAAAAATCCGTAATATTGCCTATTGACAAAAATGATTTATATTATACAACCCAAGGTATTTTATCGTCCGTTAAACATTTTCATGAAAAGCAAAACAATGTAACTAACTTGGACGGCGACAATATTACTCTGGGAAGTAACTATTAAAGGAGTGTTGACTATGCAATCGGGAATGAATTATGTACCAATGGGAAAGCCAAATCCTGTTGTGAAATGCGGTGAGTTTTGTTTTGCAGCGATCGGATTGGATCATGGACATATCAATGGTATGTGTATCGGTTTGATTGAAGCTGGTGCAACGTTAAAATATGTGTACGATCCAGATCCCAAAAAGATCGAGGCTTTTTGCAAAATGTTCCCACAGGTACAATTGGTGAGCAAAGAGCAAATCTTGCAGGATGAATCCATTCGCTTGGTTGCCGGAGCAGCTGTCACCAGTGAGCGTTGTAAGCTTGGCGTTGAAGTGATGGAACACGGAAAAGATTACTTTACAGACAAGGCACCTTTGACGACTCTGGAACAACTGGAGCTTGCGAAAGATACTGTCATAAAAACAGGAAAAAAATACATGTGCTACTTCGCTGAACGCATACACGTGGAGAGTGCTGTATTTGCCGGTCAGTTGATTGATCAAGGCGCTATCGGTAAAGTCATACAAACAATCGGAACAGGCCCGCATCGGTTGGGCGCTCCTGTTCGCCCAAAATGGTTTTTTGAAAAGGAAAAATATGGCGGAATACTTTGTGATATTGGTAGCCATCAAATTGATCAGATACTTTTCTATACAGGTGCAACGGATGGTAAGGTTGTTAGTAGTCAAATTGCCAATTACCATCATCCGGAATATCCTGAACTGGACGATTTCGGAGATTGTCAGATACTTTGCAATAATGGCACATCCGGCTACTTGCGTGTGGACTGGTTTACTCCTGACGGGTTGTCCACATGGGGAGATGGACGGATGCTTATTTTGGGTACCGATGGGTATATTGAACTGCGAAAATATACCAATATTGCTATCGAAAATACAAGTAACCATGTTTATTTGGTGAACCAAAAAGGTGAACAGTATTATCATGTGCATGGAAAAGTAGGATTCCCGTATTTTGGACAATTGGTTCTGGACTGCCTCAATCGTACAGAAAATGCAATGACGCAAGAGCATGTATTTAATGTGGCAAGGCTTTGTGTAGAGGCGCAGAACCAGGCAGAAATGATTTATCACGGGTGTAAATAATCATGATTATGGCTTTTCGTTGGTTCGGCGTTTACGATGACAGTGTCAAACTTAACCATATTGGGCAGATCCCGTGCGTAAATGGCATTGTATCCTCTTTCACCGATATCCCTGCGGGTGATGTTTGGCCAATTGAGAGGATTGCCAATTTAAAGGATGAAATTGAAGCGGAAGGGCTAAAGTTAGTTGGTATTGAGAGTGTAAATGTCCACGAATCAATCAAACTTGGTTTGAGCGAAAGAGACCATTATATAGATAACTATATACAAACATTGCAGGCACTAGGAGAATCCGGCGTTCATTTGGTTTGTTATAATTTTATGCCTCTGTTTGATTGGTTGCGAACAGATTTGTTTTATCCGTTAAATGATGGCTCAACCACCATGGCTTATCAAAAGTCAAAAGTCGATCGGATACAACCTCAGGAAATGGTCGATTATTTTCTTTCGAATAGTTCCACATTCTCTCTGCCAGGTTGGGAAAAAGAACGGTTACGCGAATTGCAGCCCTTACTCGAACAATATCAAAACATGTCTGAAGAAATGATGTTTACTAACTATATGTATTTTATAAAAGCCATATTGCCCGTCTGTGAACAGTATGAAATACATATGGGAATTCACCCGGACGATCCTGCATGGCCGGTATTTCATATCCCCAGGATTGCCCATACTTTGCCTCAATTGCAGCGACTTGTACAATCGGTGGATCATCCATGCAATGGCATAACCTTATGTACCGGATCTTTAGCAACCAGCCAAGGCAACGATATTGCGACTATTATCTCTTCCCTGAAAGGCAAAATCCCGTTTGTACATGTACGAAATATCCATCATGATTCCGAAGATGTTTTTTGGGAATCTTCACATCTATCAAAAGACGGAGATCTGGATATGGTGAAGATTATCAAGGCGTTGCAGGATAGTGGTTTTGATGGCGTAATACGTCCGGACCATGGACGTATGATTTGGGGAGAAGCGGCGCGGCCAGGTTATGGTTTATACGATCGTGCCTTAGGCGCCATGTATCTTTACGGAATTTGGGAGACGCTTCAACATCACTAAACGAGGAGTTAATATGACAATATTCACTTTAAAAGATTGCCTAAACGGGATTGGTAAATACCAAGGACCAATTTACAACCGAAATACTATGATCCGCGAAACTGCTGAAAATCCCTCATGGATACATGTCGGCTGTGGAAATTTTTTTCGTGCATGTATTGCGCCGTTGGCAGAAGATTTGTTGAATCAAGGATTGATGACCAAAGGAATTATTGGGTGTGTATCACACAATTTGGATGTAGTAGATACTGTGTATGCTCCTTATGACAATGCCTATTTGCATGTTCAGCTACATGGAGATGGTCAATTGTCAAAGCAAGCCATTGGCTGTATTGCCGATATTTTGAAGTTGAATTTAAGATATTCTCATGATCTACTGACAATGCGCAAGTATATTCAATCCCCCTCTTTGCAGATTGTAAGTTTTTGTATTACGGAAAAGGCGTATCCGTCGGCGGATATGCAAAGAAATTGTCAAACCGATATCCATCAAGATTTTGATACAGAACCAAGCCATGCAAAAACGTTATTTGGTATTATAACTTCGCTTTTGTATCAAAGATTTATAAATGGAAAGCTTCCTTTAGCATTGATGAGTTTTGATAATTTTGCTCGAAATGGAGATGTATTAAAGAATACCATTATCGAGTATGCGTATGCTTGGTGCTCAAAGGGATTTGTACCTACGGATTTCATACAGTATTTACGGAACCCTTCGCTTATCGCTTTTCCGTGGACGATGGTTGATCGGATAACGCCTTTACCCAGTAACCAAGTTGCGCAAATTTTACAGGAAGACGGCTATTGCAATGCTGAAATCATTATTACCAAAAAGTGCAGTCATGTAGCTTCATTTTGCAACACGGAGAAACACTGGTATATTGCGATGGAGGATGCATTTCCCAATGGGCGTCCGCCTTTTGAACAGGCAGATGTGAGGATGGCTTCGCAGCATCAAGTAGAGCAGACAGAGCGCATGAAAGTGTGTGCCTGTTTAAACCCTGTCCATACTGCGCTAGCATTATCAGGATGCCTATTAGGCTATCAGCGGATTTGTGATGCGATTAAAGACAAAGACTTGTATAACTTTGTACATCAATTAGCCGTTAAAGAACTCTTACCATTGGTATCCAAGGAAAGTTTATGGGATGCAAAGGAGTTCTTGTCAGAGGTTTTAAATCAGCGCTTGCCCAATAAGTATTTGCCCGATTCTCCCCAACGTATCGCTTGTGACACCTCTCTCAAGATGCCCATCCGTTTTGGTACTGCCATTTCATGGCATGGTAGACATGGTTCGGTACATATGTTGGACGGTATCGTACTGGTGATTGCTTTATGGCTTCGGTATTTGCTGAGAATCGATGATGAAGGTAATGCTATGGAAATAAGCTATGATCCCAACTTAGAGTGTAATTCGATTATTCAGAACAATGGCTTATATGGAATAGACTCCTATGACCATTCAAAACTGCTTCTCTTATTACAGAACAAGGCGCTTTTCAAAGAAAACCTCAAGGAAATCGGTTTATCCACAAAAATTTTGAGTTGTCTGGATATTTTGGCATCTAATACCGGTGCTGTACGAAGGGCGATTGCCGAGTATGCCGCGAAAGAATAATACCCCATAGAAAAAGGTGATAAAAATGAGCGTACAATCAAATATGCTTTTACATTCCTCGTTGGCAGAAGAATTGTATCAAAGTGTTAGGGGGTTACCTATTATTGATTATCACTGTCATATTTCTTCCGAAGAGATATACTATGACAAACAGTTTGAAAATATAAGTCAAATGTGGCTGAAATCCGATCATTACAAGTGGAGACTTATGCGAAGTGCGGGTGTGGATGAGCATTTCATCACAGGGAATGCCAATGATTATGAGAAGTTTTTTTATTATGTAAAAGCAGTAGAGCAGGCCATAAATAATCCGCTTTACCTTTGGTCTCATATGGAGTTGCAGCAGTTTTTTCAATCTAACTTGGTAATTTGCGAAAGCAACGCAAAAAAAATATGGGATCAAAGTTTAGAATATATCAAAATCCAAAAGCTGTCACCACGCAAATTGATTTTTATGTCCAACGTGGAATATATTGCCACCACAGACGATATTTGTGATTCATTGGAATACCATTGTTTACTAAAACAAGAAAATTATCCAGTAATAGTAGCCCCTTCGTTTCGAGTAGATAGCGTGTTGCTGATACAAAGAGCCGGATATACCGAGTATATTCAAGCTTTATCACAATGCAGCGGCGTTTATATTTGCAATTTATTCACATTTCAGCAAGCTATTTGCACGAGGCTCGAATATTTTGTTGAACACGGTTGCAAATTTTCCGATTCCGGAATTACGTATTTTCCCAACACATTGGGTAGCTTTGAAGAAGCCGATACAGCATTTCGAAAAGCTCTAAATCAAGAAAGCATTTCGGATAATCAATACCATGCCTTTTTAGGACAGATGTACTTGTTTCTAGCTGGTATATATAAAAAGCACCATATAATCATGCAATTGCATGTGGCGGTCATGAGAAATATCAATACAAAAATGAGAAATTTGGTAGGAGCAGACAGTGGGTTTGATTGCATCGGTGAGACCATTCCGTTAAAGAATATTGTTTGTTTGTTCAATGAGCTTACTATCCGTGATGCTTTGCCCAAAACGATTTGCTATACATTAAATCCACAGATGTACTATGGATTGGCAACAGTAATTGGTAGCTTTAAAGATGTCTGTTTAGGTGCCGCTTGGTGGTTTAATGACCATAAACGTGGGATAGAGGAACAATTGACGATTTACAGCGAAACTGACAATTTATCCACGTTTATGGGGATGCTTACAGATAGCAGAAGCTTTTTATCTTATAGTAGACATGATTATTTTCGAAGAGTTTTATGCAATTATGTTGCAGAAAAATTGAATTGCGACGAATTTTACGGTCAGAGCGAAGCTATAAAGATTATTCGAAAAATATGTTATGAAAATAGTCGTACGGCTATACAAGACCCATGAGCGTTTGCTGTTCATGGAATTTTTCTAAGGAAAAGGAGTCGATAAATTTGGATAAGCTGCGAATAGGGATTATCGGCATTGGAAATATGGGATGGGCACATGCCAAATGTATAGCAAATCATGAGGTGGAGCATCTAGAGCTTACATGTCTATGCGATATCAATCCAAAACAACTGGATATGGCTAAATCCGAATATCCGAATATCCCATGTTTTTCGAATTACTTCAAATTGTTGGTTAGCGGTCTTGCTGATTGTGTGCTAATAGCTACACCCCATATACTTCATCCAGAGATTGCCATCAATGCATTCAAGTATGGTTTGCATGTTCTTTCCGAAAAGCCGGCCGGAGTTAGCATATCTCAGGTGAGAGCTATGAATAATGCCGCTGTCAAAAGCCAATTGACTTTTGGCATTATGTTTAATCAAAGAACGAATCCCTTGTATCGGAAAGCTCGCGAAATCGTACAAAG
>Ga0172378_10004441_pt1 | contig 13127 bp, 12 predicted proteins | sample GrowelOW332metaG_FD_119755 | JGI IMG/M metagenome (GOLD analysis project Ga0172378, IMG submission 119755) | Groundwater microbial communities from an aquifer near a municipal landfill in Southern Ontario, Canada - Pumphouse #3_1 metaG | ecosystem: Environmental > Aquatic > Deep subsurface >...
ACCGCTTTTTTAAGATGAAATATAATTTTGAATTATGCAATCTCTTTTATTTTGTAACTGTGATATGAAACTACAGCTGTCTTGATAGTTTTCCCTATATCGTTTATTATAGAATTATGCGTAATTTTAATGAAAAGAGGAATGTATATGCATAGTTATAAACCGGTTGGAGTTTGCTCCAGAGAAATGAGATTTGATATTATTGATGGAAAAATCGAAAATCTTCATATAGAAGGGGGATGTCAGGGAAATCTAACAGGCATTATAAAGCTGGTAGAAGGTATGGATGCTAAAGAGGTTATTAAGAAGTTAAAAGGAATTCCATGTCAGGGAGATACCTCCTGCCCGGATCAGCTGGCAAAGGCATTGGAATTGGCTTTAAGAGAAACAAAATAAAATTTTAAACAGTGAGGATTTTATGGACAATACAAAAATTATGGGGACTGAGAAAATTGGAAAGCTGCTTTTTAAATTTTCCTTACCTGCGATAACAGGAATGTTAATAAATGCATTATATAATATTGTTGACAGAATATATATAGGGCATATTAAAAGTGTAGGATCTTATGCTCTTTCAGGGATGGCAATTACCTTTCCAATTTCTACAATAATAATGGCATTTGGTATGCTTATTGGACTAGGTGCTACAGCAGTTATTTCTATTAAATTAGGTGAAAGGAATAAAGAATCCGCTGAAAAAATATTGGGAAATGCTGTAAGACTTAATATAATTATTTCTATAGTTGTCAGCATAGTTGGACTTCTGCTTATGGATAAGCTTCTGCTGATTTTTGGAGCCAGTGAGAAAAGCCTGCCTTATGCTAAGGAGTATATAACTATTATATTATTTGGCGTTATTTTTCAAAATGTAGGATTTGGTACTAATAATATAATAAGAGCGGAAGGCAATCAGAAAATGGCCATGCTTACAATGATATTTGGAGCAATAATTAATATTATCCTGGATCCTATCTTCATATTTACTTTTAAGATGGGAATAGAGGGAGCTGCAATTGCTACAGTAATAGCTCAGGCCTTTAATACATTCTGGGTTTTAAATTATTTTTGCAATAAGAAAAGCGGAAGCATTTTAAAGCTTAAGAAAAAAAACATGAAAATAAGTCTGGAAGTTACTAAGGATATATTCAGCATAGGAATGTCACCTTTTGCAATGCAGGTAGCAGCCTCTATAGTTGTCTTGCTTTATAACAGGGGACTTAAAACTTATGGCGGAGACCCGGCTATAGCTGCTTTTGGAATTATTAACAGTATTTCATTGCTTATATTTATGCCTATATTTGGAATTAATCAAGGCTCTCAGCCAATAATTGGATTTAATTATGGAGCTAGAGCTTATGATAGGGTTAAAGAAACACTAAAAAAAGCAATAATCTCAGCCACAATTATATGTTTAGTTGGTTATTTTGGAGTTCAGATATTTCCTGAATTTCTTATGAAGGCATTTGTGGGGAATAATATTGATTTGATTAAACTGGGAGCTCATGGTATCAGAATAGATCTTATTTTCCTGCCTATTATTGGATTCCAAATAGTAGGAACAAACTATTTTCAGGCAATCAGAGAAGCAAAAACCTCTATGCTGCTTAGTATTTTAAGGCAGGTAGTTGTTTTAATACCGTGTATATTGATTTTTCCAAAGTTTAATGGACTAGGACTAAATGGCATTTGGGCATCTCAGCCTGCTGCTGATATTATATCATCTGTTTTAACAGCAGTTTTCTTAATAAAAAGTGTCAAAGGACTGAAAGAAAAAAGTATTGTTAGCCTGCCTTAATTATTGGCAGGTTTTTTTGTGGTTAATAATGTAATATATTGATGATATATTACAAAAATATATGAAAGTGAAAATCACAAAATTTCATATTATCAGGTATTTGTTTATAATGAGAAACCTTACCAATACAATGGAACTAAAAGCCTTATATACTACATGTAAAAAATAAATATCCGAAGAAATGAATAATTATAAAAAAAATCTTGCAATATTCAAAATACCTTGATATAATGATAAAAATAGTTTTACAAAAAACATTTCAATATTTTCAAATCACATGGTATTATCACCAAGTTCTTTCACAATTTTAAATCATTAAATTAAAATAAGGTTTTATCTTTTGAAATTTAATTTCAATAGGTATATTTCTTATAGAAAAAAACAGCTTATTAAGCAAAATTTAAGGGGGTTATTATTATGAAAACAAAAAAACTATTATCATTCATTACAGCAGCAGCACTACTTATTACTTCTGTTACCGGGTGCAGCAGCAAAACATCAAGCGAGGATGTAAAGGAAATTAAAATTGGGGCAATGCTTCCTCTTACCGGTGACATAGCAACATTTGGACAATCAGCTAAAAATGCTTTGGAATTATTAACTGAACAGGTTAATAAGGAAGGCGGCATAGATGGAAAAACAGTTAAGTTTGTATATCAGGATGATGAGAATAAGCCTGCTAGTTCAGCCAATGTTACACAAAAACTTATAAATGATGAAAAAGTTGTAGCACTTGTAGGTTCAATTGGAAGTACATGCAGTATAGCAGATGGTCCTATTGCAACAGAAAATAAAATTCCTATGGTAACACCAACTTCAACTAACCCTAAGGTAACAACAGAAGGCGGAGAATATGTGTTTAGAGCCTGTTTTATAGATCCTTTCCAGGGAACAGTTCTAGCAAAGTTTGCGTCAGAAGATTTAAAGGCGACTACAGCTGCTATTTTATATGATGTAGCAAATGATTACAGCAAAGGTTTAGCAGAATACTTCAAGGCTAATTTCGAAAAAGCCGGCGGAAAAGTAGTAGCATACGAAACCTACAATACAGGAGATCAGGATTTCAATGCTCAGCTTACAAAGATAAAAAGTTTAAATCCACAAGTTTTATTAATACCTGATTATTATCAGACTGTTGGAATAATAGCAAAACAAGCAAGAACAGCAGGGATAACAGCTACCTTCTTAGGAGGAGACGGCTGGGATTCACCAGAACTATTTACTATAGGCGGAGATGCTGTAAATAAAGGATACTTCTCAAACCACTACTCACCAGATGACAAAGCAAAAGAAGTTCAAGATTTCATATCAGCATACAAAGCAAAATACAATACAACACCAGATGCACTGGCTGCACTTAGCTATGATGCAGGAAAGATATTATTAGATGCTATTGATAAAGCTGATTCATTAGATGGTGTTAAAATCATAGAAGCTCTAAAAGCTACTAATGGAACCTTTGTATCTGGCAGCGTAACATATGATAAGGATAGAAACCCAGTAAAGGGTGCTGTTATTATCAAAACAGAAAACGGAAAACAGGTATTTGAGAAGAAGGTTAACCCATAAAAAATTCTATGTGCCTTGAGAGACTCAAGGCACAATTTAAATTTTAGGGAGGTGTATATGCATGGATTTCTTGAATTTTCTACAGCAGCTAATTAACGGACTGTCCTTAGGCAGTGTTTATGCGCTGATAGCAATTGGATATACTATGGTTTATGGAATTATAAAACTAATTAACTTTGCCCACGGTGATATTTACATGGTAGGAGCCTTTATAGGTTTTTATTCAGTTACATTGCTTAAACTATCATTTATTCCCACACTAATTTTAGCAATGGCAGGAAGTGCAGTTCTTGGAGTTATAATTGAAAAAGTTGCCTATAAGCCGCTTAGAAACTCTCCAAGAATAACTCTTTTAATTACTGCAATTGGAATTTCACTTCTTTTGGAAAATGGCTTCAGATTTATATTTGGACCTAATCCAAAACCATTTCCGGAGGTATTGCCTGCAAAGATAATATATTTAGGACCAATAAGAATAGGACTTATTCAGATTATAATGTTTACTGTATCAATGGTTCTTGTTTTGGCTCTTCAGTTTATTGTTTATAAAACAAAGGTAGGAAAAGCAATGAGAGCTGCTTCTTTTGATACGGAAACAGCACAGCTTATGGGAATAAATACAAATAATACAATATCATTTACTTTTGCTTTAGGCTCAGCTTTAGCCGGAGCTGCAGGAGTTTTAGTAGGTATTGCTTATCCGAGAATCGATCCGTATATGGGAATAATGCCTGGCCTTAAAGCATTTGTTGCAGCAGTACTGGGTGGAATAGGCGTAATTCCAGGTGCGCTGGCAGGAGGACTTATGATGGGAACATTAGAGACTTTTACCAAAGCGTATATATCTACAAAACTTTCTGATGCCATAGCATTCAGCATTTTAATTATTGTTCTTATCATCAGGCCCGCTGGTCTATTGGGTAAGAAAACAAATGAGAAGGTGTAGGTGATAGATATGGGAGGAATTAAAAAAGGTCTAAATAAAAAAAGTATAATAACAGCTTTGATTCTAATACTTGTTTATATAATTTTATATTATATGATTAAAACCAGAGTAATCAATCCATATAAATCACAGATATTAATAATAATAGGAATTAACATTATTCTGGCAGCCAGCTTAAATCTGATATTAGGTTTTACCGGTCAGCTTACTTTAGGTCATGCCGGATTTATGTCTATAGGCGGATATACAGCAGCTATGATGACGCTGAAATTTCATCTGCCATTTGCAGCGGCACTTTTAGCCGGAGGATTATTTGCAGCTTTAATATCCTATTTATTTGGTCTTCCTATTCTTAGATTAAAAGGTGATTACCTGGCAATATCAACTTTAGGCTTTGGAGAAATTATAAGAGTAATAATTGTTAATCTGGATTTTATAGGAGGACCCAGAGGACTTGCAGGAATTCCAAAGAAAACTACTTTTACATGGGTATATGTAATTACAGTATTGACGGTTATTATAATTTACAATTTAATAAAATCAACTTATGGAAGAGCTATGATATCAGTCAGAGAGGATGAAATAGCTTCAGAGGCTATGGGTATTAATACAACAAAATATAAAATTATAGCTTTTGTAATTGGAGGATTTTTTGCAGGGATTGCCGGAGGGCTGTATGCTCATCTTATTATGTTCCTGGATCCTAAAACATTTGGTTTCTTAAAATCAATGGATATATTAATATATGTTGTTTTTGGAGGCATGGGATCAATAAGCGGAAGTATACTATCTGCATCTATTCTAACTTATCTGCCAGAGGTTTTAAGATCTTTCTCAGACTTAAGGATGATTATTTACTCAATACTTATAATAGTTCTTATGCTGTTTAGACCTGAAGGCTTAATGGGAAGTAAAGAACTTTCGCTGAATACTTTCAGAAAATTAAGCAATACGGGAAGTTTGAAAAGGGGTGGTAAAAAGTGACGCTGCTAAAGGTAGATAATATAACAATAAATTTTGGCGGTCTTACCGCTGTTTCACAATTTTCCATGAATATTGGAGAAAATGATCTGTATGGCTTAATTGGACCTAATGGAGCAGGAAAAACCACAATATTTAATATGCTTACCGGCGTATATACTCCAACATTAGGGAAAATAGAATTTTCAGGTGAAGATATTACAGGAATAAAGCCATATAATATAACACAAAAGAGCATTGCAAGGACATTTCAAAATATAAGGCTGTTTAAAAACCTGACTGTTATTGATAATGTAAAGATATCATTTAATTATAAATCTAAATATAGCTTATTTGACTGTATATTAAAGCTTCCTTCTTATAATAAAGAAGAAGAAGAAATGGAAAAAGAAGCTATGAAGATTTTAAAGGTTTTTAAGCTGGATGATAAGGCTAATGAATTTGCCAAAAATCTTCCTTATGGAGAGCAGAGAAGGCTTGAAATTGCCAGGGCTCTTGCTACAAAACCTAAACTTCTTCTACTTGACGAGCCGGCTGCAGGAATGAATCCTCAGGAGACTAATGAGCTTATGCATTTGATAAAGTGGATCAGAGATGAATTTAAAATAGCTATACTTCTAATTGAACATGATATGAAGCTGGTTATGGGAATTTGTGAGAAGATAGTAGTTTTAGATTATGGAAAAATAATTGCAGTTGGAAATCCAACAGAAATTAAAAATAATCCGAAGGTAATTAAGGCTTACTTGGGAGAGGAGGTTTAATATGCTTAAACTAGATAATATTAATTTGTATTATGGTGCTATTCATGCACTTAAGGATATTTCAATTGAAGTAGAAAAAGGACAGATAGTAACGCTGATAGGTGCTAATGGTGCAGGCAAAACATCCACACTTAGAGCAATATCCGGATTAAATCCTATAAAATCAGGCAGTATTGAATTTAATGGGAAAATTCTTAAGAATATTCCGGCTTATCAGCTTGTTAAAATGGGTATATCCATGGTTCCTGAAGGAAGAAGGATATTTGCTAATCTAACGGTTATGGAAAACCTGGAACTGGGAGCTTATATAAGAAAGGAAAGTAAGGCTATAAAAGCAGACTATAATCGAATTTTTCAGCTTTTTCCCAGGCTATTAGAAAGAAAAAATCAAGTAGCAGGAACGCTCAGCGGCGGAGAGCAGCAGATGCTGGCAATTGGACGTGCTTTAATGTCTAGGCCTGAAATTCTGCTTATGGACGAACCTTCTATGGGACTGGCTCCAATTATTGTTAAGGATATATTTAACATAATAAAAGAGATAAACGGGGAAGGGGTAACAGTGCTGCTCGTTGAGCAAAATGCTCATATGGCTCTGTCAATAGCTCATAAGGCTTATGTTCTGGAAACAGGAAGAATAATTCTGTCAGGAGATGCAGATAAGCTTCTTAATGATGAATCGGTAAAGAGTGCTTATCTGGGAGACAGTTAAATGAGGAAATTGCAAATTTTTAAATTAACTTTCTCAGCTTGAAAAACATAGATAATTTGTTGTTTCCAAGCTGAAAAATCAGCCCAAAGGTTAATATAAATAATATTTAATTTTTAAAAAGCAGAAAAATATCTGCTTTTTTTATTTTTTTTGAAAATTTCTCTTTATTTTTTTAATATGTAGTAGTATAATAAAAATAGAACGTATGTTCGATATATTAGAATTTGATTAATTTATATAATGGGAGGAATAGAAATGGAAAATATTAAAAAGCATTATAAAGTACGTCCATATTCAATAGCCTGGTTTGCAGAGATATTTGGTGAAGCAGCAGGTCTTTTGCTTACAATAGTAGGCGGAACTTATTTTATTATATTTATAGGTTATTAATAGGTGTACATTTGCTGATAATAATGTAAAATGATATATATAATATAATTTTATATTACAAGAAAAGCAGGTGTTTTTATGAAATGGACTTTGCCATCAGAAGCTGATATCAATTATTTTCATCAGGGGACTAATTATAATAGTTATGATTTTTTAGGCTGCCATTTAGTTTCAATAGATAAGGTTAAAGGAGCAGTATTTTCGTTATGGGCTCCTCATGCAGAAAAAGTTTGCCTGGTTGGCTCTTTTAATGATTGGAACGGCGAAAAGTATGCTATGAGTAAAATTGAGGATTCAGGAATATGGAATATATTTATTCCAGGTGTACTTGAGGGTGACAGCTATATGTTTCAGGTATACGGAAAGGGTGGGGAAAAAGTTTTAAAAGCAGACCCCTTCGCTTTTTATTCTCAGCTTAGACCGAAAAATGCATCTATCGCTGTAAGCCATAACGGATATAAATGGAAAGACATTAAATGGATGGAGAAAAGAAAAAAGCTTAACGTTTATAGTGAGCCTGTAAATATCTATGAGGTACACTTAGGTTCCTGGAAAAATCATGAAGATGAAAAAGAAGATGATAACAAAAAGTTATATACATATAGAGAACTGGCAGAGGAGCTTCCTGATTATGCTCTTTCTATGGGATATACCCATATTGAGCTTCTGCCTGTTATGGAACATCCTCTGGATGATTCCTGGGGTTATCAGACTACAGGGTATTTTTCTGTAACCTCCAGATATGGCTTGCCAGATGATTTTAAGTGTTTTATAGACAGATGTCATAAGATAGGTATAGGAGTTATTCTTGACTGGGCTCCCGGGCATTTTTGTAAGGACAGCCATGGACTTTATAATTTCGATGGCACTCATCTTTACGAAAATGATAACCCTCTCATTGGAGAAAATCTGGATTGGGGCACTGCAAATTTTGATTTTGAAAAACCGGAAGTTTCATCTTTTTTAATATCAAATGCTGTATTCTGGTTTAAGGAGTATCATATTGACGGCATAAGAGTTGATGCGGTTGCTAATATGCTTTACTTAAATTATGGTAAAAAATCAGACATATATATTAAAAATAAATATGGCGGAGACGAAAAGCTGGAAGCAATAGAATTTCTTAAAAAGTTAAACGAAGCAGTATTCAAATATATAGATAATCCGCTGGTTATTGCAGAGGATTCAAGTACCTGGCCTAATCTTACATCACCTACATATCTTGGTGGTATAGGCTTTAACTATAAATGGAATATGGGCTGGATGAACGATATGTTAAAGTATATGGAACAGGATCCCTTATATAGAAAATATAATCATAATAAAATAACATTTTCACTTTATTATGCTTTTTCAGAGAACTTTATTCTTCCTTTGTCTCATGATGAGGTAGTGCACGGCAAAAAATCTTTGCTTAATAAAATGCCCGGTGATTACTGGCAGAAGTTTGCCAACCTTAGAGTTTTCCTGGGGTATATGATGGCACATCCCGGAAAGAAGCTTCTGTTTATGGGAGGAGAATTTGGCCAGTTTATAGAATGGAATTTCAAACATGGTTTAGACTGGCTTTTGCTTGAATATCCTGCCCATAAAAAAATGCTGTCTTATGTAAGAAGTTTGAATATGCTGTATAAAAAAGAAAGCTCTTTTTATCAGCTGGATCATACCTTTGAAGGCTTTGAATGGATAGATCATTCAAACTATGAAAAAAGTATTGTTTCATTTATAAGAAAGGGAAAAGATAAGGAAAATTATCTTATATTTATCTGTAACTTTACCCCTATTGTATATTATGACTATAGAGTAGGGGTTCCGGATATGATATCTTATAAAGAGATATTTAACAGTGATAAAGCAGAATTTGGAGGTTCCGGACAAACTAATGAAGTAAATTTAAAGGCTGATGATAAAAATTGGAATAATCAGGAGTATAATATAATGCTTAAGATTCCTCCTTTAGCTATTACTGTTTTAAAACCAATTTTTAGTAAAGAAGATTAAAATGGCTGTCTCAATTGAATTGAGGCAGCCGCTTTTTCTTCCGGGATTATGAATAATGTTCCAACTAATGCTGTTCCTGCTCCAAATATCATCATTTATGACATATCTATAGGAGATCCGGTCTTTGATTTTATAAGTTCAGCTGCCTTATCTTTTATATAAATTATAAGACGCCCACTTATAGAAGTGGGCATTTTGAAACTTGGATAAATAATATTATAGTGATTAACTTTTATTTATTTACTATAATAATACAAAATCTGATGTATTTTTTACTTTATATATTGATTTTTATGTGAATATATAATAAACTATACTAGTGTTATGAACATTATACTAATATTAATATAATATAGTTCGCCCTTATATGTTTGGAAATATGGTCTAAACGTTTCTACCGGACTGCCGTAAATTGTCTGACTATGGGTGTTTATTAGTGATTATTATTGCAGGAAATTGCAAGTTTTTTAAGTAATGCATTTTCCTAATATCGCTATAAGCTCCCTTTTTAGGGAGCTTAATCTTTTTGCTCTGGAAAATAAACATTGAAAAAGGAGAAAATAATGGAACTACTTAAAGAGAAAATATTAAATGAGGGAAAGGTGATAGATGGAAGGATACTTAAGGTAGATAATTTCTTAAATCACCAGATTGATATTAATCTATTTAATCAAATGGGAAGAGAATTTAAAAAAAGATTTGAAAATGATAAGGTAGATAAAATATTAACCATAGAATCCTCAGGAATTGGGATTGCCTGTATAACAGCTCAGTATTTCAATGTTCCAGTAGTTTTTGCTAAAAAAACACAATCTTCAAATATAACCAGTCAGGTGTATGAAACTATGGTTCATTCCTTTACTAAAGAAATAGATTACAGAGTTTTTGTGTCTAAGGAGTTTATCAAAGAGGGAGAAAAAATACTTGTTATAGATGATTTTCTGGCACATGGTGAAGCATCACTGGGACTTATAGATATTATAAAGCAGGCAGGAGCAGACTTAGCAGGAGTGGGCATAGTTATAGAAAAGGACTTCCAGGGGGGAAGACAAAAGCTGGAAGATGCGGGTGCAAAGCTGCAGTCTTTGGCAATAATAAAATCCATGAAAGATGGGGAAATTATATTTGCATAAAATTAAAATTTATATATTTAAGGGAGGAAATTATGAAAAAACTATTAAGCATTTTATTAACAGTAGTTATGACAGCAGCAGTACTGACAGGCTGTGGAAAAACAGCAGTAAAAACAGAAGAAAAAAAGACAACAACACCAATTAAGGTGGGATTTGTCTACATAGGACCGGTTAATGACGGAGGCTGGACAGAAGCACACAATAATGGAGCTAAATATCTGGAACAAAAGTTGGGGGATAAAGTCCAGGTAATAAGAAAGGAAAATGTTGCAGAAGGCCCGGACAGTGAAAAAGTATTCAGAGATATGGTGGATTTAGGATGCAAGGTAATATTTGCTACAAGTTTCGGCTATATGGATTATGTAGAAAAAGTAGCTAAGGATCATCCGGAAGTTATATTCCTGCACTGCTCAGGATATAAGACATTAGATAATTTGGGCACATATTTCGGAAAAATGGTAGAACCTAGATATTTATCAGGAATTGTTGCAGGACTTAAGACAAAAACAAATAAGATTGGATATGTAGCTGCAATGCCTATTCCAGAATGTATAAGAGGAATAAATGCATTTACTTTAGGTGTAAAATCTGTTAACCCTTCAGCTACAGTTCAGGTTACATGGACAAATACCTGGTATGACCCAGTTAAAGAAAAAGAAGCAGCTAAAGCACTTCTTGACAAAGGCTGCGATGTCACAGCACAGCATCAGGATTCTACAGCAACTCAGATTGCAGCTTCTGAAAAAGGGGCATATTCTATAGGTTACGATTTAGATCATACTGATAAAGTAGCCGGATACATGACAGCACCTGTTTGGAACTGGGGACCATATTTTGTTAAGACAGTTCAGGCTGTTATAGATGGAACATGGAAATCAGAAAGCTACTGGGGCGGAATGAAGGATGGAATTGTTGATATAGCTGCTCTTACATCAGACGCACCAAAAAAAGCAGCTGCCCCGGTTGAAACTGCTAAAAAGGCTATAATTGATGGAAGCCTTAAGATATTTGCAGGTCCTATAAAGGATCAAAACGGAACTGTTAAAATCAAAGCAGGAGAAGTTATGGCGGACAAAGACATATGGAATATGGATTGGTTCGTTGAAGGAGTTATAGGAAAAACAAAATAAGGAGTTTTACTATGGTAAGCATGAAAAATAATGAAATAGCCATAAAAATGGAGAATATTTCTAAGTCCTTTGGAAATGTATTTGCTAATAAGAATATTAATTTTGAGGCTAGAAAAGGTGAAATTCATGCTTTGCTTGGTGAAAATGGAGCCGGAAAGAGTACACTTATGAACATGCTGTCAGGAATTTATTCTCCTGACAGCGGTTCTATTTTTATTGGCGGAGATAAAATAAATTTCAGTAATCCTAAGGAGTCCATTAAATCAGGTATTGGAATGATTCATCAGCATTTTAAGCTTATTGACAGATTAACTGTAAGAGAAAATATTCTACTGGGAAATAAGGGTTCTTTTTTATTAAATAACAAAAAAGAAAATGATAAGATAATAAAAGTCTGTGAAAAGTTTGGATTATATATTGATTTAAATAAAAGGATATATGATATGTCAGTAGGTGAAAAACAGACAGTTGAAATAATAAAGGTGTTATATAAAGGAGCAGATATTCTTATTATGGACGAGCCTACTGCAGTCCTTACTCCAAGCGAAATTGACAGGCTGTTTTGCATAATGAGAAAGATGAAATCAGAAGGCTGCACAATTATAATCATAACTCACAAAATGAATGAGGTTATGGAGGTTTCGGATCGGGTTACAGTTCTGAGATCCGGAGAAACTGTCAGGACAGTTAACAAAAGTGAAACTAATCCTAAAGAACTTACTGAACTTATGGTAGGAAGACCAATGGACTTATCCATCAGAAAGACCATGACAAAAAAAGGAGATCTGATTCTGAAAGTTAAGGATATTAAAGTACTTAATCCTGATGGAGGAGCAGCACTTAATAATGTGTCATTTGATCTTTGTGAGGGGGAGATTTTAGGAGTTGCGGGAGTATCCGGCAGCGGTCAAAAAGAACTCTGTGAAGTTATAGCAGGGCTGTATCCTGCATATTCAGGAGACATTTTATATAAAGGTGAAAGTATACTTGGAAAAACTCCAAGGCAGATTATAGATAAAGGAATAAGCATGAGCTTTATTCCGGAGGACAGACTTGGAATGGGACTGGTTGCTTCCATGGATATAGCAGACAATATTATATTAAAGGAATACAGAAAAAATAAGGGGCTTTTAATAGATAGAAAACCAGCTGAGAAAAAAGCAGAGGAAATAGTTAAAAAACTTGATATTCAAACACCCGGGATTCATTTTGCTGTAAAGAAACTATCAGGGGGGAATATTCAAAAGGTTCTTCTTGGAAGAGAGCTAGAGTCAGATCCTAAGCTTCTTATAACAGCTTACCCAGTTAGAGGACTTGATGTAGGAGCGACTTTTACTATATATAATTTAATTAATGAAGAAAAGAAAAAAGGCACAGCTGTTTTATATATAGGAGAGGACCTGGATGTTTTAATTGAGCTTTGTGACAGGATTATGGTTTTAAGTTCAGGACAGGTTACCGGAATGTTAGACAGCAGCAAAGCTACAAGAGAAAAGTTAGGGCTTATGATGACAGGAGAAAAGGAGGTGCAGAATTGATTAAAATTATTAAAAGAGGAAGCATATCCGAAGGAAAGAAAATAGTAATCCACATATTAGCAATAATAATGGCGCTTCTAATATCAGGACTTATTATATTGATTTTTACAGGGAAAAATCCAATAAGCGTTTATATGGCAATGCTGGAGGGTTCATTTGGTTCCAGATATA
>Ga0172378_10004442_pt1 | contig 13126 bp, 12 predicted proteins | sample GrowelOW332metaG_FD_119755 | JGI IMG/M metagenome (GOLD analysis project Ga0172378, IMG submission 119755) | Groundwater microbial communities from an aquifer near a municipal landfill in Southern Ontario, Canada - Pumphouse #3_1 metaG | ecosystem: Environmental > Aquatic > Deep subsurface >...
AAGAAAAAAATTTATAAAAAAGGCTATAACAGAAGAAAACAAAAGAATTACTGATACAATAAAAAAGAAAAGAGAGGACAAAATGAAAGTTTTATTATGTGTGAAACATGGAGACACAGTCTTGGACCAGGCAGAAGGAAAAGAAGAAACCGTACTCACCTTTGAAAGTGAATATACAGAGGGTGATTACATTACTTTCTCTTCTGATACCACAGGTTTTTATACGCTTTCAGTTGATGCCACACTTGGCAGATCACTGGTATATTATACAGGAGGAGAATTTACATTCCCTGTTCCTTTTGGTGAAAAAAAGAGATGCTATAGCCCAAATAGTTTTAGAGATGAAAGACATTTAATCACCGTACGAAAGGCATATCCAGAACAAACAGAAGGAATAAGAAACCTTGCGCTCAATGCTCAAGATTGTCATGAAAATAACTGCATTTACCCTCACGCTTCGGCAACAGTCGAAACGAGAAATGAATCAGTATTTGCAGCTTTTAATGCAATTGATGGTGTTGTTGCTACCAAAAAAGAAGGTTTCTGGCCTTACACAGGATGGGGTGTTAATAAGGATCCAACAGCAGAACTTACCATTGATTTTGGACGTCCTGTGGAAGTGAGTTCAGTAGTCATCTATAACAGAGCATGCTTCCCTCACGACACGTTCTGGAAACAAGCAACCATACAAGACGATAAGGGAAGAGAAACCGTCTTGCATTTTGTGAAAACAGGTGATGGTCAAAAAACAGATCTCACACCGTTTGAAACAACAAAAATTTCTTTTGGCAAATTAATCAATGCAGATGATGATCCAAAACTTTTTGCAGCACTTACTCAGATTGAAATTTGGGGTCGTGAAATTAAAAAATAGACCCATTTTCACACACGGTACACGTACAATCAACAAAAGAGGTACGTGTACTTTTTTTAACTCACAAAAGACTTAAAGACAAACACCACCCCCCCTCTCTTTATTTATTCAACGGTTGCAGTAACGCTCACCTTAGTACCATCTATCTTTGTCACCACCGCTTGTATCTCATCTGAAGAATGAAGCGTATCAAGCGAATCCTGTTTCCAGGTATTTATCGGATACAGCATATAGGGTTCATCATAGGAAGAACCAAGCAAAACACCATTCCCATAAAAATCAACCCGATGCACATATTCAGGGTGCAAAACAGACAAACGAATCCATCGTTTATTGTGTACTGTTTCCTTTTTTGTTAATCCCATCAAATAATAATCTTCCGGTTGTAAGGCAGTGTGTATGCCAAGATACGAAGCAACTCTTGTGGCAAAAACTTCGTCTTCACCTTGAGTAATTGACCAATCGGTAGGAGGCTCTTGTTTGGTCATATTATTATAATATCCCCATGAGACATGTTGCTCGAAAGCAACCTCAAGTCTTGAAGAAGCTGCACTATCTTCATTACACACAAGAGGCGTATGAGGTTTCACTTGTTTACATTGCTGAATGCGACAAGAGAACTCAGTTTTCGTCAAATCATTACAGTGAATGAGAATCACATCTGAATTTTTCACAATTTCGGACGAAAAAGAGTCACCAGTCCCACTACAACCGACAAGCATGCCACCACTTTCCACTCGTGCGATGTCCATCAAAGTCACCATGCCCTTTTCTTCTCTCAGAATTGGATGCAGCGCATATGCAGAAATATTATGTTCATTAGCCACTTCAATAATCACATTTGTATACCCTTTATCCCGCAGATAATGTGAAATCGTCTTCACTGCATGTATCACCGCATTATCGGAAGTAAGAAATCTACTCATGGGACCGTAGAAATAAGAGACAATAACCACCATACCAATGCGATCTGCAGCTTCTATAATCTTTGATAAGCGTATCAGGGTTTTCTCTTCGAGCGAAGATCCATCTGGAGCATATGGATTCATCTCCCTCGTACCGTTATCAATGGTGTTACACGCACCACCCCACCCTGCAAACCAATCGTTATCGCTCTTAAACCATTACAATACCAAAGAGGAAGAGACTCTATCAATTCGTCACTATTCTGATCAGGATCAAACACCCTTCCAAATCGATTAAACCGAGAGGGCTCCAATTTTTCATCAAATAGTCCCTGAATAAAACGAGCATTCATTAAAAGACCGTGATATTGTGTATCACAGTCTTTTAATTCACTATACGTTTTTTCCCCGTTAATATAAAAATCTTCACCTTTTGTTGATACACGTGTTTGCATTCTTTATCCTCTTTTCCCTGATATTTTCAAGACAGCCCTTTTACTCTCTTCTCTCATTTTCTTACCACGATAGACCATATCAGGCGTAAATAAAGATACGGGGAAAAAGAGAGAAGAAAGTATTATAGGTCAAACAATTGCTTGAGAGTCTTCATGTCTTGGGGAGCAAGTTGAGGATACTTGAAGTAACTATTTTCCACGATGAGATAACCCAGAAAATGATGACGCTTTAACTTTTCAGCGCTTTTATAAAAAGAAGATGCTCCTTTTCCTAATGCCATCGTAGCCATTTCTTCATCACCATCTTTAACATGCACTTGATTACCCATATAAGGGTAAAATTGATCAATATACCCACTACAATCAATGCTATCAAAGAAATGATAATTTTGACTATCAAATAAAAGACGCAAAGAAGAAGAGCCCACTTCGGTAAGTAATTTCATAAATTGCTGAGGATGCAGGACATTTTCGGTATAAACCGTTATATGTTCCTGTTCAGCTAAAGGACAAACAAAACGAAAGGCATCAACGGTTCTTTGAAAATCGTCGTCATTACCTATCTTATTGACGCCAAAACTGGGAAAAACAACAGAAGAAATGTGCATCTGTGCTGCAACTTCTACTGCGAGCGCTAAAGCATGATAGGCCTTTTTTTTCTCTTCATGATCTTTTGGATGTGAAAACCCAACCCGAGTTAGTTCATTGACAGCCAACGAAGGTAAGTCTATATCATATTTTTGAGCATCCTGTAGATATTGTTGTTGGACAAAAGAAGATGTTAAAGCAAAACCATTTTGGCTCTTTCCTAAATCCAATTGTAAGGCACCAAAGCCCATATGTTTTGCCATTTGAAGAGAGTATTGTCCTTCTCCAGGAAGAGACCATTGAGTAATTCCAATCTTATTCTTTTGCATTATTTTTCCTTGTTGTTTTATTGTCCATCATGGCCACCCTTTCCTGAGGTGGACCCATGTTTGTATATTCTTTTGGTTGAGCGGATGAACTACTGAAATAAACGAAACTAAATCCGTTCATTTATCACTTTATTGTATCGTTGAGAGCGAAGTCAACAAAATCTTTTACCTTTTTCCTCAGGTAAAAAAGAGTGATAAAAGAGTTTGTAAACAAAACATCAAAAACATTGTTTTCGATGGGTAAAAAAGCAAGAGACAAACTCTTTATCAACACGTACAGGAAACCTAAGAAATTTTAAAAATATGAGCGTATCTTTTAATGAACAAACTGGGCACGTGCACATATTCATTCAATTAATGATAGACAAACACTAAATTGTGACTTATCGTATGAAGAGAGTCTTTTAAAAAAGAAAAAACAAAGGAAGGTTTGAGTCTTAAAATAACAAAGGAAATGGCTCAAAAGTAAACATTTTACACGGAGTATTGCGAGCAGATCAATTTTACTTGCAATGCACTCTGTACAGAAACAAGGCAAAGCAAAAACAGAAGACTTTCTGAGAGGAAAGCCAAAAAAAAATAAGCTTTCTTTGGGAAAAGAAGAACGATTGCGTCTTTGATTGAGATCTTTCTCTCTCAGAAAAGCGCAACAAATGCAAAGAGAAGGTTTAGGACAAGTGACGAAATGATTCACGTAATGGTACCTATTTTATAAAGGAAAAAGGAATGAATACAATAAGATTTGGATTATTAGGACCTGGGAATATTGCTGAAAAATTTGCAAGGGATATACAGTATTGTGATAATGCAACATTAGAAGCTGTCGCATCACATAAAAGAGATCATGCACAAAAGTTTGCCACTCAATTTGGCATCAAGAAAGCCTATGGCTCGTATGAAGAATTATTACAAGACAAAGATATCGATGCCATTTACATCTCAGTTATTAACCCATTTCATTTAGAAGCAATCAAAACATGTGCTTCTTTTCATAAACCAATTCTCTGTGAAAAACCAATCGTTTTAAATGGAAAAGATGCTGACACCCTCTTGAAACTCCAACAAGAAAACAACGTCCTAATAATGGAAGCATTATGGACTAATTTTTTACCAACAACTTTGAAGATAAAAGAATGGATTAAGCATCAGGAAATCGGAGAAATTACCTCCATTCAAGCCGCTTTTTGCTTTAAAAGTACTGATCTCTCTTCCCGTTTATATCGAAAAGAACTCGGTGGTGGTGCACTGTATGATGTTGGCGTTTATACCCTCGCTTTCTCAAAGAATATAGTAGGAAGTGAAATTGTCAGTACAAAATCTCAGTTAGAAAGAGGTTCTACCGATGTTGATGAATATGGTGAAACAAATATACTCTTTGCAAATGGCGTAAAAGGACATGTTGCATACGGAATTAACATCGATAAACCTCAAGATGCTCTGATTATCGGAACGAAAGGCTCTATCGTGTGCAAGAATTTCTGGAAAGCAGAAAGTTGTAGCCTCTTCGATGAACATCAAAAATTAAAGGAAGAATTTACCTCCTCAGCTCACAATGGTTTTAATTATGAGATTGCTCATTTCGCTTCATTGATACAAAACCATAAAACACAATCAGATATTATGCCACTCAAGAAAAGCCTCGAGTGTAGCCATTTATTTGATGAGATTCTTGAAAAAGGAGAGCGATTATAACCATGAAAACAAAAGTTGGAATCCTTGGTTGTGGCAATATTTGTGATATTTATATTCAGAATATCATGCATAGATTTGATAATCTTCAGTTAGTTGCTCTTTCAAATCGAACAATGGAAAAAGCCTATGCGAAGGCAAAAGAGTATGGTATTGATAAAGTTGAGACTATCCCAGAACTCTTAGATGATAAGGAAATTGATCTCATTGTTATTCTCACCTCACCTCTCAGTCATGCAGACTTGGTCAGGCAATGCTTGTTACATCATAAACATGTCTATGTTGAAAAGCCTTTTGCCTTACGTGTTGAAGAAACGAAAGAATTGATTGCACTCGCAAAAGCTCACCATCTTTTACTCGGTGTTGCACCAGATACGCTTTTAGGTGGTGGCATGCAAGAATGTAAGAGAATTATAGACAGTGGAGAGATTGGTAATATTGTTGCTGCTGAAGCATTTATGACCTGTAGAGGTCATGAACGATGGCATCCAAATCCAAACTTCTTCTATCAAACAGGTGGTGGTCCTCTCTTTGATGTGGGACCCTATTATCTCAGTGCTTTAGTAAATCTTGTGGGTCCGGTAACCGATGTCGCTGCTATGGCAACCAAAACTTTTGCAACACGAACCGTTGAAACAGGAGAAAAAAAAGGTGACATCATCAAGGTACAGGTACCAACCCATTATTCAGGTAGTGTACGATTTAAAAATGGTGCAATTGGAACCCTTATCATGAGTTTTGATATCTGGAAATCAAATCTTCCTCGCATAGAAATTCATGGAACAAAGGGAAGCCTTATCGTTCCAGATCCCAATACCTTTGGTGGTCCTATCCTGATTTCACGAGAAGGAAAAGCATATGAAGAGGTGCCAATTTCTGATAAGAGATTTATTGAAAACAGTCGGGGCCTTGGCGTGAGTGATTTAGTGAACTCGCTCACTTCAAAAAGAGAGCCAATTGCGAATGCTGAGATTGCACAACATGTAGTAGATATTATCACCGCCTTTGATGATTCAAGCAAAGAGCAGAAAACTATTCATTTATCAACAACTTGTCATCAAATGCAAGCTCGAGTTATCTAGTTCGCACCTCACAGGACCCAAAAAAATGAAAGAATCACCAGGCCTCTATGGTTGGAAGCCTGGTGAAATTCTTCTCTTCGAATTGACTTATTCACGTAATAAACAATTAGCTCTGATACGTATCAAGGATATGTTTAAAGAGAATTGAATTCTCCATATGAATGTGACGGAAGGTATCTTCTTCTAATTCTTTCATCAAAAGGAAGGTTCTCTTATATGAATTACAACCATCCGATGGTGCAACATAGTGATGCGTAAAGGCATCAATTTCTTTGATTAAATCACCAGCAGCATCATGTTCACTTTCAGCTTCCAGCACTTCAGTAATCACAGAAGCTTTCAATGTAGCGTCACTTTTATCGAGATCAAAAGCTTTAATCTGGGGAAAGAGAGACGCTTCTTCCTTTGCAAAATGTTCATCTAATTCCATTAACAACAAACTATAGAGATGGTGAAGATGCAAAAGCTCTTCTCCATGACTCGCATAATGAACTCGCATAATTTTAGAGAGAAGTGGCTGAATTTCTCCAATTAACTCATAGGCTCTTTTATGGTAACGGTTCACAACATAATCGACCATGTCACTCATTGATGCATCAGACCAGTTCGTCACATCTGCTGTGACGGTTCTATTCACTACATCATTGAGTTCGGAAATAATCACATCTTCTTCAAGATTAATTGCATCAATTGCTTTACCCAGTGTATCACCACCATTGCAGCAATAATCGATGTGATGGGTATTAAAGACTTCTGCAGCATTTGGATATGCTGTAACAATATCACCGAGTGTCGTATTTGTATTAAATTTCATTGTGTACCTCTTCTATATCATGTTTTCAGTTCTTACTGACAAACACAGAGTATCAGTCTTTCCCTTTTGATTCTGTGATTTAAATCAAATTCATAGCATTTTTATAGGATTTTAGACAATAAAACAAAACACAACATTTTACTTATCTATTAATTACTTACTGCAATGATAATTATATCTTACTAAAAAGATTTTGATATTATAAAAGATTTTTTAATTTTTCGAAATTCAGGATAGTGAGTACCTTTCCTTCATTGATCAGGAAGCCCTCTTTTTCAAGTTGGGTTAATTTTCTCGATAAGGTCTCGCGAGTTACACCTGCATAGGAAGCAAAATTATCTCGCGAAATGGGTAAAGTAAGACGCAATGTGTGTGCATTTTTTTCACTCAACACACCATAATCTTTTGCTAATTCAACAAGCACATAGGCAACTTTTCCCATTGCATCTTTTTTACTCAGATTTGAAATCATATTCTCATACTTTCGGAGTTTCACAAGAAGATCTCCCATCAGTTGCTTTGATACACGAGGATAATCTTTGATAATACTATTAATACTAGCAAGGGTAAATTCACAGGTTTCAACATTGGTAATTGCCGTTGCATTATAGTTATAATGACCGGTGGAAAGAAGAAAATCTTCACCAAAAAAAGAACCAGGATGTAAGATATCAAGCAACTGTTCTTTACCATCACTATCAAAGCGAGACAGTTTGGCTTCTCCACTATGAATAACAATAAATGCATCAATTTCATCGTCTTCAAGACAAATAAGTGTTCCTTGAGGATATTTTCGATGCACAATGTAATCACTGACTTTTGCCTGTGATTCTTCTTCTAATACATTAAATATTGACACCTTACTGGTACAAAATTCTTGACAATTATCTTCCATTCTTCTCATCCTCATAGATAGATTGTATGCTCATTTGAGAGACAAGTCGATTGCATCGTACTGGATATTTACCATTTTATGGAAAGCAAAGAGCTCCTCTTTGCTCTTATTCTCTCAAAAAAGTGGCGTACGCGTAAAAAATAATAGGTATAAGTAATACTCAATAACATCATGTTTCTTTGGGTACAATAGGTACAATCAGTGACCAACGTGAAAGAAATGACCTCTATTAAATACAAAAAAAATTTCTCTTATATTTTGATAAATAATAAATTTACTCATGATATACCTTTACATAAATCGTTCATGAAATCTTCTTCGTGTATTTTACTTGACTATAAGAATTTCACATCGTTACAATAAATACTATAAGATATACATGCTTAAATAAAATATAAGGGATAATAAAATTGAAAGAAAGACAAAAACAAATGGTTGATCTAATCAACCAAAGAGGAGCAATAAGCTTTTCACAATTAAAAGTTGCCTTTTCAGATGTTTCAGATATGACCATACGAAATGATTTAAAAACACTCGATACATTAAAACTCATTGTACGCGTTCATGGAGGAGCAAAGTCTGTTGATCGTATCATTGGAACCGATGATATTTTAAACAAAAGACTCTTCAGAAATGTCGATAAAAAGAAACAAATTGCCGAGAAAGCAGTAAGCCTCTTGTACGCAGGAACTTCAATCTTTTTAGATTCTGGTTCAACACTCACCGCCTTTGCTCAGAAATTTCCTGATCAGTGCCATTTAATTTTTACCTCAGGTATTTCCTGTGCCTATGAACTTGCAAAATTACAAAATACCCAAGTGTACATGATTGGTGGCAAAGTCAACAAACTCAGTATGAGTATCAGTGGCACCGATAGTTGTGAAAAAGTCAAAGAAAACAATTACGACATTGTTTTTCTTGGAGCAACAGGATACGTCAAAGGACTCGGTTTTAATTGTGGATCATCAGAAGAGGCTGCCCTCAAAAAAGCTATTATTGCACGAGCTGATACCGTCGTTGTTTTACTCGACTCATCAAAAATCGATATTAGCAATCCTTTCAATTTTGCCACAACAAAGGAAGTCGATATTGTTGTCTCCGATAATGAGCTAGAAATGGACATTGTTGAGTATTTTCGAAACAACAATATAAAAGTACTTTAACCTTTTTTTATCATTTTTTTTCTTCTATAATTATCGTTTCAACAATTTTTATTATTAAAACGATAATTATTTTTCTTGACAGCTCATTTTTTAGGCCTTACTCTTGAGGAAGAACAAACACAACAAAAAGAAGGATACTCAGAATAATGAAAGCAAAAGCTTTAAGATTACATGGTGCAAAAGATTTAAGAATTGATGAATTTGAATTACCTGAAATAAAGGATAATGAAATTCTCGTAAAAGTAATCTCTGATTCTATTTGCATGTCAACATACAAATGTGCCACCTTAGGAGTTGAGCACAAAAGAGTACACAACGATGTAGCAGATCATCCTGCGATTATGGGACATGAATTTGCAGGTACCATTATACAAGTTGGAAAAAAATACGAAGGTCAATTCTCTGTTGGTATGAAATTCACCCTTCAACCTGCGCTCAACTACAAAGGAACCATGTGGTCTCCAGGTTATTCGTATGAATTCTTTGGTGGCGATGCAACCTACTGCATTATTCCTCAAGAAGTGATGGAGCTTGGATGTTTCCTTGAATACAAAGGAGATGCTTTTTATGAAGCTTCACTTGCAGAACCAATGTCATGTTGTATCGGAGCCTTTCACGCAAGTTTCCATACACAAATGGGCGTATATACCCATGAAATGGGAATCAAAAAGGGAGGCAAACTGGCACTCCTTGCAGCCGGTGGTCCTATGGGACTCGGTTCTTTAGCCTATGCACTTCATGGTGAAAACAAACCATCTCTGATTGTATTAACCGATATTAATGAAGAGAGAATTACACGAGCTCGACAATTATTCTGCACAGAAAAAACAAAAGAATTAGGAATTCAAGTTGAAATAATCAACACAAAAGATATGAAAAATCCTGCAGAGGAACTGAAAAAACGAGCTCCAGAGGGTTTTGATGATGTGTTCTGTTTTGCCCCAGTTTCAGCAGTTGTTGAACTTGGTTCAGATATTCTTGGACGAGATGGTTGCCTGAATTTCTTCTCAGGTCCAACCGATAAAAACTTCAGCGCACAAATTAATCTCTATGATGTGCATTACAATAGCACGCATGTCATTGGTACGACGGGAGGAAATACCGACGACATGATTGAATCATTGAGGATGAGCGAGGATAAAACTCTTGATCCAGCGGTAATGATTACCCATATTGGTGGATTGAATTGCGCAGGAGAGACGACGCTACATCTCCCTCAAATTCCAGGTGGTAAGAAATTAATTTACACACACTTGGATATGCCTTTAACAGCAATAGAAGATTTTGCAACAAAAGCTGCTGAGGATGAAAGATTTGGTACCTTGGATACAATTGTAAAAGGTAATGGTGGTTTATGGTGTTCTGAAGCTGAAAAATATCTTTTAGCAGCATGGAATGTACAATAAAAAAGGAATAACAAAAGGAGAATTGTAATATGAGTAAAGCCATTACAATAAAACACGGTATTAAAAGATATGGAGACAACACGGTCATCCCTGACATGAATGTGAGCATCAAGAATGGAGAATTTTTTACACTTTTGGGTCCTTCAGGATGTGGAAAAACAACATTACTTCGTATGATCGCTGGTTTTAATTCCATTGAAGGGGGAGAATTCTACTTCGATGACACCCTTATTAACGAATTAGATCCTGGAAAAAGAAATATTGGTATGGTTTTCCAAAATTACGCAATTTTTCCCAATATGACGGTAAGGAAAAATGTGCAATTTGGTCTCAAAAACCGAAAAGAAAAAATGAGCACTGACAAGATTAATGAAGAAACGGATAAATTTCTCAAACTTGTCCATGTTGATCAATATGCAGATCGTCTTCCTGATAGACTTTCAGGTGGACAACAGCAACGTGTTGCACTCGCTCGTGCCTTAGTCATCCGCCCTGATGTATTATTAATGGATGAACCTCTTTCTAACCTCGATGCAAAACTCAGAGTTGAAATGCGAACAGCCATTCGTAGTATTCAAAGAGATGTTGGCATTACGACAGTCTATGTTACCCATGACCAAGAAGAGGCAATGTCAATCTCGGACCGCATCGCAGTCATGAAAGCGGGTGTGATTCGTCAGTGTAGTAAACCAAAAAATATTTACATGCGTCCAGCAGATATATTTGTTGCTACCTTCATTGGTAAAACCAATATTTTGGAAGGTCAGATGCAAATGCAGGGTGATACCCCAGAACTCAAGTTTAAAGATGGATACACAATCCCAGTTCAATCAGTAGACCCTCAATTAATGGTTGAAGATGTTCGTGTTTCCTGTCGTCCCGAAGAACTCACCGTCATTGTTGATCCAAATGAAAAAGGGATTAAAGCAACCATTAATGACAGTATTTTCTTAGGACTTGAAACACACTACTTCGTTTCTCTCGACACAGGAGAGAGTGCAGAAATAGTTCAGGTTTCAGATATTGAACAAATCATTCCACCAGGGACGAAAGTTCGTTTGTCCGTCAATACCTCAAAAGTCAATATTTTCAATACGGAAACAGGTAAAAGTATCATGAAAAATGTCGATGGCATGAATATGGAGACAAATGGCGATGATTAAAAGTAAAAAATTAGATTTTTGGAATTACTCATCAATAGTAATACTTCTGCTTTTTGGACTTTTCTTACTCTACCCTTTAGCTGGCTTGCTCAAAGAAGCTGTGTATACACCGGAAACAGGTTTTACCCTCGCTGCTTTTCAAAAATTTTTCAGCAGAGGTTATTATTATTCAACGATTAGTAACAGTTTACGTGTTGCCATTGTTGTCACCTTTCTCTCCTTGGCTTTAGGGGTACCTTTTGCTTACTTCTATTCCTTCTATCATTTAAAAGGACGCAAGTTTCTCTTTATCATGTGTTTACTCTGTACCATGTCTGCTCCATTTATTGGTGCATATGCATGGATCCTTTTAATGGGTAACAATGGTCTTGTCACGAACTTTCTCAAACTCTTTGGAATCAAAGGAATGACAATTTATGGATTTGGTGGCATTGTCATGGTGCAAACCTTAAAACTCTTTCCCTTAATTGTCATTTACATGAATGGTGCTTTTAGAGATATTGATAGTTCATTAATTGAAGCTGCTTCAAGTATGGGATGTAAAGGACCTAAATTCTTCTTTAAAGTCTTGTTATCACTTACCATGCCAACAATTCTTGCAGGATCTTTATTAGTATTTATGCGATCTTTTGCTGACTTTGGGACACCGTTATTAATCGGTCGTGGTTATTCCACCTTCCCCGTATTAATATACAATGAGTATCTTGGTGAAAATGGCGTAGATTATCACTTTGCCGCTGCCATTGCTTTGATTGCCGTTGCTATCACAGGAATTATCTTTCTTATTCAAAAGGTTGCAACCAGTAAATTCAGATTTACCATGAGTGCAATGCATCCCTTTGATATGAAAAACCCAAAAGGCATTACCGGTTTCCTCATGCATGCGTTCTGTTACATCGTTGTTTCAGTTTCAATGCTTCCTCAATTTTACGTCATTTACATGTCATTTAGAAAATACAACAACAGTATCCTCTTAAAAGGCTATTCCTTGGTGAACTACACCAAAGCATTTGAGAAAAACCTCTTACGCGCTACGGGAAACACACTTTTTATTAGTATTGTGACCGTTGCATTCATTATTGTTTTGTCTGTTTTCATTGCATACCTTGTCGTAAGACGAAGCAGTGTGATTAGTGAATCAATTGATACTATATCAATGCTTCCCTATATCATGCCTGGTGCCGTTGTTGGTATTGCCTTAGTACTCGTATTTAGTAAGAGACCATTCTCTATTGCTGGGACACTGGCCATCATGATTATTGCACTCACCATTAGGCGTCTTCCATTTACCAGTAGAGCAACAACCGCGACAATGATGAAAATCAGTCCAAGTGTTGAAGAAGCTGCAATCAGTCTTGGTGCTTCAAAACTTAAATCATTTGCACAGATTACCGTTCCTATGATGAAAAGTGGTATTATTTCTGGGGCAGTACTCAGCTGGGTATCAATCATCACAGAAATGTCCAGTGGTGTTATTTTGTACAATAACAGAACCATCACTTTAACAATTGGCACATACGTGGCAATTAACAATGGTATCTATGGTGTTGCTGCTGCCTATGCAACAATAACGACACTGATGACTATTATCTGCCTTATCATCTATCTGAAATTTACCAAAATTGAAGATGTAACCATGTAGTAAAACAACTGGTGTAACAACCAGAAAAAAGGAGTCTTATATGAAGAAAAAATTATTAGCATCATTATTAATGCTCGTAATGGTAGGTGGGGCTGCATTTGCAGCTGGTCAAAAAGAGGAC
>Ga0172378_10004443_pt1 | contig 13125 bp, 16 predicted proteins | sample GrowelOW332metaG_FD_119755 | JGI IMG/M metagenome (GOLD analysis project Ga0172378, IMG submission 119755) | Groundwater microbial communities from an aquifer near a municipal landfill in Southern Ontario, Canada - Pumphouse #3_1 metaG | ecosystem: Environmental > Aquatic > Deep subsurface >...
AGTCCCAGCTGACTCCGGAGCATCCTGACTTATTAAGCCTTGATAATTGCCTGTTAGGGTCAATCTGGCTGATCCTTGTTCCTTTATAACGGTCGTACCCGAGATGACGATGATCATAATCTTTTCCTTTATCCATAAAACAAAAACCTCCTAGTTGTTTAAGCTAAGAGGTTAGGTCTTAATGATGTTGTTCCATTTTATTGGACTATGGGTTGGTAAACCCTCACATATTATACTTGCCCTTGTTTCATTCTTCCACAACGAACGTTGAATGGCGAATCGCCAAGCCTTACTACAATTCTAGTTTTATTGTAATAATCAATGTATTTCTCAATATGATATTTGAGATCATCAAGTGATTTGAAATTATTTTCATTGTCATAAAATATCTCGGTTTTTAATCTTCCAAAGAAATTTTCTGTTGGAGAATTGTCTAGACAATTTCCTTTCCTCGACATACTTTGCTTAATTCCATGTTTTTTTAGTAATTCCTGGTATGCTTTCATTTGATATTGATACCCTTGATCACTATGGAGAATCGCGCCAGTAAAAACCTCGCCATGATTTTTAAATAATTGTTTCATCATTCTTCTAATTTGAGCATAGTCAGGATGCTCTGATATATCATACGCTAATACTTCTCTTGTATAAAAATCGATGACAGGTGATAGATAGAGTTTTCCAAATCTAGTAATAAATTGAGTGATATCGGTACCTAGTTTTTCGTATGGTTTGTTTGCTGCCAACTGTCTTTCATATATGTAAACATTTCTTTTATCGTCCTTCTTTTTTGTTAATAACAGGTTCTTGCAGGTTTTCCCTATTTGACCTCTATAAGAATGGTATGACCGACGCTTTGGAAGAGCTGAGATTTTAAGCTTTTTCATGATGCGATATACTTTTTTATCATTAATAACAAGGCCCATCCGTTTTAATTCCAATACGATTCTTGTTCTACCGTATTTTCTTTTGTTACTAACAAAAATAGTTTCGATTAAATCGGAAATATCTTTGTCTTTATTATCTTTATAGTCCAGCCTAGTTTTCCCGTAAAAGAATGATGATTTAGATAGATTGGCTATTTTGAGAAGATGATTAAGTTTATATTTTTCCCTAAGTTCTTCAATAACGATTATTTTTTCTTTCGTTGTTTGCTTCTCTTTAGAATTAGGGAATACGATTTTTTTAGGTAAGCATTCTCTACTTCTAAATATTCGAGCCTATCCAATAACTTCTTTTCTGCTATCTTGTCTAGACGATCTTCGTGTAGAAGATAATGATTACGACTATAGGTATCCTTAATGGCTTGTTCCCCGTCGGTTTCATATTTATGAATCCAGTCTCGAATTATCGTTGGATCGTGCATTGCCATATCGAGAGCTACTTGACGTATAGCCTCGCCATTTTTGATACGCTGGATAGCTTTTAACTTGTCTTCTCTAGAATATTTACGCCTCGATTCTTCCACAAACGGAGATTCACCATGCCTGCGATAAAGTTCACAGCAATACTTTATTCCAGAACAAGAATAATTGTATTTTTTACTCATTTCTGAAATAGGAAGACCATCAAGCAAGTGCTCCTTGACCATAATCAGCTTGGTTTTCTGATCTAATTTCATTTTATTTCCCATAAAAAAGTCCCCTTTCATTGTACCAATTAATGGTCCAATAAACGGGGACATCTTCATAATAAATGGGGCGAATAATGGGACTTGAACCCACGCATGACCGGTTCACAGCCGGTTGTGTTAAACCACTTCACCATATTCGCCAGCGGGTATTAGTTTATTGCAACAAGTCTAAAGAGGCAAGTTGTTTCTTAAGAGTAATGACCAATTATCGCGAAGAAAGACAAGAATAGGATATTCTCTAGCAAAAACTAGTTTAGAAATCGGAGTTTTAGCTTCGTTTTCTAGAAGAGCAATGGCCTCGTCAATAGTAACAAAAACCGTCTGCTTGATTAAAAGATCACCCTTACTCACGAAGTGTTTCTGTTGATGAGCAGTAGTTTTGAGAAGAAAGTAATGGTTCTCGTTTTTTCTCTTTATCAAATTATAGGCATCATTAACTTGAGCGATTTCTCCTAGACTTATAGAACAATAGCCCGTCTCCTCAAGACATTCTCTAATAGCGGCTTCTTCAAGGCTTTCGCCCTTTTCTAATCCACCACCTGGAGTTTCATAATAGTTACCAACCCTAAAACTATCGTTTCTTTCTAAATAATGAAGAGCAATCTTGTTTTCATCATTAAGAAGAATAGCTCGACAGACAACCCGTGTTTCTTGAAACCCAGAATAGGGATATTGATCATCTTTTAAAGAAAGGAGTAAAGACATATATGTACTTTACCACCTTCAATCTAGCTTGTGGAGACAACGAAAGATTGAAAATTGTCAGTTTACGTATAGCATATTAGACTGATGGTAATAAGAAGCAGATTAAATTCATTACTATTCAGGGGTTTGGCTTTTTCCTGCACTCTAATCCTGATAATCATCGCCTTTATTTACGGCAAAAGTGACTCGGAATTAATCGGTAGGTTTGGAATCCAAGCTGCTCTTTTAGTTTGCTTTGCCTTTTTCTTAAAGGCTATCTTTAATGCAGTTGACTTAAAGAGACACGGCAACCCTGGAGCCCCAGCTGGATTATGGATGCCCTTATCTCTTGCTATTCTTTCATTTAATCTCTTTTCTGGAATTATCTATTTCTCGTATGTTTATCCAAACGACACCATTAAAGACCCTATCTTAACTTCTTTATTCGCTGTAGCTCCAATCTTGGCTCTTATCGACTACCTTCTCTTTGAAGAAAAAGGAACGGTTAAGAAAAGTTATCCTCTATATTGGAGTTTCTATCCCCTCTTCTTTGGCGTCTTTACATTAATAGGCCCGCTCTATAAGCCCGAAAATTCCTTTCCAGATACTTTCTTTGATAGCGCCCATTTCCAAATAACAGCTACAGCAAACTGGATGAGCGGCAATGCTGGTTGGAATGGAGTTTCCTTTTTCTCTCTAATATTCCTTTTTGCGTTTATCGCTCTAAGTTTCCTTCTTGTCTTCTTCAATGATCTTGTTGGCGGAAGATTTAAAAAGACGGCAAAAGACACCGTCTAATAGCTTTAGTCATGACTTCCTCTATTGAGGTATCACTCATTAATATTTTTGTTTACTATTTTTTTATATAGAGAAAGATAACTCTCCATCATCTTTTCTTTGGAATAAGCATTAATTGCAGCTAACGAAATGTTGTTTTTGTTATTAACGTCTTTAAGTTTGGAAACAACAGAATTTTCTAAAGCGTCAAGATCGCCGTATTCAACAAAAACACAATATTCTTTAATAGAAATTTGTTCAGGAGCGCCCGCCTTAAAACCCACTACCGGAGTGCCACAGCATAAGCTCTCCGCGCATATCATAGAGAATGTTTCTCGTTTACTTGTAAGCAAAGTTAGGTCCGCCATGGAATAAAAAGAAGCAAGTTTATTTTGTTCTAATACTTTGCCTAAGAAGATGACATTAGGGAGCTTTTCAACCTCTCCTGTAACCTCACCAGCAACAACGAATATGACGTCTGTAAGTCTTTTTGCTAGGCTTAAAACATAATATCCACCTTTTATATGTGAGGGATTTGCATTGAAATTGGGAGTTGCATGGAAAATGATCTTCTTTCCTTCTAACCCTAGTTGTTTCCGCAGATCATCATTCTTTTGATACCTAAACGTTTTGGTGTCTAGGCCGTTAAGAATCGTTTCGTGTGGTTGATTCATTAGTATAGATGAACGCTTAGCTCTCTCCATTAGCCATGGAGACACAGAAACAACCACTAAGGAGGAAAACCCATCAAAGGCTTCCTTCATCTTCTTCCACATAAGGGAAGAACGGTCCCCAAAATAGGAAGTCATTACTTTCTTATACAGAGGACAGGTAGGGTGTCCACAACCCTGAGGATTACTCCATTGCTCGCAGTCAAAAGAGTGACTACAACCACCCGTATACATAAACTCGGCGTGGAGAGTTAAGACAGTTTTGATATTTCTCTTCTTTAAATATTTAAGTAATTTATAGATATTAACAAAATAGTTATTTAGGCATTGGAGATGGACGATATCAGGCTTTTCCTTTTCAATAATCTTTATCAACTTTCTAGTAGACAAGCCGCAACCACCATAAAGGACCCCGGTAACATTTGCCTTAAAATGTTGAATGTGAGAATAAAAGTCATTACAAATTCTATAGACGCCAGGCTCCTTTGACTTATCCTTCCTGCCGTAACAAACAACACTTTCCACTCCAAAAGTAGGCAATAAAGTATGAATATCTTTTGTGATTTTCCCTGTGCTACCAAAGTCGTAGACGTTATTGATCTGTAAAACCTTCATTCCGTTCCTCTCAGTAAGTTTATCCTCAATGGCCCTTTTGTTTAAGTGAATAAATCTCTCTTCTACTAAAGAAGCTTAAAAATCCAAATTGTATCGGAGCAAGAACTATTCATTCCTTAATAGCCAAGGCCACTAATTCCTCTTTTTCTTTAAAAACAGTAAGGACCATAAGCAGTGAATTAAAAAATTGAAAGGAGAATGGTATGATATATTTGTGAACCAATATGATAAAAATTCTCCCGTTTCTTACGCTAACGGGACCACTCTCGCCTTTGAATTAATGCTCAATCATCCTGACAAAGCCAAAAGGATATACTTAAGCCCTTCTTTAAAGAGAGATGAAACGTATAAAAAACTTGTAAATCTCGCTAATTCCAAACATATAGTAATCATTGAAAATAACGAAAAAATCTTTAAGAGTCCTTGGGCAAAAGACTCTACTTTTGTTATTTCGGAATTTGAAAAGTTTGAAACAAAGCTTCCCTCAAACGGTAATCACGTTGTTTTAGTTAATCCTAGCAACATGGGTAATGTTGGAACCATCATGAGAAGCTGCTTGGCTTTAGGAATTGATGGCCTAGCCCTTATTAAGCCTTGTGCTGATCCGTTTGATCCAAAAACCATAAGAGCTTCGATGGGAGCAATCTTTGCTTTACCAATTGAAACTTTTTCCTCTTTTGAAGAATATCAAAAAGCTAATCTTAATCGGGCTTTTTATCCTTTTATGCTCAAAGCTGAAACAATGTTAGGCGCTCAAAAAATCACGACTCCATTTGCCTTAATTTTTGGAAATGAGGCTACGGGTCTAAATGATAACTTCTTGTCTTTAGGAACGCCTATAAAAATTAAGCAATCACCAAAAGCTGATTCCCTCAACTTAGATAATGCTGCTGCTATCGGAATTTACGACTTTTTGAATCACTAATGTTTTCTTTTATTTTCTTCGTAATGATGTACTAAGACAGCTAATGAAGAAGCGAGATTAACGTTTTCGATTGTCACGTCTTTAGGAACGTTAACGTGAGTGGCTGAGAAATTCCAGATAGCCTTAAAACCTAAATGGACTAACTTATCAATAACACCTTGAGCGGAAGAACCTGGAACCGTAACAATTGCCACTTCAGGTGACATTTCCCTAATTTTTTTAGGTAGTTCGGACAAAGGAAAAATAGCACCATCACCAATAGGAAGCCAAGCTTTATTAGGGTCATTATCAAAAGCGGCAACAACCTCAAGGCCCATAGATTCGAAGCCACCATACTTATAGATAGCTTGTCCTAAATTACCCGCCCCAACTAGAAAAGCCTTTAATGAGCCGGTGTAGCCTAAGAAATGCTCAAGAGAGTCAATAAGCTCATCAATCCTTCTGCCTCTTTTAGGGCGCCCATTGCATGTAGATATTGCATGAAGGTCTTTTCTTATCTGTTCTTCGCTATAACCTAGTTCTTTTGCGATAAGCGGAGATGAAACAAAAACCATTCCTTGGTTTAGCAAGGAACGGAGAAACTTTAGATAAACCGGGTACCTTTGAAGTTGGTTTTTAGAGAAAGAAGAAGAATTAATCATATATGAAGGATAGTTAGGATAAGGCAACATTTCAAGGGAGTTTGGTTTATAGGTCCACAACTTCGAAGTCTTTTTGAGCAACTTTAAGCCCGAGAAAAGATGAAATTAAGAGAATAATGATTCCTCCAACAAAGATGCCAAGTTGAAGATAGAGACCGCTTCCTTCGAACTGGTTAACTAGAACTGAAACTCCAGGCAGCAGAATGAAACAAATCATTATTATCATCAAAATGAGAGACGAGGTAATTGTGGCAATAAGTTGAGGAATTATGGGGTGACTAAGATTTTTGTAATAAAGACAAAGGAATAGAAGGTTAAAGATTCCATAGATTAAGAAGACGAAACCATATAGAGCGAAGTTAATGCCAAGTTCGGGATACTTCTGATCGGCTGGCATCATAGGATTCATGATGAGCACCTTAATTATGGCAAAAGGAATAGAAATAATAACCGAAGCCATTTCTAAAAGAAGAACTAAAATTATCTTTCCTTTAACAACATCTTTCTTGGCTATAGGAAGCATAGCTGCGAATTCAATGTCATGATTAGCGGCAGAAGATGAAAATAGCACTAGTAAGCCCGCTAAAGGATAAACGAAGGCGGTTAATGAAGGCCATGAAGGAATAGCTACTAACCCACTCAAGAATAAGAAAATAAGAATTTGTGGATTTAGACACAGCTTAAGTTCTTTATATATCAAAGCTTTCATCGCTCTCTCCTCTTTCTAGGGCTAACATTGTTTCTTCCATCGAAGCTTTGCGCTCAATTACAGCTTTACTTAATAATGGGGAATCCGGCTTAACTAGGCCGAGAATAACATCTCCCCGATGTCGACAATGCAAAACATCTCCGGTTTCATCACTATTAAGATCACCTTGGTTAAACTCACAATAACGATAAGAATCTTTAAAAGTATTAGCCATCCCATTAAAGATAATCTTTCCTTGCCTTATATAGACAAGATGATCAGCGCATCTTTCAAGATCACTAATTACGTGAGTTGAAAAGAGAATTGAGTGTTCTCCATCTGACACAATCTCTAGAAAAGCATCAAGCAGTTCGTCTCTACTTATAGGATCAAGTCCCGAAGTTGGTTCATCTAAAAGCAATAGCTTAGCGTGATGGGAAAGAGCTAAAGCTAAAGAAAACTTAACCTTCATACCATTGCTTAACTCTTTCATTCTCTTATTTTCATCTAAAGCAAAAAGCTTCATCCAATGGTCATATGATTTATCGTCCCAATTAGGATAAAAACGGCTAACAACATCCTTTAGTGTCTTTAGTTTCTTTTGAAGATAGAATTCAAAGCCACCAAAAACGAGACCGATGTCATTCTTTACAGCAATTTCATTTCCAGCAATGCTTTTAGAATCGAAAAGGACCTCTCCTTTATCAGCATGAACAAGGCCATAAATGCATTTTAATGTTGTTGTCTTGCCAGCCCCATTTCTCCCGATAAACCCAACAATTGAGCCATAAGGCACAGAAAAAGAAACGTCCTGAAGGGAGAATGTTGGATAGTTCTTCCAAAGGTTGTTTACATTCAAAACTTCCATAAGCAAATTATTACATAACACATGTTATATTTCAATAAGTGCTTATTACATTCTATAAATAGCAATTATCGAATTGTTGCGGGAAAATGGACTCCTGGCATCGAGTCGTTGAGAAACTTAGTTATCTTGATTAGTTAGATGAGCAGCCTTAAGGTAAAGGATTTTATTTGGCAAAACAAAAAGCTTTCGATCTTGCAAAAGAAACTCAGTCCTTATCAGCGATTAAAAATTTTTTTAATATTAATATTATACTACGTCATTATCCTACAAGGAAAAACGATAAATCTCGGTAACTCCTCGTTTTCTTTAATTTTTAAGTAAATGTTGCTGCAAAAGTAAGGTTTCATTTCCACGTTGTTTTTCTACCGAATTAAAGGAGTGATGGTGTTTAGCAAAACTCCTCCCTTTTGTCGTCAACCATCCCTGCTATAAATCGACTATCTATTAAGTGGCAATAATTATGAAACCGAAGAAAGGAAATTTACCCTATCCGCCAAAGAAAAAAGGTCTGACACTACTGTATCAAACCTATGCTTTCTATATGGCAGGGGAAGAAGGAATCGAACCCTCATCAAAGGTTTTGGAGACCTCTGTTCTACCACTGAACCATTCCCCTATCGCTCTTTAAGAGCGGAAGTATTATAAGCCTCTTGCGATAGAACTGACAAGCGCCATATCGACTTGTCCAGGAAAATTCTCTCTAAAGTGTTTCATAATGGACGGAAGAGACTTGTCTTCTAAAGTGGAGATGATATCTATAATTTTTTCTTTGCTTAACATAACAGGAATAAAAGAGGCCAAGGCTTTCTTTTGCAAAAGAAGTTCATTAACGGTTTCTTCTCTTCCAGCCTTTTGATAAGAAAGGATCTCTTCGTCCAATTCTTTATCAACCTTTTGAATAATCTTGAGAACATCACCATCGCTAACTTCTGGGTTTTTGCCGCTAGTCTTAAGCAATGTATATCTGGAAATTACCTCTGAAAAAGCAACTCTAGAAGCACTATCATGTGCTTTCATTGCGGTAATATTAGCTTTTTTGATGTCATCGATAATCATAATTTTTCCTCCCATAAATCTTAGGCTTCGTCCCTATTTAGAGCAATCAATAATTTTCTTAGGTAAATCGTCTCCTATCGTTAAGGTATCAAAGATCTCAACATTAGCTTTCCCGTCGATGCATTCTAGATAAAGTTTCTTGTTTTCGGACTTTCCTAAATGTTCCCATCCATTTTTTGAGTATTCTCTTAAACACGCTTCAACAAATTCCCTTGTTGCCGTCGTCATATAGTAATGATTGGAATGGAGGAGAAAATACTTTAAGGCGGTCTCGCCTGTAAAGTTTTTCTCATCATAGGTTTTAGAAGCAGCTAAAACATCACAAACATATTCCACCGCGTACTTATAAGGCAAAGTTTTTGCTAAGACTCGACCCATAAAGAAATCAGTCCAATATTCCCAGTGATGCTTGTTTCTTCTTGTGTGATGCTGACAAATCGAAGAGAAATAATCCTTCCTAAGTCTTTCCCCATAAACAGGCGAACTACTCCCTGTGTAGTACTTACAAGAAGTACCAAATTCAGTAGGAGAATACTTGCTTAAATCGTGTTTTAAGGAATGAAAGAAAATGCCCATATGGTAAGCGTTCCTAATCACTTGATGCCGATGTTTAGTAATTGTCACAAAATGCTTAATTGGATGTCTCATTCTTTAATAACTCCTCGAGAACTAAACTACAATCATCATGAAAGATGAAATCACAGAAACTATCATAACGAGTTTTTTCTTTGTTGATGATAATTCTTGTTCTACCATGGAAATAACTAACTAAACCCGCCACAGGAAAGACGTTCATTGAAGTGCCACAAACGATTAATAGGTCAGCCTCTACTATCGCACTTACCGCCTCATCTAAGGCTCTTTCTGATAAGGCCTCTTCATAGAGAACGACATCCGGCTTTAAATAACCTCCACACTTTTTGCAAAGAGGAATCCCCTGATGAGGAATCTCCTCTAAGGTATAAAAAGTATGACAACAAGGACAAAAATAACGCTTCACAGACCCATGAAGTTCGACTACTCTTCTTGACCCTGCCGCTTGATGCAAACCATCGATATTTTGAGTCAAAATAGTGATATTCTTCTTTCTTTCCTCAAAATTACTTAAGGCAAGATGCGCCCCATTGGGTTTTGCCTCAAAATGAACCATGCTCCCCCAATAGAAATCATAGAAATTGTCCATATGTTCAAGAAAATAACTATGAGAAAGAACTCTTTCATAAGGAACCCCATACTTCGATTCAACATTGTAAAGTCCCTTTGGAGAACGAAAGTCAGGAATTCCTGATCCCGTAGATACTCCCGCCCCTCCAAGAAAAACAATTTTCCTCGCTCCTTGAATTTCTTTTCTTGCAGCTGCTAATTCTAATTCCACTACTTAATTATAGACTGATACAAAACAATTAATGAGTTCAACTAACTAAGTTTTGGCTCTTCCTTAACCTCTAGAAAAGGAATCCTATTTAGGACTTCCGAGACAATCACTAATAACAAAGCCAGCGTTAAGATGTAATAAGGGAAAAATGAGATATTAACTTTCTCCGCAATGAGACCAAATAAAGGCGGCATAAAAGTTGACCCAACATAAGCGGAAGCCATCTCCACGCCGATGACCGATTGAGAATAACGAGGAGTAAACCTAGCCGGAGTAGCGTGAATAACGCTTGGATAAATAGGTCCGGAGCCAACCCCTACTAAAAGAAGGCCTACTAAGGGAGTGAACTCTCCATAAGGAATAATGATAACAATTATCCCTAGAAGAATCAGGACTTCTCCTATCCTAATTAGAGCCCGATCGCCAAGTTTTTCAGTAATAAAGCCTATTAGAAATCTTCCTACTGTTATTCCCACGAAATAGAAAGAGCCCCAAAGCGCCGCTACTTCACTAGTAACACCCCTATTGATATGCAAATAACTAGAAGACCATAGCCCCATCGTCAATTCCATTGAGCAATAACAAAATAAAGTTAAGAAAGCAAAGATAGCTCCTGGAAGCAACAACGTCTTCCCAATAGACAAAGAAACAATCTTCTCATCTTTGACTTTAGGGTCTCTAGATATCGATGAAGCCTCAACTTTCTTCCATAAAGGAAGAGTAGCAACAATGATGAGTAATAAACAAGATTGAACGATAGCAATAGTAAGGTACCCATAATTCCATGAAAGACCACCTGAGAGGATACCACCCATAATAGAAGGACCGCTAAGAGCTCCAATCCCCCAAAAACAATGAAGCCAAGACATATGTTTTGGCCGATAATGCACAGCAACATAATTGTTTAGTGCAGAATCAATTGCCCCTGCTCCAAGCCCATAAGGAAGTGCCCATAAGCAAAGATGCCAATATTCAGACGACATAAAGAAGCCAAAAAGTCCTAAAGCCGTTAAGAAAATACTAATAGCAGTAACCCAGCCCGTCCCAATTCTATAAATAAGTTTAGAAGAAAACAGAGAGGAAATAATCGTTCCTCCAGCAATGATCATGGTGATGTACCCTGCAAAAGAAAGAGGAACATTTAAAGCTATATACATGCTAGGCCATCCTGCTCCAAGGAGCCCATCAGGAAGACCTAAAGAGATAAAAGCAACATAAATAAGAAGTAAAAGAATAGTGGATAACATACTCAAGTATTCTCAATCCTTATCAATCTAATATCAATTACTTAATATGCTTTTTTTGTTTAAGAAGGATTCTATAACAAGCATCTATTTAGTAACAAAAAAAGCCGCTTTTCAGCGACCTATTTGTTTTATGGTGACCCGTACGGGATTCGAACCCATGAATGTATCCTTGAAAGGGATATGAGTTAAGCCTCTTCTCCAACGGGCCATAAAAATGGCGCTTACTATAGGGCTCGAACCTACAACCGATCGGTTAACAGCCGATTGCTCTACCATTGAGCTAAGTAAGCGTATTGCAACTGCGCACTTTCAAAGCGCATTGCTAATTCTACTGAATGAGTCTCTCCTTTGCAATAACTTTAAAGACATTTCTGATGAGATTTCACCTCGTAAGGTTACATCACCCGAATAATACAAAAGCTTGAGGACTCGATATTGAGAATTATTAAAGATTTTTTCCAATAATTTCCAAGAAAAGAAAAAAGCCGACAAGATGTCGACTTACTTTTTCTATAAGAATTAACCGATTTTCTTTTCGAGAGATTCGAAAAGATCCCCGACAGTTTTGATGCCCGCAAGTTCTTCAGTTTCAAAAGTCACATTGTACTTTTCTTCGAGATCAAGGCACATTTCAACCACATCAAGACTATCTAATCCTAATTCTTTAAGTGATTGATTGTCGTCAATTTCGGTAACATGGACTCTTTCTAGAAACATTTCACGGATTTCACGCATTTTGGATTCTGACATATCTATTCCTCGTGGGCTCATTATAGAACTGTCCTTAGAAACTGGCAAACAAATCAAAAAGCGGCGCCTAAGCACCGCTTGAGACATTACTAAGCACTAATCTTAGTATTAAGTGACGTATCGGCGTTTCCGATTTCCGTCACAACTTTGTTAGCGCTCGTAATAAATGCATTAATTAATAAGCCGGATATCGCGCCAAAAACCGCGATAACCAGTAGCATTCCTAACATTTGCGCCTTAAATTCTGACATGCCTCCTCCTTTCTAAATAATGTAGCCGATCACAGCACTTCGCTTCACTGTAATGGCCATGTCCTCTTTCCTGACGATTAAAGGGTGATAGACCCTCGAAAGAGCGAATTCAATCGTTCCTCCTAAAGCGACAGGTCCTTGGGTAAGAGAAACAAGAGTCGTTTTTCCATCCTTGTTCACGAATCCTTTTAGAGACTCGGTAATTAATCCGTTACTCGAGATTTGGTATCCAACAGTTAAGGCTAAAGCGTCTAAGTCACTATGGATAATCTGAATAGCTCCTAAATCACCGAGAATGGCTAAAGTCAAAGACACAAAGAGCAAGGATAAGATTGTGCCCAGCTTAGAAGCCATTCATCGCTCCTCCAATGATTGATGAGATCCCAACGCTTATGAGAGCCATCGTCAGTGCACTCCCAACAAGCGGTAAGACCGTCATCAGTCCTAATGTAGAGGCCTTTCTATCAATTCGGCCCTTTCTTTTATTTTCTTCTAAAGAATTAAAGAGAATTTGGAACTGCGTGACGTAATCACCTTGGTAACCTTCATCAACCATTTGAAAAATAGAAACCATAACTTCTTTAATAGTTAAGGAAGAGAAGCGAGATGAAAAAGAGATAAAGGGGGCTACTGTTTTGTCATTATCAATCTCAGTTAGTAATTCCCGGATAAGAATTTCCATTGGAGTTGAACAAAACTTAAGGGTTTCTTTAAGAGAAGAATAAACAGGATAACCATTTTCTAGATAGACAGAAAAATAGGAAAAGATCTCAACAAATTCATCTTCTAAAGACAAAGTCAGGCGGTTTTTTCTTTGTTTTTGGTAAGAAAAAGCATAGATATCTAAAACAAAGACCACAAGAAGGATGGAAAAATCCAGCATGACATTCTTGCTTAAAAAATGAAAAGCAACGAGAAGACATCCTAACAATAGATTTATAGCA
>Ga0172378_10004444_pt1 | contig 13125 bp, 4 predicted proteins | sample GrowelOW332metaG_FD_119755 | JGI IMG/M metagenome (GOLD analysis project Ga0172378, IMG submission 119755) | Groundwater microbial communities from an aquifer near a municipal landfill in Southern Ontario, Canada - Pumphouse #3_1 metaG | ecosystem: Environmental > Aquatic > Deep subsurface >...
AGCGGAGAGGGAGGGATTCGAACCCCCGGAACCTTTCGGTTCAGCGGTTTTCAAGACCGTCGCAATCGACCACTCTGCCACCTCTCCAATAAATGCTTTTTTGTTACGTCACATTGCCTCTGCAATGCTTTGAGTGACCCAGCAGGGGATCGAACCCTGGACCCACAGATTAAGAGTCTGTTGCTCTACCAGCTGAGCTACTGAGTCGTTTCCTTTGGTTTGTCAAACCCCTTTTCGTCGTTTCAATCAGGTTGTTTTTGTTTGACGGGTGCAAAGGTATGCGTTATTTTCTAAAATGCAAAACTTTTGGATTGAATTTTATTATTTTTTTTAATAGAAAAGCCCCTGCTGATGCTATTTGCCTATGTTTTATTTGGTTACTAATCCATACTGGCTGAAGTCGAATTTATCAAAAGCTTTTACTGCATAGTCGTAACCTATTTTATATATAAGATCAGCTTTAGAAGCATCAAACATGCCAAATTTTTTTGCTCGTTTTGTTTCTATCACAAGGTCGCAAAATTCTTTCTGTTCAATAGTATTTCCGTTAACCGCAAGATGAAATATTCGCTCAGCTACATCCAAAACTCCGTCTGTTTTTTTTATCGGAGAGGTTGGGTTGACATGAACACCGATAAGCAGATTGCATTCGTTTCTTAAAACTGAAGCTGGAAGATTGCAGAAAATGCCGCCATCTACGTATTGCTTGCCATCTATTAACATAGGATTGAAAAAAAGAGGAACACTGGCTGAGGCTATTATACAGTCAACTAAATTTCCTGATTTAAAGTAAACGTTTTTGCCGGAATTTAGTTCTGTGGCATTTATTATTAATGGAATTTTCAGGTCTTCGAAAGTTTTTGCAACAAGCATTTGGTCCAATTTCTTCCTTAGCTTTTCAGAGCTTGCCAATCCTCCGTTTTTTGGAAGGTTGAATCTGACCATTTGGAAAAAAGTGTTCTTTTGTAGAAAACTGCGGATTTCCTCTGTGCTATGCCCATCTGCGTATAAAGCGCCTATGATAGCTCCGGCACTAACACCTGAAATAATGTCGATTTTAATTCCTCTTTCTTCTAGAGCTTTTAATACTCCCAAGTGAGCTATGCCTTTTGTGCCACCACCACTGAGAGCCAAACCTACATTGTATTTTTTTGACATATATTATGGAAGTTTTTGGTCTGACAAACCAATCTTTTATCTTTAGAATGTCTTCAACTTGTCTCGTTTGTAATGCTGAACCTGATTGTAATTTTTGGCTTGAACTTTATTTTTGCTGTTTTTTTTCTGCCAAGGGTATCTCTTTTCAACCCAATAAGCATAAATTAGGAAAATTGCAATGATGCAAGCACTTGCCGGAATTATCATCAAAGGGTTGCTGTGAGCATACCATACGCCTGCAATGACAAACAGATTAAGGCATTGCTGAATGATCACTACTTGTTGGTGCGAAAATCCAGAAGAAACTAATCTGTGGAACATTTGGTTCTTGTGAGGAGTTAGAACGTTCTCTTTGTATATAATTCTTCTGATAAGCGTATATGATGTATCAAAGATAGCAACCATACAGACCATAACCCATAATACAATGGAAACGTTGTGCTCGTTTTGAAAATAAATTCCAAAAACGGCAAAGTTGAAGCCTAAAAAAGTACTTCCAGCGTCTCCCATGAAAATTTTAGCTTTTTGCCAATTGAGTTTCAAGAAACCGCCAATGCACGCAACAAGGAAAATCAATGGATTATCCGGAAATACCAAAAGTAAACTGATGATGCAGATACTGATGGATTCTGTTCCTAAGTTACCATCTATTCCGTCGTAAAAATTAAATAGATTAATATACCATAAGAAGGCAATAAATGCTAATGTGTTAACAATTAAGGGAGAGGTGAGGGAGAAAGCGCCGAAATCTATTTGTGATAATCCTCCAAGAAAATACATGGATATCAGAATGGCAACAGTTTGTGTGATGAGTCTTATCCATGGAGACAATTGAATGGCGTCGTCTTTTACTCCAATAATCAATAAGAGTATTCCTGGAATTAGAGCATTGAAAAGATTGTCAGGCATCAACTCTGGATATGCTGCATATAAGAAAGATATACACATGTACCAACAAGCTACAATGGCAATGCCACCTCCAAGAGGAGTTATCTTTGTGTGGTAACTACGTTGATTAGGCATGTCCAATAATCTTTTCTTAATGGCCCATTTCCTAATAATATAAGTAATGACCCAAGAAAGGAATAAGGAGATGAAAAATAAAATCCAAAGCATTGCTATTATACATTTTTTATTAACTACAAATATACATAAAATGCATATTAACGTACATAAAAATTAACTATATCAGTTCACTTTTATTGTGTTCTATGTAGTATTAACTTTATTTATTTCTTTTTATTGTCTCTTTGTGTTTTTTTTAAGCAAAAGATCTATTTTTCTAGATGTATTCGGTGTTTTTGATGTCTGATTTCAGCTTGTTTTTCAGATGTAGTTTTATGGATAGACAAGAAAAAGGTCGACAGAAGTCGACCTTTCTCTTTTATGATTGATTGTTTTGCTTATTTAGCACCAATCTCAAGCATTAATGTTTTAGTAGGCTGATCACATACTTCAGATGGACCGAAGTATTGGATAGGACCTGGATAAACATAGCTTGTGTTGATAGCCCAATCTGCACGATTGTCTGCCAATTTCTTGAACGGTGCACCGGTAAGTTCAACCAATGCCTTGCGGATAACTGGTTTCATCATACCGTTACGACGCTCCATGTTCATCATCATAGTGATAGGCACACCACCAGCAATCCAATTTTCTGCATTTGCAGTAGTATTGCGGATCAATGACATGTAACCAGTCTTGCTGCTAGCGATAAGTTGAACTGCGTTAACTCCAAGAGAGTAGCAGTAGTCTGCGTCAAAGTTAGAAGGAGCTGCGCAACGTCCTTCGTAACCGAAGAAGTGACCAAGACCAGAGAACTTGCCTTTGAAAGTACCAGCAGCCTTCATGTCAGCAAGACGCTTCTTAACCATTTCGATAAGCAACTTCTCTGTTTCAATCAAAGAAACTTGTACGTTTCCGTGAGGGTCGCGCTCTAATGTTAATTGTTTAGCGATGCTTTCAGGAAGACTAGCGTAAACAGCTGCACTGTTAGGGTTCAATTTAGCAACAGCAGCCTTAACGTCTGATTCTTTTGCCAAAAGATCGTTTAACTCAGCGATAAGAACTTTCATTTCAGGGATGAACTCGATCAAACCTTCTGGAATAAGAACTACACCGAAGTTGTTTCCTTTTTCAGCACGAGCGGCAACAGTTTCAGCAATGTTGTTTACGATTTGAGAAAGAGTCATCTTCTTAGCTTCTACCTCCTCAGAAACGATGCAGATGTTTGGTTGAGTTTGTAAACCGCACTCAAGAGCGATGTGTGAAGCTGAACGACCCATCAATTTGATGAAATGCCAGTATTTTTTTGCAGAGTTAGCATCACGCATGATGTTGCCGATAACCTCTGAATATACTTTACATGCAGTGTCGAAGCCGAAAGAAGTTTCGATCATATCGTTCTTCAAGTCACCATCAATCGTCTTAGGACAGCCGATTACTTGGATGCCACATTTCTTTTGTAAGTAATACTCAGCAAGAACGCATGCGTTAGTGTTAGAGTCGTCACCACCGATGATAACCAATGCTTTGATACCTAGTTTATTGCAGATTTCGATTCCGCTGTCGAATTGAGATTGCTCTTCTAATTTAGTACGGCCAGAACCGATGATGTCGAAACCACCTGTGTTACGGTATTCGTCGATGATGCCTGAAGTCAACTCGATATATTTGTGGTCGATCAAACCGCTAGGACCACCTAGGAATCCATAAAGTTTGCAATCTTTGTTCAATGATTTGATACCATCGAATAGACCAGAAATGACGTTGTGTCCGCCAGGAGCCTGACCACCAGAAAGAATAACACCAACGTTGATAGCAGGAAGTTGAACCTTCTTGTCAGATGAGTTGAAAGTTACAACTGGCATTCCGTAAGTGTTAGGGAATAACTTCTTGATTTCCTCTTGGTCTGCAACAGACTGAGTTGCTTTTCCTTCTTCCAAGGCAACTGCGCCTTTCAATGCCTTTGGCAATTTAGGCTGGTATGCAGCCCTTGCGATTTGCAATGCACTTTTTGTCATTGTTATTTATTATTTTAATTTAAACTTAGAATCTTCTCAATCTTCAAAATTTACGCAAAATTGCTAAAATATTTTCTTTTATCAAACAAAAAATCGTATTGATGAAACAGAATGCTATTATTGATGTTGAAAAAAGTTGAATTTGTTTGACTTAGAGTGCATTTGTGCTTTGAATGAATAGGAGAGAAAAACGGATCATGGATAAAATGTGCGTGGGCAGTTTTTATCCATAAAATAGTTTTATTTTTTTTAGTTATTTTTCGGGTTGTTTCGAGAATGATAGTTTGCTATCTTATTAAATCTAATTGTAAAAAAGAACAAAAAGATTATCGGACAACTGTGATTTGGTTTTTATATAAAATTTGTCTGTTTGAAATTGAAAATAGCCTTTAAACAATAAAACCAGATGACATTATTTTATCCGTTATTTTTTACAAATAATCCATCTTGCTTTTTGCGTAAATTAACATAGTTACTAGGTTTTTGAGTTAGATTCAGAAAAAAATATTTAATGTGAATGTTGTTGTTTTCAGTGACTTATCATGTTAGTAAGTACGTGTTAGTCATTCTTGTGAAAATAAAATGTATTTAGTTTAAATAGTTTCAAAGAAAATGTCTCAAAAAAAAACCTAATTTGTTTTAAATATTAGAATATTATCTTTAGATTTGTGGCGATAATACAGTAGAATAGACAGAAAGTGAGAGTTGGTTATGTCACTTTTATAAAAACACGTTCCTTTGGTGCTGTTGATTTGCCTTTGGCGGTTTGTGTTGTCTAATTTGGTTGTTTAAATATTTTGCACAAATAGCCATAAAATAGAAAGACAATAATTGTGCCAAAGTTTGAGGTGAGAACAAATTTTTACGATAACAAGAGTTTAGGTTGATGTTTTATATGATGGGTTTTCAACGTTTGTAAGTACTAGTTAGTGAAAAAATGTTCGTTGTTAAAGTGTTTTTGTTGAGTGTGTTAATCTTATATTATAAACAGAGATTGAATAAGAATTCAAAGTTTTATAGAGCTTTCTTAGGTCTGTTTTTTTTATAGTTATTTTGTCTAAAAAGTTTGATATATGAGAATTTTGATTGTGTTGAGAGTTAGAATAACGGTGTTATTAGCCTCATTCTTTGTGCTGTCGTTGCCGGTTTTTTCTCAAGTTGGTTCTGACCCATTTGAGAACATGACTCTTTCGTTGGTTGATAATTCGATTCATTTGGCTTGTCCTGATGATCCACTTTTGTTTAGTGTTGACAATGTGGAGCCAGTAGATCAACCAGCAACAGAGAGATATACATTTTTTTGGTCTACTTCAGCTGATAGTATTACTTGGAAACCAGTAGGAAATTATCAGAATTCTTTTACATATTCACAGAATATGACTAATGCATCTTTTTATATAAAGGTAGATGCTTCTTATTATTCAATGGATCCTCAACCTAAATTCACTAAGAGTTTAGGCATGAAAATCTCTTTGGCTTCTAATTGTTTACAAAAAGTTTGTCGTCAAACTACTACAGGAGACTATTTTAATGGTACTGATTTTGATAGAGAAGATTCACTAAACACTACTATTGATTGGAATACTGTTCCTCCAGGAAACTTGAAACAATATTTTTCGGATCAAGGCATTATTTTTAAAGCTAAATCTGGAGCGATTATGAATCAGAACGAGTTGGGTTATTCTTTATACATAGATGATTCCTTAAATGTAAATCCTCGTAATCATTTCTTTGTAAAACAAGGTAACATTAATGAAAGTTTCTTCTCAATTACATTTCCTAATAGTTTGTACAGAGGTAAAACTTATCGTTTTACTATGCGTTTTTATTTGATTGTTCCTAAAACATGTACCACTTGGGATCCCAATGCTAGTATTATGTCAAGAACGGGCCATGGTACGGCAACTACAGATATGATGGATGTTGATGTTTATAAGGAGTATAAAGTTGGGGATCAGACTAGAAGTACTTTGATTACGAGTCATTTTGAGGCAAAAGGATCAGATGTGGCTCGTTATAAATTTTATTCAGATGTTCAAAGTTATATAACAGCAGGTGAAGATAATATTTTTAGAATAGAGATGGTTTACTATGGCCTCATGCCTGCTGATGTAACTGCAAATTATACATTCGAACCTTATTTCGAACAGTTTCCTACATGTGCTACTGTGGCCGTTGACTATATTAGTGCCGAGGCTGCTTCTGTCTGTGTTTCTCCACGATCAGCATGTGTAGGTAACGAAATTCTTGTTAAGGCAGCAGGTTTCCCTCGTAATGCTAATTATCAATGGATAAAATACACAAATTCTACATATTCAACAGTAGAGCCATGGTCTGAATATGTACCAAGTGTACCTGAGGTTACTTATAATTTGGATCAGTTTAATCAGAAACATGAAGCTAAAGTTGTTATGATGAAACCAGGTGTTTTCTATTATAGTGTTACTGATGGAAAAGATACGATCAAATTCTCTTTGGTTGGTACGGAGTGTGGAAATTCTGTTTGTCCCGATATCAAAGGAGATTCCAATATATGTGTACCTCAATTCCCTTATTCTCTGAATTATCAATTGGAAAATGAAAATGTGCTGGATTGGTTAGGTCAGTTTGGTGTAGATTATACTTATGTATGGGATTTAGTTGCTCCTAATGGATTGAAAAGTGATCGCACAAAAGTTTATTTGGATGAAGCTGTTGATCATAAAACAGCTGCAATTCGTGTGGAGCAAGGTGCTTTGATGAGCGACTCTTTTCCTACAGATCAAAGTTATAAGCTGGTTTTGTCTGCTTATAAATTAATTAGTGGTCAGTTGAATGCATTTCCAGAATGTACAGATACGATGACTTTGTGGGTATATGATCAACCTAATATTTCTAGTATGAAGTTGACCACACAACAAGGTTATGATTCTATTTGTGCAGCCATGGCATCAGATACGATTCTTATCAATAATGCGGATGCTGTAAAAGGAAAAGGTTATATCTGGAATTGGACAGGTGCAACAATGGGAACGGATAGTAGCTTTGTTAATATCAATAATTTCAATAAAAGCTCGCTTTGTGATGCTTCTGTCAATAATTATCCTATAAAGTTGGAGATTGTAAATGGAGTTTGTAAGGCAACGCTGAATGATACATTCTATGTTCATACGCCTGATGCTCCTGAAATGTATTGTGATGATCTTTCAGAAGATACCATATATCATTTGTCTCCATCAAGTTTGGATACTATCATTAACTTGCCAATTCCTAATTTTAAGACAAGTTGTGATGAAAATCCAAAGTTGACTATCAACATGCATTATGTTGCAAAAGAGACAGCTCACAGTTTGGATTCAATAATCACTCTAGCTGCATCAGATTTGATAAATCCGTTAGATGGTTCTTTTAAAAAGATACCGTTCCAGGCTCATGCTGGTGATCTTTATTTAAACTATACATTGACAGATGGTTGTGGTAAAACAGACAAATGTGATGTTTCTGTAGAGATAACAGACACAACAAAACCTTTTATCAACTGTGATTTGATTAATGATCATACAGTTAATATTTCTACACAAAAAGGTTGTCAGGCAGTTCCTGGTGATTCTGATGTTTTCAAAATAATTGAACCACCTATCTTACCTGATGAAAACTTTAAGGATACTGTTATTTTAATTACTGGAGTTTATGAAGGTAGAACCAATGTAACTCCTCCATCTATGACAGTAGTTGATCCTGGTGTTGATATTAGTAAATATACAAAGGAGAATGATCTGAATGATCCATACGATATAGGTACTACCTTTATTTTGTGGAGTTTTACAGATCCTTCAGGCAATGTAACTTATTGTCATAACAAAGTGGTGGTTTTGAATGACCGTCCTGTGTTTATTTGTGATTCATTGTTAGCTATTCGTTCTTCGGTAAATAAGAATCCGCAAAGAGAATATGCTTATGCATCAGCTCAACCGCAAGGAACTAGAAATCCGGATACTGAATATGTTTTGGAAAATGTATTGAAGATACCTACTGTTTCTGATCTTCAGTGTGATAAGGCTGCAATAGTTCTTACTATTAAATACACAGGCGAATATGTTGATGAAGATGGTAATGTTTTGGGTACTGTGACCGATTCTATTATTTCAGGTGATGAATTATTGAAACATAGATTCCCAATTGGAGTTACAGATCTTACTTATGAATTTGATGATAAAAATGATACTCTTAAGAATGTATTATGTACGCAAAAGGTGGTCATAGCTTCGATGTATGCTCCAACACCTCTCAATTGTCCTGAAAATGTTACTTTGTATGCAGGTGATGATTGCTATGCAATATGGGATTTGCCATTGGAGGATGTTCCTGTAGCATCAATACCTTATTTTAAAGAGGTTAAGTATCTATATGATAATTGTGATGGAAGAAGTTACAATTATGATGATTTGGGCATGAGCACAGCATTGTCTAAAAATTATGATACAATAGGATATCCATTTATGGTTCGTCGTATAAGTGAATTGGATGCCAATTGGAATACAACTCCAGCTTCTGTTGTTACAGAATTCAAGAGTGAATTTACTGATCAAGACTCTGTAGCGATTAAGGAGGTGCATCATAGACATGACGATAAGTCTGTTTGTAAGACTGATCCTCACGAGAAGATGGCATTAAAAGTGACAAATTTTAATAAACTTCCAGAGTGTGTAACAACACCATTCAGAAAGGGATATTATAAGGTAATTTGGTATTATGACAACGGAAAGGGAATTCTTGATAGTTGTGTATCTAAAATCACCGTTGAGGATACAATTCCTCCTACTCTGAATTGTGGTTCATGGGGAGAGACAGATTCTTTCTATGTAGATGAGTCTTGTTTGGTCCCAGCATCTATAGTGGATATTCATATTCCTAATTCAGATTCTCTTGGTGCTATAGATAATTGTACAGATCCTGATAAATTGACAATTAATTGGACTCGTACTCATGAGACAACTCCAATTTCTTCATTGGATGATCCTTATGCTTTAGGTAATACATATATTGTATGGACAGCTACTGATGAATCAGGAAATTCTTCATTCTGTACGCAAACCATTTCGGTATTTGATACATTGCCTCCGTTCTTTGATTGTAGTACATTGAAGACAATTGTAGATACTGCTGATGCTAATTGTGTAGCTACGGCAGAGTCCTTAATAATGAAAGGAAAATTGTATATTCCAAAAACGGATGAGGATGATCCTTGTTCTCCAACAGGTGATGTTATCTCTGGAGTAGGAAAGAGGAGTGATGGAAAAGATGTTATGAAAGATGCATATCCATTGGATACAACATATATTACATGGACATTCAAAGATGCTGCGGGTAATTCAGATTCTTGTGTTCAAATGGTAGTTATTGAGGATCTCACTCCACCAATTTTTGCGGATTGTGATGGTCTTGATGATATCATTATTGAATTGGATCCAGATTCTTGTGTGGCTTCTAAAGAATTAGTGAGGACGAGGTTGGGTAATCCTATCGCTCATGATAACTGTTCTGGTGATATTGAAGGTATTCCTTATTTGACTTTAGCAGACATGTCGTATGTTGACCTGCCAGAGGCTTTCAAGAAAGATACTACATATCTTATTTCTTGGATATTTAGGGATAAAAAGAATAATGAAGATACATGTTATCAAAATGTTATTATTAGGGATACTACATTTGATTTAGGTGGTATTTGTCCGCAAGAGAAAATTAAGAATATAGGAGCAAAAGTACAATGTTCAGTCTCTTATAAAGATTTGATGTTGCCTACTCTTACTGTCAATGATTCATGCGATGGAATATTGCTTCCTTATATTACAGCTTGGGTTATGCAGAAGGATAGCTCTGTTAAGATTTATCATAATGAAGAGTTGGAGAGTGCTGAATATCCTATCGGTACACATCGTTTCTCTTGGGTCTTTACTGATAAGGGAATGAATCAGGACTCTTGTGTGATGACGATAAATGTGAAAGACTCTTTGGATCTGATCATGACAGATTGTGATACGGATAAAGATAAGGTGATTGAGTTGAACCCTGGTCAGTGTAGTTTGGATCCAGATTCTTTGTCAAAGTATATTAAGATCCCAATAGCTTATGATTTGTGTGATGAGGATACAATTATCCCAATCATAGAACGTCGTTTTAATGGAGAATTGGTGGTAGATGAAAATGGTAATCCAATAATTTGGGATTCTCAAGATTTCCCATTAGGAAAGACTGACATCAAGTGGATTTTTATAGACAAGTTAGGTGTGATGAAAGACTCTTGCGAGAAATCCATAACTGTTAAGACTAAGTTGTTCGACTGTACAGTTCTTCAGGATACGATTAAAGTGAATTTGCTGGAAAATTTATATGCTACAGCAGCTGAGGTAGAGGCAGCAGGATTGAAGGAACCGGAAATAACGATCGATAATTGTAATGCTGCAGAAGTGTCATTTATGCGTAGTGATAATCTTGGTCGTGCTGATAATTATGAGATTGGAGTAACTGATGTCAATTGGACATTCACATATGTTTTCGGAGATGTGGTAACTTGCGATCAGCATGTGTTAATCAACGATATGGTTCCTCCTTTCTTAACATGTCCAGATTTGCCAAATGTAACATACGAATGTTATGGAGAGCTTCCTGCTCCTTATATGTCGTTCGAAGAGTTTAAGGCGGCTGGCGGTTCAATTAACGATGAGCGCAAATTCAAAGAGTGGTTGGGTTATGAGGATGATACGTTAGGAGATAATTATTGCAACTATACTTTGCTTAGAATTTATCGTATTAAGGATGTTAGAGATAATGTAATTGAATGTTCTCAAGAATTCAATATCAATGATACTAAAGCTCCTTACTTCTTGACCCAATTGGATACTTTGGTTTTCTCTTGTGAAGATGAGATTCCAGGTATAGAAACGGTAACCGTTGAGGCTGAAGATAATTGTTCAGATAAGGCAGATATTAAAATTACAAGTAAAGTAACAAACAATAGGGCAGTTGATACTCACTCTTGTGCATATAATTCGTATACATTATGGAGAGAGTGGACAGCTGTTGATAAGTGTGGTAATGAAAGCGCTCCTTTGGTTCAGGTTGTGATCATTGTCGATACGTTGGCTCCTAAATTGATATTGCCTGAAGATTGGCAAGATACGGTTGTTGCTGAAAATATCAAGAATTGTGAATGGGTAATGCCAAAATTGGATGATCTGTTGAAGGGGCATGTTGAAGATGCTTGTACTTTTGAAGATGATATTGAGATTTGGCAAGTACCGGCAGCAGGAACTCCTCTTACCAAAACAACAGATGTATATATCTATGTTAGCGATAATTGTGGAAACAAAGATAGTGTGAAGGTTGTGGCCTTTATGGATAAGCTTTATAATGTGGTCTCTTTGGAAGCATATTCGAAGACGTTGTGTGGATCCGATTCTTCAGCTATCAGTCTGTGGTCTCAGGAAATACGTTTTGCACGTGGATTTGTTACTTTGGATCTTGGTGGTGAGATGGTTCCTATTCCTAGTGTGTTCAATTACGATTGTTATCGAGATACAATTTCTGAGGCAACATTGGTTTATAGTAATAATCCACGTACTTATTATTCTAAGTTCTATGATGCAAATAAAGAGGTTCGTGATTCTATTTTCAATGCAAAAGTGAAGATTAGAAAAAAATCTCAGAGCGGTTTGTATTACTTTGTTGTAATGGATACCATTACACAATGTTCAGATACGGCCAAGGCTTACTTGACTATCTTCGAGCGTCCTAGAGTATCTCTTGCTTCTAATGAGTTACATCATTGCGATAATGATACTTTCGATTTACAAGACTTGTTACTTGATAGCAAAGCTTGTGTAAATGATATGGGTTCTGAAATTAAGAAAAATGGATGGTATGTTGATGATAAAGAGTATAAGCCAGGAACCCCTGTCATGTATGATGGTAAATCGCATTCAATGTACTATTATGCTGAAAACTCTTGCGGTAGATCCACTAGTTACGACAGTTATTTCACCTACTGTGGTCCTCTATTGTTGACTAAGGAAGATAGCATTAAAGTCGTTGGTTCTGAAGCCAATTTGAACTTGTGGCGAAAAGATGAATTACATTCTGAGGATAGTGTGAGGTTGACTATTCATCAACGTTATGTAACTGATAGTATCCTCTTGGCGACTAATCCATCTCATATAAATAGAGTATGGATGGGAGATGAGTTGGAATTCAGATTGAATACAACATACAAACCAGCATTCTATCATTGGTATAAGATTTCAGGTTTGTTTGACGGTAGATTCCCAGCTTCGTTCGATAAATATGGTGATGTTCTTGACTCGTTGAATAGAACGGATGGATTGGATGAGTTGTTGATTGGAAATATGTCTGGTGAAGCTAATAAGTTCAGATTTATTCCAACAGATTCTGCTTTGTATTACGTCTTGATTGGAGATGGCGTTTGTCCAGCAATGCCTTCAAACGTAGTTTCAGTTGATGTTATGGATAAATTGCCAACAGCCATTACTCCATTCAACTCTGTTGGATTGAATGATGTCTTCTTAAAGGGTCGTGATGTGATTATCTTCGACCGTTACGGAAACCGTGTTTATGAAGGAACTGATGGTTGGGATGGAACAACAAAAGGTGGAGTTGCTGACCCAGGTGTTTACTTCTATGACGCAGTGATCAACGGACGCAACTACAAAGGAACGATTGAGGTGGTTTATTTCAAATAAAGAAATCATATTAAAAAAAAGGTCGACGTTTTTCATGTCGACCTTTTTTTGTTTAACAAATTAATTTAATTTTGATTTGTGTAAATCGGGATCAGCGGATAGGTGGGGTTGGTATAGCGACAAGAATATTCCCCAAAATTCATGAATAGCATTATCTTTGCGGAATGAAAACAGATCAACTATTAAGAGAGATATTGCCAAGCGTAAAA
>Ga0172378_10004445_pt1 | contig 13124 bp, 8 predicted proteins | sample GrowelOW332metaG_FD_119755 | JGI IMG/M metagenome (GOLD analysis project Ga0172378, IMG submission 119755) | Groundwater microbial communities from an aquifer near a municipal landfill in Southern Ontario, Canada - Pumphouse #3_1 metaG | ecosystem: Environmental > Aquatic > Deep subsurface >...
ATTGTTTACCAGAATTACGGGGAAAATTAGTGCACTTACAATCCTTCAATATATAAACAAGATTAATAACAAACCCATTGGACAAATTAAATATGCACTAATTTAATTCCGCCAACGGGTAAAACAGGTAATTAAATTATGAAACAACAACTGATGACGCTGCTGGTGGGAACAGCCTCTATCTTTTGCAGCTGTACTCCCAAGGGCGAACTGCATGAGAAAAATGAATTACGGGCGCCAGCCTATCCACTGGTGAGTATTGACCCTTATACTAGCGCATGGTCATTTACAGACAATTTATATGATGGTTCTGTGAGGCACTGGACCGGCGAAGCTTTTCCTTTGATTGGCGTTGCAAAAGTCGACGGGCAAACTTATCGGTTTATGGGAACGGAAGAATTGGAACTAAGACCAATTGTAAAGACATCTGAACAGGGGAATTGGTCGGGGAAATATACCACCGTAAAGCCTGTTGATGGATGGCAAAAGGCTGATTTTAAAGATGAAACATGGAAAGAAGGAGAAGGTGCTTTTGGTACCATGGAAAATGAACATACGGCAAAGACACAGTGGGGAGAAGAATTTATATGGGTACGACGTACTGCGGATATTCAAGAGGATCTTACCGGTAAAAATGTTTATTTGGAATATTCTCACGATGATGATGCTATTATTTATATTAACGGAATTAAAGTTGTCGATACAGGAAATGTCTGTAAGAAGCATGTACAAGTGAAATTGTCAGAGGAAGTAGTTGCCTCTTTGAAACAAGGAACTAACTTGATAGCTGCCTATTGTCATAATAGAGTTGGTAATGCCTTGTTGGATTTTGGATTGTTGGTTGAATTGGATCATAGCCGCTATTTTAATCAAACGGCGGTGCAAACTTCTGTTGAAGTACAACCGATGCAAACATATTATCGCTTTACTTGTGGCTCTGTGGATTTGAATTTGAAGTTTACAGCTCCTTTGTTTATGAACAAACTCGATCTGCTGTCACGTCCTGTTAACTATATCTCTTACGATATTGTATCCAATGATGGACAATCGCATCAGGTTGACTTGTATTTTGAGGCTGGACCTCAATGGGCACTTGACCAAGCACAGCAAGAATCTGTAGCAGATAGTTTCACGGATGGCGATTTGTTATTCTTGCGCACAGGAAGTCGTAACCAGGAAATTCTGAAGAAGAAAGGGGATAATGTTCGGCTGGATTGGGGACACTTCTATCTTGCTACTGAACAGAAAAATAGCGAATGTGCGATTGGGGAAGGGAAGAAACTGCGTACAAGTTTTCTTGCGGACAAACTCGAGGCTCTTACCACCTCCAGTTATGATAAATTGGCTTTGGTTCAGTCTTTAGGAAAAATGAAGAAGGCTCAAGGACATTTATTGATCGGCTATGATGATATTTACTCCATTCAATATTTTGGAGAGAATCTTCGTCCCTACTGGAATCGGGCGGGGGATCAGACAATCATATCGCAATTTCATCAAGCGGAGCATGAGTATAATGCTTTGATGGACAGTTGTACAGCCTTTGATCGGCAATTAATGAATGAAGCAACAAATGCTGGTGGGCGTAAATATGCTGAACTTTGTGCACTTGCTTATCGACAAGCAATAACAGCGCATAAATTAGTGGAAGCACCGAATGGAGATCTTCTTTTCCTCTCTAAAGAAAACTTTAGCAATGGTTCAATTGGAACGGTAGATTTGACTTACCCTTCTGCTCCATTATTCCTGCTCTATAACCCGGAACTAGCCAAAGGACTCCTAAATCATATTTTCTATTATAGTGAAAGCGGAAAATGGACCAAACCTTTTGCTGCGCACGATGTCGGTACTTACCCCTTAGCCAATGGACAAACGTATGGTGGAGATATGCCCGTAGAAGAGTCCGGAAATATGTTGGTGTTAACAGCAGCAATTGCGGCCGTGGAAGGGAATGCTGACTACGCTCTTAAACATTGGGAAACGCTAACTACTTGGACCGACTATCTAGTGGATAATGGACTTGATCCTGAGAATCAACTTTGTACAGATGATTTTGCCGGGCATTTTGCACACAATGCTAATCTTTCTATCAAGGCCATTTTAGGAATTGCGTCTTATGGCTATTTAGCAGAAAAGTTAGGGAAAAATGAGGTTGCAGAGAAGTACACTCAGAAAGCAAAAGATATGGCTACAGAATGGGTGAAAATGGCCGATGATGGAGACCATTATCGATTGACATTTGATAAACCTGGAACTTGGAGCCAGAAGTATAACTTGGTGTGGGACAAACTGATGAAGCTTCAGATTTTTCCAGAAAAAGTTGCTGAGACAGAAATTGCTTATTATCTTTCGAAGCAAAATAAATACGGACTTCCGTTGGATAACCGCGAGGCATATACCAAAACCGACTGGATTATGTGGACAGCAACATTGGCACAAGATAAGTCTACTTTTGAAGAATTTATAGCACCGGTTTATCTCTTCATGAATGAAACGACTGATCGTGTTCCTATGTCGGATTGGGTCTTTACGGATCAGCCTAATCTGAGGGGCTTCCAAGCTCGTTCTGTGGTTGGCGGCTATTTCATAAAGATGCTTGAAGGCAAACTATCTAAATAATAAAAGAATACCATGAAAAAACTCGCTTTATTAGCTCTTTCTTTATTCAGTGCGTGGAGCATGGATGCAAAAACGACTACAGGACCGGTGGACTATGTAAGTCCACTAGTCGGTACTCAATCTAAGCATGCCTTATCTACAGGAAACACTTATCCCGCTATTGCCCTTCCTTGGGGCATGAATTTTTGGATGCCTCAAACGGGTAAAATGGGTGATGGTTGGGCCTATACGTATGATGCAGATAAAATTAGAGGGTTTAAACAAACTCATCAGCCTAGTCCATGGATCAATGATTATGGGCAGTTTTCCATTATGCCGATCACTGGTAAGCCTGTGTTCGATCAGGATCAGCGTGCTAGTTGGTTTTCGCATAAAGCGGAAAAAGCTACTCCATACTATTATAAGGTTTATCTTGCCGACCATGATGTGGTGGCTGAAATGGCTCCAACAGAGAGAGCGGTCTCTTTCCGTTTCACATTCCCTCAAACCAACGATTCATACGTTGTTATTGATGCTTTCGATAAAGGATCGTTTGTAAAAGTGATCCCTTCGGAAAATAAGATTATCGGTTATACAACGAGGAACAGTGGTGGCGTTCCTGCTAACTTTAAGAACTATTTTGTATTTGTATTTGATAAACCATTTACTTATACGGCTGCTGTTGCCAGTGGGGTTATTGATACGAATAAACTTGAATCCAACGGCAACCATGCTGGTGCATTGGTCGGTTTTAAAACCCATAAAGGCGAACAAGTAAATGTGCGGGTAGCTTCTTCTTTTATCAGTGCCGAACAGGCTGAACAGAACTTAAAAGAATTAGGAAAGGACAACATTGATCAGATTGCGGCCAAAGGGCGTAAAGTCTGGAATGAAACATTGGGTCGTATTGAAGTTGAAGATGGGGATATTGATCATTTGCGTACGTTCTATTCTTGCCTATATCGCTCTGTACTTTTCCCTAGAAGCTTTTATGAAATCAATGCGAAAGGGGATATTGTTCACTACAGCCCGTATAATGGGGAAGTGCTTCCCGGATATATGTTTACGGATACCGGTTTTTGGGATACTTTCCGTTGCTTATTCCCTTTCCTCAACTTGATGTATCCGTCAATGAATACAAAAATGCAGGAAGGATTGGTTAACACCTATAAGGAGAGTGGCTTTCTTCCTGAGTGGGCAAGTCCCGGCCATAGAGGTTGCATGGTTGGCAACAATTCCGCTTCCATAGTTGCTGATGCTTATTTGAAAGGGCTGAAAGGATATGATATTGAAACCTTGTGGGAAGCAGTCAAGCATGGAACAACTGCCGTACATCCCAAGGTATCCTCCACAGGACGTTTAGGTTATGAGTATTACAATAAGCTTGGTTATGTGCCTTACAATGTAGGGATTAAAGAAAATGCAGCTCGAACATTAGAATATGCCTATGATGACTGGTGCATCTATGAATTGGGTAAAGCATTGAATAAACCTAAAAAGGAAATTGAGATTTTTGCCAAACGTGCCATGAATTATAAAAATCTATATGATCCTGAACATAGACTCATGCGCGGAAAGAATGAAGATGGCTCCTTTCAATCTCCTTTCAATCCGTTGAAATGGGGAGATGCTTTTACAGAGGGCAATAGCTGGCATTATACCTGGTCCGTGTTTCATGATCCTCAGGGGTTGATTGATCTGATGGGAGGGAAAGATAGTTTCAATCAGATGATGGATTCTGTGTTTATTCTTCCTCCAATTTTTGACGATAGTTATTATGGTGGGGTGATTCATGAAATTCGCGAAATGCAGATCATGAATATGGGGAACTATGCTCATGGCAATCAACCCATTCAGCACATGCTGTATCTATACAACTATTCCGGACAGCCATGGAAAGCTCAATATTGGATTCGCGAAGTCATGGATAAACTTTATACTCCAGCTCCTGATGGCTACTGTGGGGATGAAGATAACGGCCAGACTTCTGCTTGGTATGTTTTCTCGGCTATGGGATTCTATCCCGTTTGTCCAGGTGCTAATCAGTACGTGTTGGGTACGCCTTACTTTAAGCAAGTGAAACTTCATCTGGAGAATGGCAAAGTTGTGACTCTCTCTGCTCCTGAAAATGGAGACGATAAGCGTTATATCCGATCTATGACAATGAATGGCAAAGTGTACACGAAAAATTATCTTACTCAGGAGGATCTGATCAATGGCGCTTCAATTACTTTTGAGATGGCAGCGCAGCCAAATGAGCAACGGGGAACTCAAGAAACTGATTTCCCATATTCTTTCTCTAATGAATTTAAAAAGAAGAAGTGAATTATGAAGAAGCAAGTAAAATATATCACTGCGGGCAGTATGCTTGTTGCCCTGTTTTCGGGCAATGCTCAGGTACAGGCTGTCAATGCGATCCCAGAAATACAGGTGTGTGCAATGGATGCTATTCAGAAAGATAACCGTCCGGAAGTTTCGAAGCGTCTTTTTCGTTCCAATGCGGTTGAGAAAGAGATCCTTCGAGTGAAGAAGCTACTAAGAAACGAGAAACTATCATGGATGTTTACCAACTGTTTTCCTAATACGATCGACACCACAGTGCATTTTCGCAAAGGCAAAGATGGAAAGCCCGATACGTTTGTATATACAGGAGATATTCATGCGATGTGGCTTCGTGATTCGGGTGCCCAGGTATGGCCGTATGTGCAGTTGGCAAACTCCGATCCGGCATTAAAGGAAATGCTAGCGGGAGTTATTCTTCGACAGTTTAAATGTATTAATATAGATCCTTATGCCAACGCATTTAATGATGGAGCTGTGGAGGATAATCATTGGATGAGTGATTTGACAGCCATGAAACCCGAGTTGCACGAGCGAAAGTGGGAGATTGACTCACTTTGTTATCCATTACGTTTGGCCTATCAATACTGGAAAACTACCGGAGATGCAAGCATCTTTTCGGAAGAGTGGATTCAGGCTATCACCCATGTGCTGAAAACGTTCAAGGAACAACAGCGAAAGGATGGAGTAGGACCCTATAAGTTTCAACGTAAAACGGAACGTGCCTTAGATACTTTGAATAATGATGGTCTTGGAGCCCCTGTGAAACCAGTCGGTTTGATCGTGTCTTGTTTCCGCCCTTCCGATGACGCTACGACGCTTCAATACTTGGTTCCATCTAACTTCTTTGCTGTATCTTCTTTGCGAAAGGCGGCCGAAATTCTGGAAACAGTAAATAAGCAAACAGCTTTAGCTACTCAATGTAAGTCACTGGCTGAGGAAGTTGAAACCGCTTTGAAGAAATATGCAGTATACAGCCATCCGAAGTATGGTGAGATTTATGCATTTGAGGTCGATGGTTTCGGAAACCATCTTTTAATGGATGATGCCAATGTGCCTAGCTTGCTTGCTATGCCTTATTTAGGTGATGTGAATGTTAACGATCCCATTTATCAAAACACGCGCAAATTCGTTTGGAGTGAAGACAATCCCTACTTCTTTAGAGGTAAAGCCGGAGAAGGTATTGGCGGACCTCATATAGGTTATGATATGGTTTGGCCGATGAGCATCATGATGAAAGCTTTTACTAGTACGGATGATCAAGAAATAAAAACTTGCATTAAGATGCTGATGGATACAGATGCCGGAACAGGCTTTATACACGAGTCATTTCATAAAGATGATCCGAAGAACTTTACTCGCGCTTGGTTTGCTTGGCAGAATACGCTTTTTGGAGAGCTGATTCTTAAGCTGGTGAATGAAGGGAAAGTAGATTTGCTAAATAGTATAAATTAAAAATATTGAGATCCTAGGTATGATGAAAAAAGTATGTGTTTGGGCAGTCACGGCCCTATTCATCTCAGCTTGTTCGCAGAAAACTGAGAAGGTGACGGAATCTGGTTTATCGCAGCGTAATTTTCAGACGGAAGTAGCTGGAAAGAAAACTGATTTGTACACCTTGAGTAACAAGAATAAGATGGAAGTCTGTGTTACTAACTTTGGTGGGCGTATTGTTTCTGTCATGGTTCCCGATAAGTATGGGAAACTTCGCGACGTTGTGCTAGGTTTTGATTCTATTCAGGATTATATCAGTAAACCTTCCGATTTTGGTGCAAGCATAGGGCGCTATGCAAATCGCATCAATCAGGGACGTTTCATGTTGGATAGTGTTGAATATCAACTACCTCGAAATAATTACGGACACTGTCTGCACGGTGGGCCGCAAGGCTTTCAATATCGCGTGTTCGATGCGGTGCAACCCAATCCGCAGGAACTTCATCTCACTTATCGCTCAGAAGATGGCGAGGAAGGCTTTCCCGGGAATATTACTTGTCACGTAATCATGAAACTGACCGATGACAATGCCATAGATATTCGCTATGGAGCGGAAACCGATAAACCGACCATTGTGAATATGACCAATCACTCTTATTTCAATCTTGACGGAGATGCGGGCCGTAATGCGGCGCATCTACTGACTATTGATGCGGATTATTATACTCCGGTAGACAGCACATTTATGACTACCGGTGAGATTGCTTCTGTTGAAGGTACTCCAATGGACTTCCGCACCCCAACTCCCGTAGGCGCGCGAATTGATGACTATGATTTCGTACAGCTGAAGAATGGTAATGGATACGATCACAATTGGGTGTTGAACACCAAAGGAGATATCACTCGTAAGTGTGCTAGCCTTGAATCACCTCTTACAGGCATCGTACTTGATGTTTATACCAACGAGCCGGGCATTCAGGTATATACTGGAAACTTCTTAGATGGTTCGCTTACGGGAAAGAAAGGCATTACCTACAACCAACGTGCTTCTGTCTGTCTTGAAACACAGAAATATCCCGATACTCCGAATAAGCCGGATTGGCCTTCGGCAGTGCTTCGTCCGGGTGAGAAGTATGTGAGTCAGTGTATCTTTAAGTTTTCCTTAAATAGAAATTAAAGGTATTTTAAAAAAATGAAAGTGAATTGTAGACGAATAAATGAATGACTGCGATTCTCTTTCACTTTTACATAAAAAGGGAGAAGAACAATGAAAAATAGCAAAATCAGATTCTATAGCTTGCTTTTGATGAGCTTATGCGCTGTTTCATCCGTTGCGCAAAACACAAAGTATGTCAACTTGTTTATGGGCACTTCCGGAGATAATGGACAAGTTGCTCCCGGTGCTGCTGCTCCTTTTGGAATGGTTTGTGTATGTCCGGATAATGATCCGCGTAGCCATGCCGGTTATGATTATTCAGTGACCAAAGTTTCTGGAATATCTGTCAATCGATTATCCGGAGTGGGTTGTAGTGGGGGCGGTGGAAACTTACGCATACGCCCGGTAGCTCCTTCACAGGAATTACACCTTAAAAAGTCGCGTGAGAAAGCTACTCCCGGGTATTACTCAGCAACGTTTACGAATGGTATCAAAACAGAACTAACTGCAACCCAAGCTATGGCGGCGGAACGTTATAAATTTCCGCGAAGCCTATCTGTTGCGCTATGGGTTGACTTTGCTTCTACCTTTGAGGATGTTGCTACTTGCCAATATAAACGTATATCGGAAACTTGCATTGAAGGCTATGTGCAAGCCAAGAACGTTTGTGGGCACGGGCGCTACAAACTTTACTTCTCTTTAAATACAGACCATCCTTTCCAACTCAAAGAGCAGGCAGAAACGACTACCTGTCTCACTTTTGATCCAAAGGTGCATTCCGTAGAAGTACGCATTGGGCTTTCTGCACTCAGCTCCGAACTGGCTAGTTGGGAGTGTGCCCGTTGGGAAAAGATGAATTTCAAAGAACTAAAATCTCAAACCGGTGATAAGTGGGAAAAGAAACTTGCTGCTATTGATGTGAGAGGAGGTACGAAAGAGGAAAAAATAATTTTTTATACATCCCTCTATCGCACTTATCTGAGCCCAGCTGATGTGAGCTCTCCTGATGGTGCCTATTTGGGTACAGATGGGAAAGTCTATATCTCCGAAAGTTTCCGCTATTATAGCAATTGGTCGTTGTGGGATACTTTTCGTACAAAATTCCCCTTGTTGGTGTTGACTGAGCCTTCTAAAATGCGAGATATGGCAACCTCTCTCATTCATTTATACGCTACCGGAAAGAAAGACTGGTCAACAGGATTTGAATCTACACCGACAGTACGTACAGAACATGCTGTGATTCTTTTGCTCGACGCTTACCGGAAAGGTATTACAAATCTTGATTTCCGTAAAGGATATGCTAGAATGAAGGACGAAATGGAACGCTTGCCTATGCATTCGCCCGATCAAAAGATGGAGTCGGCATACGACTTATGGGCAATGGCTCAGATTGCAGCTATTCTCGATGAAAAGGCCGATTCTGAAAAATATAGGCAACGTTCGGTCGCTCTTTTCGAGGAAACTTGGAAAAAAGAATTTATGAATGTAACACCAGCTTTTGAAGTGATGAAGAATAATGGACTCTATCAAGGAACCCGCTGGCAGTATAGATGGGCAGCGGCACAATATATTGATAAAATGATAGAGTGGGTGGGTGAGGATTCTCTTCGTTCGCAGCTTACTTATTTTTTCGATCATCATCTTTATAATCAAGGTAATGAACCCGATATTCATGTTCCTTACTTATTCAACCGACTTGGAGCACCAGAGAAGACTCAGCAAATTGTACGTAGTTTGCTGACCGAACCGATGATTCATAAATATGGTGGCAATTCAGAATTCAAGACGCCTTATCTTGGTAAAGCTTTTAAGAATGCTCCCGAAGGCTATAGTCCTGAAATGGATGAGGATGATGGAACGATGAGTGCTTGGTATGTATTTGGTGCAATGGGCTTTTATCCGCTTTTAGTAGGGAGTGACTCTTATGAACTAACTTCTCCACTTTTCGACAGCCTATTCTTGAAGTTGGAAAATGGAAACACGATTTCTATTCGTGCCGAAGGACGAAAGAAGAAGGATGCACCAATCAAGAGTATCTATTTCAACGGTCAAAAAATAGAGAACTATCAACTTGCTCATAAAGAGCTCATAAAGGGTGGAAAATTGATTTTTAATTATAAATGCGAATCAGTAGTTGAACTCTGATTCATTGTTTTAGAAAATTAAATAAATGAACGCTATGGCAATTTTGCCCATTGTATGTACCAGAAGCCCAGATGTAGATCTGACCTTCATCGCTCTTTGAATATTTGTTTTCTCATTCAGCCAGTTGAAAAACGATTCTATGGGTTGTCTGACCTTTGAAATAGCTGTCGAGAATAGGTCTCTGGCTGCTTTCTCCCTTTGAGTAATAATAGTGTCTTCTCCCTTTATTGCTTTTACAGGGGTGAGCATAGTAACTTCCTGTTCCTGCTGCTTGTTTCCCCAGAAAGAGAAATCTGAGTATATCTTATCCGCAAAGATATTCCTGTGGGTCAGTCTATGAGCCGCCTCTCTTTTAAGAACAGTCAAATCATTTTCCTCTGCCGATGATAAGATTATCATTTCAGGGAATGGTATGGTTCCTTTTCTGCGGAAAGCTACGGTGTGAAGTTTGAGCCCGAAATAATACATGTTTTTGGTTGAGCAGTGTCCTTTAGTTGCAATTTCAGTAGCAACTTTACCGATTTTGTTCTTTCCTGCACAAGTAATAATGGGCATAGAGTCAATAAGTGATGTCATAGAATCGCAATCTTCTGGTTTAAAGAAGGTAATGAGATGCTTTACAAGTTCGCTAATGGCTTCACTCATCCGATTCAATCGATAGTTGAATGTCTGATAAGAAGGAAGATTAGGAAACCAGGAAAGCAAATATTCTTTAGTAAATGTATATATATATTTGATGTTGAAGTAGCGCTGATACGCTCCACAGAACAGATATACAGAAAGCAGTTCCTCATCAGTGAAGAGGGGATTTGCATTGTTACTGAATCGCTGGCAATTGAACTTCAGTGAGAACTGGTAAACATCGCAGATATACATATATATTTTTATAAGTTTCAACTCTTTCTCCTTGGGAATCATAATTAGAATAATGAGTGGTTTTATTCTTCTAATATACTGATTTTCAAGGAGATTAAGAAATAAATAAATGAGATAATTAACTGAATAATAACATTTTAACTAAATGAATCAGAAGATATTTTCAACTACTGATTCGCATTAATTAATAATAGATTGCGATGAAGAAGATATTTTTGTTACTTTTACCAATTTGGATAATGTCATGTGGACTGAAAAGACAGGAGACACCTACGGTGAATCCTGTAAATGTCATGTCTTTTAATATTCGGTATGATAATCCGGAAGATAGCTTGAATAATTGGAAATACAGAAAAGACCGGGTAGCGGCTGCTGTCCTTTTTTATAATGTAGATTTATTAGGTACACAAGAGGTATTACATAATCAGTTAGAAGATCTTCAGCAACGCTTGCCGGAATATGGGGTGGTAGGAGTAGGACGTGAAGACGGAAAAGAAGAAGGAGAATATAGTGCGCTTTGGTATAAGAAAGAGCGTTTTGCTTTATTGGATTCTGGCAATTTTTGGTTAAGTGAATCACCTGAGCTTGCTGGCTCTAAGGGATGGGACGCTGCTTGTGAACGTATGGCTTCATGGGTTAAGTTGGCAGATAGAGTTTCTGGCAAAATTTTTTTTATTTTAAATACGCATTTAGATCATATAGGAGTTGTGGCACGTCGTGAAGGGGTGAGACTTATATTAGATAGGGTGAATGAGCTTAGTGATGGATTACCGGTAATTGTTACCGGTGACTTTAATGCAGTTCCGGAATCAGATGTCATCAAATCTCTGACAGATTCTGTTAATCCAGAGCATTTAACAGATGCACGTTCAGTTTCTCCTCTTCTTTATGGTCCGTCATGGAGTTTTCATGATTTTGGAAGAATCTCTTATGACAAACGCCCATTGATTGACTATGTATTTGTACGTAATAATTTGAAAGTCTTGAAATATGGTGTCTTGGCTGAAACCGATAATGAGGCTTTTTTATCAGACCATGCGCCTGTATTGGTGACGGTGCAGTGATAAAGTAAAATAGAATTTTAGTTAACGAAAATAAAGATGATAATTATGAAAAGTCGATTAATACATTATTTGTTTGTGGTTTTGGTCATTAGCATCTTGCCTATTCATGTTTCTGCTCAAGCTCGTAAAGACAAAGAACAAACTTATGTATTGGAGCAACCGTATGAAGTAACCAAAATAGTGGCACCTAAAGGGAAGAAGGTTAAAAATGTTATTTTCATGATTGGTGATGGTATGAGTCTTATGCATGTATATTCTGCATGGACGGCTAATCGTGGAAAATTATTTCTGGATAATTGTCAGACTGTAGGTTTGTCAAAGACTTATTGTGCCAACAAACTGATTACTGATTCAGGAGCTGGTGGTACAGCTATGGCTACCGGACAGAAAACAAATTATCATAGTGTGGGGGTAGATACTTTGGGATATCCTTTGAAATCTTTGGTTGATTTGGCTGCAGACCAAGGGAAAGCAACTGGTATTGCAGTGACTTGCCGTCTCTGGGATGCTACTCCTGCTGATTTTTGCTGCCATAATAAAGATCGAGATGCTGAAGCTGAAATTGTTGCGGATTATGTAAATAGCAATGTGGATTATGTGCTTGGTGGTGGGGCTAAACTTTTTGAAAATCGTGAAGATGGGCGTGATTTATTCAAGGAATTGCGTGCAAAAGGTTTCCAAACTCCCCGTAACTGGGATGAATTAGCCGGAATAAAGAAAGGAAAGGTTTTTGCCGTTCCTTATGCGGTAGATACTCCGCTTCCTGCTGAACGTGGTGATCTTCTTGCTCGTGCTTCACTGAAAGGCCTTGAATTACTGAATCAAAATAAGAAAGGCTTTTTTATGATGATTGAAGGCTCTCAGTTAGATGACTATGGGCATTTTAATGATCTTGATCTCTTGATGCAGGAAATGTATGATTTTGATCGTACCATTGGGGCTGTTTATGAATGGGCAGCAAAAGATGGTGAGACGTTGGTTGTGGTTACTGCTGACCATGAAACCGGAGGTCTTACTTTGATAGATGGAAACTTGAAAGAAGGAAAAATTGTTTGTAAATTTTCTACGAACGGACATAGTGGAGTGATGGTTCCGGTATATGCTTTTGGTCCCGGTTCACAAGAGTTTACAGGTATTTATGAAAATACTGCTCTTTTTGATAAAATAAAGGAATTGCTAAATTTATAAATTAAAAATGACTATGATTATATCGAAACCTTTTTTGAAACAGATTTTTCATTCTTATATTTCCTTAGAGCCTAATCGAATGACTTTTTTGGGGATAATTCTATTTCTGTTTTCTTTTGTGACTGCTCCTGCCTTGAAGGGACAAAATGGTGGTAATGATGAAAAATATCACTTGCCTTATAAGAATACGTATGTGAAAGAGTCTTTGGTAACAGAAAATGAATATCGTTTATACAAACCTGAAACGATTGAACCAAAAAACTTTGAAGAAGCGCGGCAAATATTACCTAATCCCATTTGGACTGGACATGATAAAGAACTTGAAA
>Ga0172378_10004447_pt1 | contig 13122 bp, 6 predicted proteins | sample GrowelOW332metaG_FD_119755 | JGI IMG/M metagenome (GOLD analysis project Ga0172378, IMG submission 119755) | Groundwater microbial communities from an aquifer near a municipal landfill in Southern Ontario, Canada - Pumphouse #3_1 metaG | ecosystem: Environmental > Aquatic > Deep subsurface >...
AAGTGTACCACCCCAATAATCAAAGTAACGGATAGATACAGAATGAAGTCCTTTGCGTAATGCCATCTGAGCAGAACGGCTTTCAGGAGAATGTTTCCCATCATTGTCGACTAAATCTTGGGCATCAACTTTGACAACACTTCCATCATCAGATAATGCATCAAATGTATAAATACCATCAGCAGGAATAGTTATATAACCATCAATGATATAACCATTAGAACCACCCTCTGAACGTTTGAATCCTGCTTCTTGAAGCACTACTTCACTTAATGGTTTGCTCTCTTTACCAGTACCAATTTCATTACAAGTATCCCCTGTGAAAGCAAATTTCTTACATATCAAACCCGGTTTCAAACTCTCCTTGTTTACATCAAGCGCATCAGTATAGCCTGTCTTGCGATATGCCGCTTCGATGATGTCACCACGATGTCCATTTTCATGGAAAGTAGCCACTTTGATATGTGTAGTCTCTGTCACTTCAAAAGGATTAGTATAAAGAGGAGATTCTAAAGTTGGATCAGTTCCATCTGTTGTATAATGAATAGATGCTGTTTGGTCAATAGTATTAAAAACGACCTGACCAGTAGATACAAAGACATTGTCCTGACTGAAACCAGTTAATGGAGGGATATGATAGTTGATACCTAGCCTATTGAGATTGGCAAACTGACGGTGCAAACGTGCTGCAAAAGAGTCCCAAGATTGATTTTCAACATTAGTCCATCCTTTTTCTGCCACACCAAGTGCACGAGGGAATACCATATAATCCACACGAGCAACTGTAGGAATATATTCACACCAGATATTTGCTTGCATACCTAGCACATGAGTTCGCTGTGTACTATCCATTTCTGTTGGTACAAAATCAGTAGTATACAACTTTTCAAGTGTATTCGCTTTCTCAGCATAATCAAAATAGAAACCAGTATTAGGACATAAGATAGCATCATTGCCTTGTGCTGTCGCTGTAGGTACACTCTTAGGTACCCATGAACGCCACCAAGAGATAGTTGCAGTTGGAGATAAACCACCATCTAGGATTTCATCCCATCCGATAAGTCGTTTGCCATTAGCATTGAAAAAACGCTCCATATAATGGACAAACCAAGCTTGCAATTCATGTGCATTTTTAAGATGTTCCTTACGCATACGACGCTTGCAATCTGGACATTTGTTCCAATTGGTCTTGTTTACTTCATCTGCACCTAGATGCACATAACTACATGGGAACAATTCAAAGACTTCAGCATACACATTTTTGCAGAAGGTAAGTGCAGATTCCTTTCCAGGACAAATAGGTGAAGTAAATGATTCCTCCCAACTAGTGGTCGTATCAAAACAAGAAACCCCTTTATAGTTTTCGACAGCAGCCAAAGAATGGCCAGGCATATCAATTTCAGGTATGACATCAATACCTAATTTAGTAGCATAAGCAACAACCTCTTTAATATCTTCTTGCGTATAAAAACCACCATAAATAGTATCACTACCTTCTACATGGCATTTATTTTCAGCAAGTAGCATATCGCTATTTCCTGATTGTTTAGCTCTGTCCAAACAAATACGATCTTGTCGATTGAGTTTACGCCAAGCGCCCACACTAGTCAACTTAGGATACTTCTTGATTTCAATACGCCATCCTTGATCATCTGTAAGATGCCAATGAAATTTATTGAGTTTGTAATATGCCATTTGATCAAGTAGCCTCATCACTTCGTTTTTGTCATAGAAATGGCGAGACACATCAAGCATCAAACCACGCCAAGCATAGTGAGGGGCATCTTTAATAGTTAGAGTCGGAAAAGTCAGTGCTGAATCCTGATTATTAGCATCCTCTCTTTGTCCCATCTGACGAATCGTCTGTATAGCACGTAAAGCCCCTTTGTAAGAAGACACCTTAACAAAAATTTCCTTGCTAGAAATCATCAATTCATATCCTTCTTCAGGATATTGATTAGCAATCCATTCAAAATGAATCGTTCCTTGTGAAGTATCAGTAGCTACGGCTACATCCATATCAAAATCATGTTTCAAATCGAGTTGAAGCATAGTAGCCGCAGGTTGTAGAAGAGTATCTGAATAAGAAATGACTGATTTAGGACCCATTTCAAAAGAGGTAGCACCCTCCATCATCGTCAGTTCATTAGGCATAGGCACTATACTAAGAGGTTCAGTAACAGACTTTGAGGAACAACTGGTCAAAGTGAGCCCCCCGAAAAAAGCCATTATTCCCATCGATACAGTTTGTGAAAAAGTTTTTATTTTCATCTTTGTTCTTATTAAAAAGTTGATTAAAGTTAATGAGTTAATTCTATTATTTATTTGTCATCGATTCTATATATTCTGCCCACAATCCATCTATATGGTAATCAGAACCTAAAGCATACTGTATGCCGCCTTCAAAACTCCAAGGAATTACATGCAAGGTACTTTGATTGAATTTTTTAAGAAAATCAGCATCTTTAGTATTCGCTATCCAATTATAGAAAAAGCCCCCATAACGATAGCCATCCATATAATTCCCCCCATGCGGTCTATCAGATTCAGAGAAACAACCATTGGCTACCCGTACAGCATCTGCCATCCCTTCTATAAAAGCCCAAAAGACTTTACTATTTCCATAATTGCCTATTCCTTGAGGTTCTAGCTGATAAGCATGTGCCAATTCATGAAATAAGACGCCACGGGTTTCATAATCCATTTTATCTATATCTTTATGGTCTCCATAAGCTTTTTCTATATGCCGAGTACTGTATACTACAGTAGTTAAGTTAGCATCTCCACCTTTTGCAGATACGCCCTGGTAATCTTTGAGAGAATAACGTATTTCTTTTACCGGAACGATACTATCAGTTGGAGAGAAATACAAGGTATTGAGTACTCTCTTCGCTTTTGTTGTAATATATCCAGCTGGATCTTTGATGAGTTGATGATAGATTTTAGATCCTAAGGTCTCAGGATTCAAATCCTCAAAAACGATTTTTCCTACATGATAATCAGCCCATTGTGCTAGCTGATCATCAAGTCCGTGAGTCAATGAGTAGGGCTTATCTTTCATCGCTAAACCTCGGTGCTTATTAGGGCTACTAGACATCACAAATTCGAGAGTTCCCCCATCAACTAGTTGCTTATACTCAATAGCCAACTTGGAATAAGTCTCTCCATTGAGTAAGACTTTATGAACATATCTTTTTTTATCGCTAACCCCTTTGGCAATAATTTCTAACTCATGACCATTTGGGAATTGCACCTTAGCATAGGGCATATAAGGTGCACCAAGTACATACTCATTAGATCCAGGACAAACTGGATAAAAGCCTAGGGAACTGAATATATACCAAGCAGACATCTGACCGCAATCATCATTGCCGCTCAATCCTTCGATATTGTTTTTATACATCTGGTTGAGAATATCACGTACCCAATACTGGGTTTTCCAAGGTTGTGACGACCAAGCATAAAGATACGGGATATGTTGGCTAGGCTCATTCCCATGGACATATCCCCCTAAGAGACACTCCTTAGTAATATCTTCATTTTTGGCATAATATTTTTCTGGAAGGTCCATCTTAAACAGATCATCCAAACGGTGAATAAAGGATTTGTCTCCACCCATTAAATCAATCAGACCAAATACATCTTGGGGAACATGGAAAGAGAAATTAGCAGAATTTCCCTCAATAAAGCCCTGTCCATGAGTTTCTAAAGAATCAAAAACTTCTGGGAAAGCTCCGTATTTGTTCACTGGCTTAGCATACCCACTGCTTTGATCAAATAGATGACGGTAATTCAAGGCGCGCTGTTTGTATTCGTTGACCATTTCTTGATTGCCTAACTTTTGAGCCATACGATAGATGCACCAATCATCATAAGCATATTCCAATGTAGTCGAAGCCGATACACCTGAAGATTCGGATGGTACGTATCCTAGCCATTGGTAATCAGCTAATCCTTCGTAATATTTATTGTGAGAAGTGGCCTCAGTAGCTTCTAAGCATAGTCCAGCATCAGCTACCTCATTAGTATTGATGGCATCGGCTAATACAGATACCGCATGATAACCACTCATACACCAATTTTCGTTGCCCATATGGCTCCATACAGGAAGCATCCCTACTACATTTTGCTCCCAATGGTGCAACATCGATTCGACCATATCTGTATTTTCCTTAGTGTACATCAGATTCAACCAAGGATGTTCCGCTCTATAGGTATCCCAAAGAGAAAATACGGTATAATTTTGAAACCCTTCAGCCTGGTGAATTTCTCCATCGAGCCCACGATAGTTGCCATCTACGTCTCCATAGACAGATGGATTGATTAAAGTATGATACAAAGAGGTATAAAACATAGCCTTTTGATCTTCGCTACCTGCTATTTCTACACGCTCAAGAGCAGATTCCCAAGATTCATTAGCCGCTAACTTGATCTGATCAAATGAGCGGTCTCCTATCTCAGCTTGCAGATTCTTAATTGCACCACTTGCACTGACTCCAGAAAGTGCTACATGAGTTTCTACTGTCTTTTCAGAAGATAAGTCAAAATCAAAATAAGCTGTCAACGAGCGACCTGCTATTTCTGGGAAATTATGATGCAAATCAAATTTGCCCCACCCGCCATTGTACAACACTTTTTGATGGTCTACATAGCCATAATTGACAATAGGTTTAGAAAAAGAAATGGCAAAATAAGTATAATTGGTACGAGCCCACCCATTGGTAATACGATATCCCGTAACAAGTGTATCGTTGACTACACGAAGCGTACTCCATAGATTTTTACCTTCATATCCATAGATATTATGAGTCAAATCTAAAACGATATGTCCTTGATTAGCGTGCTGAGGATAAACATATTGATGGACGCCAACTCGCTGAGTCGCAGTCAATTGAACTTGAATCGAGTCATCAGCAAGGGTCACTTGATACAATCCAGGTTTAGCTATTTCTGTGTCATGACTAAATCGAGAACGATACCCTTTATCTGGATCGGTAGCTGTACCAGGATTCAATTCGAGAGTACCTACAGTAGGCATCAATAAAATATCTCCTAAATCTGAATGGCCAGTGCCGCTAAAGTGGGTATGACTAAACCCGACTATTGTTTGGTCATGGTATTGATAGCCTGCACAGTAATCATATACTTTTTTTTGATATTGTCCGTCAATGTTGTGTGGAATAGTATCCGTATCTGGACTCAATTGAACCCCTCCGAAAGGGACACATGCTCCAGGAAAGGTATGGCCCATACCACTAGTCCCGATAATGGGATTAACATAATCGACTAAGGGTTTTTGAGCTACGACTACACTACAAGTCGTGCAGAGAGTTATTAGGGAAAAGAATAATTTGTTCATGACTATTTCGTTATAGATGGAGGTAAATCAACTTGTTTTGTTCCACGATGATAATTGGGTTTACTACTCAATACAAAATGTAGCTTCGCGCCTTCCTTGATAGTATCCCACGTAATGAAATTCTTGTCAAAAAGTTTGCCGTTGAGATACAATTTATCAACATATACATTTTTAGATGTCCAATTTTCGGTCGTTACTTCAATCTGCTTGCCACTATTCATCGTAAGTGTCAATGCAGGAAGACAAGGGGAACCTATATTGTAGATATTGCTAGAAGGAGCTGTGGGATAGAAACCCATACAATTAAAAATAAACCATGCAGACATCTGTCCACAATCATCATTGCCACTGAGCGAGCTAGGTTTATCCCCATAGAATCGATTAGCAATCGTTCTGACCCATTGTTGACATTTCCAAGGTTCGGAAAGGTAATTGTAGATATAAGCGATCTGATGACATGGCTCATTTCCATGCCAATAAGCACCAATACGTCCATGGATATCATGGGCTCCAGGAATATCTTCAGGGAGTTCAATGGTGAACAACTCGTCCAAACGAGTTTTAGCGCGCTTCGCTCCACCCATGGCATCAATCATTCCTTTGACATCCTGAGGGACATACCACGTATATTGCAAAGTAAATCCTTCCGTAATATCGCCCCATCCATTGACAGATCCAGGACCCTGATAAGCCACTGGAGAAAATGGAGTACGCCAATTACCTTGACTATCTTTTCCTCTCATATATCCCGTTTGCAAATCTGCTATTTGTTGGTAAGATAAGGCTCGTTTCATAAAATAAGCCGCATCGTCCGTCTTGCCAAGTACTCCAGCGGCACGAGCGATACAATAATCATCATAGGCATATTCCAAAGTCTTAGATACTGATTCTGCTTCGAGATCGAAAGGGACATAGCCCTGTTGGTCATAAAAGGCTAGTTGGTCATAATTAGGATTCATCGCTGTGGTTTTCATCGCTTGAAAAGCACGTTCATAATCAAATCCAGGGATTTCTTTGACAATCATATCAGCTAGCACCGATACAGCATGATAGCCAATCATACACCAAGTCTCATTACCATAAAAAGACCATATAGGCAACATCTTCTCCACACTCTTATCATAGTGGGCAAGCATAGAATTAGCTATATCCGCATTGATTTTTTGTTGAGTTAAATTAAATAAAGGATGCAATGCACGATAAGTATCCCATAAAGAAAATACAGTATAATTAGTAAACCCTTCGGCTACATCTATATTTTTATCTAATGCACGATACTTTTTATCTGCATCTTGAAAAATAAAAGGATGCAAACTAGCATGGTAAACAGAAGTATAGAAGGTTTTTAATTGCTTTAGGCTCCCTTTAGCCTTATATTTGGATAGTTCAGAAGCCCATTTTTGTTGTCCCAAATAACGAAGGGAATCAAAAGTAACTCCATCTAATTCTTTGCTATTAAGCATAGCTCCCTCAGTACTGACACCAGATACAGCAACTTTGACAATCAAAGGTTCGTCATTTTTAGCATGGAATCGAAATTGCAAACGTAAGTTCTGTCCCCATGCTTCTTTGGCACTTCGAAATCGTCGCGTATTGTAAATGACTGAATCTTTTCCTTCGATAATCAAAACGTCATCCAAAGGTTTCGAAAATTTAGCAGCTAAATACACATGTCGTTCAGGACCCCATCCATCAACTAATTTATAGCCTACCAATGTAGAATCATTGATTAGTCGAATATTAGACCATACACATTTTTGCATCAATGTATGATTGAGGTCTAATTGCAAGACAGCATCTTGAGAATCTGGATAAGTGAATCGAAAAATACCACTTCGTACACCAGAGGTCATCTCGGCTTTAATTGAATCTTGTCCCAATTCTACACTATAGTAATTGGGGCTAGCCCACTCTTTATCATGAGTATATTTTGCTGGAGGAAGTATAGTCCCTTCATTTCGTGCCTGCATAGCAGGTAAAAATAAGAAGTCACCTAAATCGGGGATACCTGTTCCACTCAAATGAGTCAAACTAAATCCAAGGATAGTATCATGATTGTATTTGTAACCCGAAGCAGCATCATAAAAATTTTCGTCTGTGTCAGGACTCATTTGGATACCCCCAAAAGGTATTTGTGCTCCAGGATAGACATTCCCATATCCATCAGTCCCAATCATGGGGTCAACATACTGTAATAGGTTTGACCCACAAGTATTCGAAGGAGCTTTCTGAGCAAACATCGACCCAGAAAGAGCAACAGTCAGTGCCATCACTAACAACTCTCTATTTATCATAGGGATTACTATTTATTCGATTTCTAACTACTTAAATTATTTAGGCTATTAAATAGCATAGGACATAAAAAAGGGAACTGCCATTACTCCAGCTGAAAGACATTATGAGGCAAAGCTTCACCAGTCACAAGTAGCGTAACCACGCCATGTGAAGGAACATTAAATGTACATTCTTTCGCTCTAGACAAAGGAAAATCTTCTTTAGACCACAAGTCGCAAAGAGTGTATCCTTTAGATGCATCTAGACCTACTCTATTAAGTGCAAAAGGAATATCAGTTGCCTCAGCAGAACGATTAAGGAGAGTCACGGCTACTCTTCCACTCATGGTATGTATCAATGGTTTGGCCCATACTTCAAGGTCACCATTATCTATCAATCTGCGTGCTTGGTAAAATAAAGGGTCTTGGTCAAGTGCAATCACATCTTTATTCGTTAAGATACCTAACGTTTCCTCAGACATAGTAGTTAAATCATTGCCTGCTAATAACGGAGATACCATCATACACCACATAGTAAAATGAGTTTTATCTTCTTCATAACTCATCCCTTGCCCTACTTGTAGCATATCCATATCATTATAGTGATTAGGTCCACAAAATCTCCAAAGGTCAGCATTGAGGTCTATGATCTGAGTAATTGATTCAAATGAAGGGGAAATATCTCCTGATATACGCCAAGAATTTGCTACTTGTACAGCCCATTTTCCAGGAAACATCCAACGGCAGATATTAAAAATCGTAGTAGGTTTCAATTTGTGTATCATGCGACTGATTTCCGTATAACGAGTTTCCACATCGAGTCCAAGCCAATCTCCTCCACACCAATCTACTTTAATAAAATCATAATCCCAGTCCCGAAGCATCTTCTTTAAATCCTGATAATCATGCCCATAAAGTCCACACCCCACACTGATGCTATCCTTATCCCAATGACTACCACACGTATTGATTCCAGCATCACTATAGATACCGGCTTTCAATCCTTTGCTGTGTATATAGGTAGCTAATGCTTTCATGCCAAGTGGAAATCGTTCTTTGTGCACAAGCAAATCACCTGATTCATCTCGACCTCCAAAATAGCCATCATCAATATTGACAAACATATAGCCAACCTCTTTCATACCACTATTGGCTATCGCATCAGCTTGACTCTTTATAATGTCTTCATCGATATTGATGTGATAATAATTCCAACTAGACCATCCCATAATAGGTGGATTTACTGTTATCTCGGATTCAACATGTTCCTGCTGTTTGGGCCCTAGAGCACACGAGACGAGGACGAATACAAATAAGATAGATAAAAATTTAATTGGTCTGTTCATTATATTAACTTTTTGTTGGTCTATACAAGCTTCATTAGTCATTGCCATCCGAGCATGTACTTCTCTATACCAATCATGTCGTTTATTTTGATCCAAATTTTTGCGATCCATTCCTAAACGCTTGAGAAGTAACGACAAAGCATACTATTCCATCTAATCGGAATCTGCTGGTGAAAGGGATTTCATATCCTCAATTAAAAGACAATTGGATATCTCCTGTTATTATCGGTACAAAATAGACCTTTTTGATTGATAAATATCCTTTTTTACCCAAAAAATGAACTTTTTTAGCGTTCTATTTGTAAATATAGCCCTTTTTAAAAGGTTCTAACCCATTTTATTCTTGAGAAGCTAACCTTATTTGGAATCAATCTTGGAATAGGAGAAATTCTCAGTATTTTGTTACTAACGACTATATCATCTATAGGAACGCCCGCCATTTCAGGTGGAAGTTATGTCATTCTAACCATGGTACTGACAAGCGTTGGGATACCAGCTGAGGGATTAGCATTGATACTCTGAGTAGATAGTCTATTAGATATGCTGCGTAGCTCTGTTAATGTTACGGGAGATGCTTCAGTGGCAGCAATCATTGATGCAACAAGAAAAAAGAGCAAACTCATTTGCGACCGAAATCAGCAGGAATTTCACCCCATTGAGCAGTTTCCCATTTGATGATAGTCCAATTCTTACGATGGTCTTTCAACCATTTTTCTCCTCGACGAATCAAATCCCATACTGGTGCTGTTTGCTCGTTTTCAGGAAGCTTAGTCCTACATTTCTTCTTCGCAATCCAACTGATGGCATTGCGACTATCACTATAAATGGGTAATTTCATTTGATGCTTATCCATATAAGCCAAGACATGGACCAAAGCTAAGAACTCTCCTATGTTATTAGTTCCCCAGAAAGGGCCGACACGAAACAATTCTTGTCCAGTTGCAACATAGACTCCTCGATATTCCATCATCCCTGGATTTCCACTACAAGCGCCATCTACAGCGATGCTGTTACTGATCACTTCAGATGGATAAATGGGGGCATGGGTAAGGGGATCCATTTCAAGTGCAGCAGCTGTTTTCTGCTCGTTTGTATAAGGTCGTTTAACTATGGGTGCAGGCCCTTTTTCAAAAGCTTCTTCAGATTCTTTTAGCGTATCAAAACTTTTGAAACGTGCGCCTTGCCAACCACTTACTTGGAGTTGACAATCAGTCCAGTTGTCGTAAATACCTGGCGTTTTTCCCGCCCATACGACATAATATTTTGCTTTTTTTTTGGCCATTTACTTGCTCAAGAAAAGTGATCTATTTTTATTCGTTGAACAAAGATACAAATAATATAGTGCTATCTTGTGTATATTGACAAAATCATGTATGTTTGTACAAATGAAAAGAATATTCCTCTTAGGTTATATGGGAACAGGTAAAACAACCCTAGGTAGAGTGTTGGGCGATATGACAGGCTTCACATTCGTTGATTTAGACTGCTTTATCGAACAGCGTTACTGTGCCAGTATATCCCAACTCTTCGAAACTCATGGCGAAGCCAAATTTAGAGAGATAGAACAACAGATTCTTCATGAAGTAGCAGAGTTTGAACAGACAATCATCTCATGCGGTGGAGGCACGCCTTGTTTTTTTGATAACATGGAATTCATGAATAGCAAAGGGGAAACAGTTTTTTTAGACTCCCCAATTAAGGTTCTTTCCGATCGACTAAAAATAGCTAGATACAAACGCCCCATATTGAAAGATTTGAATGACGAAGAATTGATGGTTTTTATCGAAAAATCGTTAGCTACCCGTGAACCTTTCTACTCAAAAGCCAAACACACTTTCAATGCAGCGCTTCTGGATAATAAAGAACAAATTACCGAAGCAACAAGTAAACTGAAAGAGTTGTTGAATCTTTAATTTTTTACAGTTAGATATCAATCTTAATTAACACTCAAAATTTATAATATAGAAGTAAAATGAGAAAATGGACCATAGAAGACTCTGAAGAGCTCTATAACATCAAAAGATGGGGGAATCCCTATTTTAGCATAAATGAAAAGGGAAATATGCAAGTCACTCCTCGTAAAGGGTCTGCTTCTGTAGATTTACAGGAAGTTGTCAATGAATTGCAAATTAGAGATGTTTCTGCCCCTATGCTATTGAGATTTCCTGATATATTAGATAATCGAATAGAAACCATTTCTAATTGTTTTGAAAAGGCAGCTAAAGAATACGATTATCAAGCTGAAAACTACATCATCTATCCGATTAAGGTCAATCAGATAGAACCTGTAGTACGCGAAATGACAAGGCATGGTGAAAAATACAATTTAGGACTTGAAGCAGGCTCTAAACCAGAGTTGCACGCCGTAATAGCTGTAAATCCAAATTCAGACTCTATTATTATATGCAACGGATATAAAGATGAAAGCTATATCGAATTGGCACTTCTTGCTCAAAAGATGGGGAAAAGAATTTACCTCGTCATCGAGAAACTCAATGAACTAAAATTAATTGCTGAAATAGCTAAAAGATTAGATGTATCTCCGAATTTGGGTATTCGCATCAAATTAGCATCTTCTGGCAGTGGCAAATGGGAAGACAGCGGTGGTGATGCAAGCAAATTTGGTCTTGCTAGTTCAGAACTGTTAGAGGCAATGGATTACTTGGAATCTCAAAATATGAAAGATTGCTTGAAACTAATCCATTTTCATATCGGTTCACAAGTCACTAAAATCCGTCGAATCAAAATAGCCCTTCGAGAAGCTTCACAATTTTATGTACAATTGCATAAAAGTGGATTCCCTGTCAGCATCGTAGATATCGGTGGCGGATTAGGAGTTGACTATGATGGTACTCGGTCATCTAGTTCTGAAAGTAGCGTCAATTACACCATACAAGAGTATGTCAATGACTCTATCTATACTTTTGTTGATGCTAGTAACAAGAACAATTTACCTCATCCTAATATCATTGCCGAAAGTGGTCGTTCATTGACTGCTCATCATTCTGTTTTGATTTTTGAGGTGCTAGAAACAGCAACGAAGGCTTCATGGAATGAGGAAGAGGATAAGGTAACTGAAGACGATCATCAATTAGTTCGTGAACTATACCAAATATGGGATAAGTTGAATCAGAATCGAATGATTGAATCATGGCATGATGCTCAACAGATACGCGAAGAAACTCTCGATTTATTCTCTCATGGAATCATTGATTTAAAAACTCGTGCTAAGATAGAAAAACTGTATTGGGCTATCCTCAAAACAGTTGACCGTATAGCAAGAGGATTGAAACACACTCCAGAAGAATTTAGAGGTCTTCCTAAATTGTTAGCAGATAAGTATTTCTGTAACTTTAGTTTGTTTCAATCATTACCTGATTCATGGGCTATAGATCAGATATTCCCTATCGTACCTATTCAACATCTTGATAAGAAACCAGAACAAATGGTTACATTACAAGATATTACTTGCGATTCAGATGGTAAAATTTCTAATTTTATCAGCATCAAAGATGTTAGTAATTATTTGCCTGTACATACTTTTGATGAAGAATCACCATACTATATCGCTGTATTCTTAGTAGGTGCTTATCAAGAGATTTTAGGTGATATGCACAATCTTTTTGGAGATACCAATGCAGTACATATATCTGTCGATAAAGAGGGTTATACCATTGATAAAATAATTGATGGCGAAACGATTGCTGAGGTCCTAGATTATGTTCAATTTAGTCCTAAAAAGATGGTCCGAGGCTTAGAAATCTGGGTTGCAAAATCAATAAAAGATGGCTGTATTTCTGTCAAAGAAGGTAAGGAGTTTCTAGCCAACTACCGATCCGGATTATATGGCTATACTTATCTTGAAAAATAGATAAGTATGAATTGGACAAAGAGTTTTGTTTTTCTGATTGCTTTACTCTGTATTTTCAAAATTGATTGCAAAGCAAAAGAAGCGACAAAACAGCTTACAATATTGGTTACAGCCCCTGCTATCTACAATAGTCGATTGAGTAATTTAATCGACAGAGTAGATGACGGGATTAAATATAAAGCAATAAAGTTTCCTGTTATAGAAACGAAACTCATAGAAAACAATACTGCAATAGATCGCGTTCTACTTCATCTAAAAGATTTTTCTTGGATA
>Ga0172378_10004448_pt1 | contig 13121 bp, 10 predicted proteins | sample GrowelOW332metaG_FD_119755 | JGI IMG/M metagenome (GOLD analysis project Ga0172378, IMG submission 119755) | Groundwater microbial communities from an aquifer near a municipal landfill in Southern Ontario, Canada - Pumphouse #3_1 metaG | ecosystem: Environmental > Aquatic > Deep subsurface >...
GACATTATGGCCCAAAGTTTCGGTAAGCAAAGCCATAACGGCGTCGGCTAATTTAGTGTCAATTTGTTCTAATAGTGATTGCTTTTCGGCGGCAACTTCTTGTTGCATCTCGGCTTCCAATTCAGCTTGTTTGATGGCCAGCTGGCCCTTTAATTCAGCTTGATGGTTGTCGATTTCGACTTGAGCGGCCTTAATATTAGCCTCGGCTTGTTGGCGTAATTCCTCTAGACTGGTGTGGTAGAGTTTCATTTCATCATTTATCATCTGTTGACTTAGTTTTTCGAGGCGATGATTGACCTGCGTGGCGGTAATCTTCAAATCGCGCTGTAATTCGCTGGCTGAATGGTCTAGGACGGTTTGAAAATTTATTTGAGCAGTTTTGAGCAGTTTTTCTTTTACTTCTTTGGGTAATTTAATGCTATTTTCGTTGGAGTGAGCTAATCTGTGCTCCTCTGGTTGTGGTCTCAGATGGGCGAGTAGATGTCTAATAGCAATGGCAATGAGAATGCCGATAATTAAAATATTGATGATTAAAAATGCTTGTAAAAATGTTAAACTCATCTGTTATAACCTCGTTAATACTAAATAAATTGATATCATGCCAACGGCTAATATTGCCAGAACTAACGCTGAAAGTTGAACGATATCGCGATAAATGGCCGATTGAGACATTGGGTTGCGGCCAACGGAGATGATGCTGCTATTGACCATAGAATAGATGATACTGACAACCACTACTAGAGTGATTATAAAAATCGCCACGCTGGCTAGGATAGGTAGGGTACTAACTGGTTTTCCGGCGACGGCGTTGGCGACATTTTGGATGGCGGCGGGTATTATGGTTTTGTCAGGTTCTTTGAAAAAATAGGAGACATTAACCAAAACCGGCACTTGGCCGATTCGGACGGAGTGCTTCTCGCCAGCTTTATCGGTGTAAGATTCTTGTTGGCTATTGTCGGTTGTCATTTTACCTTGGGCGATACCGATTACGCGAGTGTTGGTTGTGGCTTTCATGCCAACGCCACTTAGGGGTGAAGCTGTAATCTGGCTACCTTTGGTAATAGAGCCATTAATGTCTGAGACCAGTACATCTAGGGTGCCGCTGGTGGCGATCTGAGATTGGTTACCACCGTTGTCAGAGATGGAGACGATTGAATTGTTGGAGTTGATTACTACACCCAGTAAATTGTCGACACTGTTACTGTTGGCAGCGGCAACCTGATCCGAAGTGTTTTCAACTAAACTTACCAATGCTCCGGTCGCTAATTTTCCAGACGATTGGTAACTCTGCGAGATATAAGTAACGGCATAGGCTGACGATGAAACCAAGATGAATAGGACGAAAAAGTAGATGATTACGGCCAAGCTTGGGCGTAGACATTGCAAATAACGGGGCGTTTTGTGGCTCTTTGTATGACTAAGCTTATTCCGTTGTATTTTTGTCATAATTTGGCGTGCTTGCTTGTTATGCTTAAGTATAACAAAAAAAATAGGCGCGAGCTACCGGCTTTTTTATGAGTTTTCCTCAAACTGATTGCTTAAAGGGTAATGTTGAGAGCCTGAATTAGTAGCCCAGCCGTAATACTGACGACTAACAGTAGTCCGATAATCGTTAGTGCCTCTCGCTTGTTCTTTTCTTCTCTGAGCAGCACTAGTAAACCCAATCCGCCGCTGGCACACAATCCGGCAATGGTGGCGCCATAGGTGATGGAGCCTTTTAAATATAGCTCGGTGATGGTTACTGATGCGGCACAATTTGGAATTAGTCCAATCAGAGCGGCGACGATTGGCTGCAAGATGACGTTACCGGATAGGAGACTGTTGAAAGTGTTTTCTCCAATAGTATTGATTATTAGACCGATTAGGGTAGAGACGGCGAAAATAAAGGTGAATATTTTGGCAGTATGAATGACAGGGTGCAAGAAAATTTCTTTTAGATCGAATCTGGTGGGCTCAGGGCTAGGTTTGTGGTGGCAACAGGCCAATTTATCGTTGGTTATTTCGTGGTGATGGGATTTACTGTCTTTGCCTAGGGCGAATTTTTCGATGTGAGTCAGTGTTTTTTGGTTGCTTTTTCGAAAAAATAGGTCAATTGTGTAGCCGGCGATGAGTGCGATGGCTATTTTTGTCAAAATTAACGGTATTACCAAGTTTATTTTTTCTGGTCGCGCTAAGATAAGAGGAATTGCTTCATCGGATGTTGATATGTATACGGCTATCAAAGTACCGATAGTGGCTAATCGCTGGGTGTAAAGTGTAGTGGCGATGACCGAAAAGCCACATTGGGGCAGACTACCACCAAGCGCACCCAGAGTTGGTCCAGCCGAGCCAGCCTTTTGGATGCTGTTTTTGATCTTGTTGCCCCACTTGTACTCAATCAGCTCGATACCGATATAGATAACCAAAAGCAAAGGCACCATATTTAGGCTGTCTTTTAGGGCGTCAAGTAATATGTCTATCATTTTGATTGTCGGTATCTATCTTATTAAATATTTGCCGTAGCCGGATTTTTTAAGCGGCTGGGCAAGGTTTTCAAGTTGCTCTTTGTTAATAAAACCTTCGCTAAAAGCGATTTTCTCGGGACTGCCGATGATTTGGCCGGTGCGACGCTGGATGGTGCGGACATAGTCGCTGGCGTCGGTCATGCTGTCGATAGTGCCGGTGTCGAGCCAAACATCGCCTTGGTCCATGGTGGTAACGGCTAATTTGCCGCGCCTTAGGTACTCGGCGTTAATAGAGGTAATTTCTAGTTCACCACGTTCGCTTGGCTTGACGTTTTTAGCGATTTCAACCACGTCATTGTCGTAATAATATAGCCCTACTACGGCGTAATTTGACTTTGGCTGCGTCGGCTTTTCTTCGATTGAGATGGCAATGTTGTTTTCGTCAAATTCAACCACACCGTAACGTTCTGGGTCGGATACACGATAAGCAAAAACATTGCCGCCACAAGGGTCAACGCATTTTTTGAGTGAAGCGCCTAGATTGGTACCGTGGAAGATATTGTCACCTAAAACCAGAGCGACCTTATCGTTACCGATGAAATTCTCGCCGATAATAAAGGCTTGAGCTAGTCCGTCGGGTGATGGTTGGATGGCATATTCAAGGTTAATACCCCACTGTTCACCATTGCCGAGCAGTCTCTGAAATTGTGATTGATCTTCGGGTGTAGTAATAATTAGAACATCTTTAATTCCCGACATCATGAGCGTAGTTAAGGGGTAGTAAATCATCGGCTTGTCGTAAATTGGCATCAATTGTTTGCTAATACCTCTGGTGATAGGCCAAAGCCTTGTGCCTGATCCGCCTGCTAAAATGATTCCTTTCATTGTGCCTCCTGTTGATTATTAAGATATTCAGTTAATGATTCGAGCCAGTCTTTTGGTTTAAAACCGGTAGCCTTGATTTTATCGAGTTTTAAGCTACTTAGTAGCGGTCGTGGAGCGATATCAGTCTTGTTTGCGTAGTATTCTTCGGTAGTTATCATCTTGACGTCGTTTTTATTATGACCAGTTAGCTCGTAAACCTTGGCGGCTATTTCCGCCCAGCTGGCTTTTTGTCCGTCGCCGCTAAGATTGTAAACGCCAAATGGAGCCTTGGTGTCGATCAGATGCTTAATACCGCGCGCTAACTCGTCGGTAAAGGTTAAACGGCCGATTTGGTCGTTGACGACGCTTGGTTTGATACCTTTTTCGGCTAAAGTTTGCATCGTGCGTACAAAATTGTTGCCGTTACCAATTACCCAAGAAGTACGAATGATATAGTGTTTTGCGGCGGTTGAGATTGCGATATCGCCAGCGGCTTTAGATTGACCGTAAACGCTCAGGGGACTGAAAAGTTCTGTTTCGTCATGTTCGATGATTTCACCGTTAAAAACGTAATCGCTTGAGATATGAACTAGCTTAACATCAAAATTATTGGAAATGGCAACCAAGTTGACTAGAGCTGAAGCGTTATTTTTCCAGGCGTTGATTCGACCGGTTGGTGTTTCGGCCGAATCAACTGCGGTATAGGCGGCGGCATTTAAGATTAGGTCGTATTGTCGCCAGTTTCGGGAAAATACGATCGCTGGGTCACAAATATCAAAATTGTTGCGGTCGACACATTCGGCTTCGGGAAATTTGATCTGCAAAGCTTGTCCGAGCTGACCTTTGGCACCGATGATTAACGTTTTTTTCGCTTTCATCGGTGTTATATCGTTTAGTTGAGGGTGACTTTGGTCTTTTTGGGATATTTCGGCCTGGTCGAGCGGAATTGGCCAGTTAATTGAGGTGGTTTTATCAGCTAAATTTAAGAAAACGTATTCGGTTTGCAAATCGGCATTCCAATGTTCATTCACTAGGTAAGTGTAAGTAGTGTTATCCGCTAGGGCTTGGTAGGCATTGCCGACGCCACGAGGCACGAAAATGGCTTTTGACGGGTCGAGTTCGGCCGTAAAGACTTTGCCAAAATTGTCGCCCTCTCGAAGGTCGACCCAGGCGCCAAAAACACGTCCAGTGGCGATAGATATAAATTTATCCCATGGCTCGGCGTGAATGCCGCGAGTAACGCCTTTTTTGGCGTTGAAACTGACATTATTTTGAACAGGATTAAAGTCCGGTAGGCCGATTTGCGTCATCTTTTGGCGTTGCCAGTTCTCTTTGAACCAACCGCGGTTATCACCATGTACGGGTAGATCGTAAATAACTAATCCGGGGATAGAAGTCGACTGACCTGTGAGTTGTTTTTCAAATTCTATCATACTTATTTTATTGTCCTTGTGCCTTATATTTTGTCTCTGTCGCTTCTTTTTGCGGCTTCCACCATTCGGGATGATTTTTGTACCACTCGATGGTATTTATTAGTCCTTGCTTGAAGTCGGTATATTTTGGTTTCCAGCCGAGCTCTTGTCGCAATTTGGTCGAATCAATGGCGTAACGCAAGTCATGGCCTGGTCGGTCATTGACATGGTCGTAGGCGTTTTTATCTTGGCCAAGAATCTCGAGAATCAGTTCGATGACTGATTTGTTGTCTTTTTCGCCATTAGCGCCAATCAAGTAGGTTTCGCCCAAAACACCTTTTTCCAAGATGGTCAAAACGGCTGAGCTGTGATCTTCGGTGTGAATCCAGTCACGGACATTTTCACCCGTGCCGTAAAGCTTTGGTCGACGACCTTCGATAATCTCTGTGATTTGGCGTGGGATAAATTTTTCGACGTGTTGGTATGGCCCGTAATTGTTTGAACAGTTGCTAATTGTAGCTTTGACGCCAAAGCTACGTACCCAAGCACGAACCAGAAGGTCGGAGCCAGCTTTAGTCGAAGAATAAGGGCTTGAAGGGTTGTAAGGTGTCTTTTCTGTAAATTTATTTGGGTCATCAAGTTCGAGATCACCATAAACTTCGTCGGTCGAGATGTGATGTAATCTTTTTCCATATTTACGAACAGCTTCAAGGATAGTGTAAGTGCCAATGATATTAGTGTCTAAAAAAGGTCGAGGATTTTGTAATGAATTGTCGTTGTGTGACTCTGCAGCGTAATGGACGACCGCATCGCAATCAGCTACAAGCTTATCCATTAAGACGCTGTCGCAGGTATCACCTTTTACAAAAGTAAAACGGTCCTCGGGAAGACCTTCCAGGGAAGTTAAGTTGCCGGCATAGGTTAAGATATCGACAACGGCAACATGAATGTCGGGGCGATTATTGATAACATGGTGAACAAAGTTGGAACCGATAAAACCAGCTCCTCCGGTAACTAGAATTTTTCTCATATATACTATTTTAACATGGATAAGCTAGCGCTGCTTGCTGAGGGGTTATTTTGCGCCTTTTTTGAATAAAACTACACCAATGGTTTTGAACAAAATCTTGATATCGAGCCAAAAAGTCCAGTTTTGGGCGTAGAATAGTTCGAGTTCGATGCGCTCGTTGAAAGACAAGTTGCTGCGGCCGGAGACTTGCCAGATGCCGGTAACGCCAGATTTGACGCTGTGCAATAGGGCGGTGCGGCCATAGGCTAGTTTTGATTCTTGTGGCAAAATTGGTCTCGGACCGACTAAGCTTAAATCTCCCTTAAAAACGTTGAAAACTTGAGGCAATTCATCGAGTGAGGTTTCGCGTAAAAAACGACCAAATTTGGTGATTCTGGGGTCGTTGGTGACTTTGCGATTTTTTTCGTATTCTTTGGCTAAATCTTCGCGACCCATTTCACGGAACTCTTTGGCGGCATCCTTTGCGCCATACTTGGAGTCCATGCTGCGAAATTTAATCAAATCAATTGGTTCTGAAAAGCGGCTGAGACGCTTGCTGATGTAAAAAGCTGGGCCGGGGTCGGCGATTTTTTTGATGATATATAAGACTAGAAATAGTGGCGATAGTAGAATAATCAGAATAGCGCTGGTGATTAGATCGAATATTCGCTTAAGAATGGAGCCCCAGCCGATTAAAGGTGTCTGGTAGACGGATATCATGGGATATCCTTGGAATATGTCAATGGTGTTTTTGCCGGAATAAAATTCGGATTCGCCGGGGATGAAATTATAGCTGATGTGATGAGCTTGGGCGGTCTGGAGGATTTTTTGATTGCGCTCAGCGGATTCATAGAGGTCGGTCTGAATTATCATGTTGACTCTATTCGGCTCGATGTCGGCCAGGGCTTTTTCGAGAAATGAATAATGTAGCGCATCGATATCGTTAGGGATGATTTTTTTGGGTCCAGAGATAGCGACGATCTCGTAGCCGCTTTTTACGGTGTTGGCGATACTGGAGGCGATGTCTTTTGTAACGCTGGAAGTACCAATTAAGAGGACTCGATTGATACCACGACCGCGTCTAAACATGTAGCTGCGAATGAGGCGAAATAGCTCTCTTTCGACTATTATCAAAACCGTAGCAATAACAAAAGAGTAGGCGGCGACTAGGCGAGCTGGAAAAACGCTGGTGTTACTGGCGTATTGCCAGCCTATAACTAGTAATATGCCAATGAAGGTGCCGATTGTAACTTTGGACCACTCCAGTAGGCGACGGTTGTAGACCGATGAGCGATATAGTCCTAAAAGGGCGAAAGCGGCGATCCAAAAAGGTACGATTAGCATAAAGCTATACAGATAATCGTAGGCATGAATGTTGGCGATGAGTGGTCGCGGGTCATACTGAACTCTTATAATGTAGGCGACCGAAAAGGCGAACAATAACACTAAAGTATCGATGATGATTAAGATTAGACTATAGAATTTGACATTTCTACTCGGCATGAATGGTTATATTATACCATTTTTGCGTTACAATAATAGGAATGGATGAGAAGAAATGGCAGGGTGTTGTAAAAAATGCTTATTTGATGATTTTACTGATAATTTTTGGTGGCGTGGTTTTGCACGCGCCGTTGAGCGTGTTTTTAAGCAGTTTAATGCCTAGTTATGTGATGTTTTTTAAAGCTTGGAAAGAGATTTTGCTGTTTTTGGCGATTATTTTAATTTTGTATCTGTTGATTCAGAAAAAACGGCTTAAACTGCTATATAGTCCTTTGCTAATCTTGATCGGCTGCTATGGGCTGTTACACCTAGTACTGGCTTTGTTGATTAAGAATAGTTTTTTGTCGATTGTGGCAGGCTTGATGATTGATTTGCGTTATTTGGTCTATTTTTGTCTGGTATATATTGCGATTAGATTGTGGCCGGATTTAAGGGGCAAATTCGTAAGAGTTTTTGCTTATGGAGCGTTGATTGTGGCTATATTTGCTGTACTGCAAGTGTTTGTTTTGCCCAAAAACATCTTAGAATATATCGGCTATGGTCGGACGACGATTGCACCTTATCTGACAGTGGATCAAAACAAAGATTTTATTCGCATCAACAGTACTTTGCGTGGTCCGAATCCGTTGGGGGCTTATCTGATGGTTGTTCTTGATCTGATTTTAGCTTATTTTATTAGTATCAAGTTTGCTATCTTAAAATCTAAAAAACGATTGGCGTTGGCGGCGCTTTTTATTTGCTGTTTGATAGGACTTTGGTGTAGTTACTCGAGAAGTGCTTTATTGGCGGCGGCGATTTCACTGATTTTGGTGGTTATTCTGAGTTCGAGTTGTCATTTGTCGATTAAAAATATGAAATTTGTGGCGATCGGACTGGTGTTATTGGGTGGTTGTGCGGTGCTATTGTTTACAAATAGCTATTTTGTGTCAAACGTTTTGCTGCATGAAAATCCGAGCGAGGGTAATGGCGTGAATTCGAATGAGGGACACTTAAGTTCGTTGATATCTGGGGTGATAAATGTGTCGCGACAACCATTTGGAGCGGGGATTGGCAGTACCGGTTCGGCCTCTTTGCTAGGTGCTGATTCGACTATTATTGAAAATCAATATCTGTTTGTAGCGCATGAAGCTGGTTGGTTGGGGCTGGCGTTGTTTTTGGTGATATGCGGCTATGTGATGGTTAATTTGTGGCGGGCGAGGCGTGATTGGCTAGGTCTAGGTGTATTTGTGGGTGGCGTGGGACTGATGATTATCGGCTTGATGTTGCCGGTTTGGGCGGATGATACAGTGTCGATTATCTGGTGGGGGTTGGCAGCTGTTATAATAGGTGGTGATTATGTCAAATCAAAGAGCCAGCAAAAGTCAGTCTGAACTACTCAATTTTGTGGATAATTTTATCCAAGGCAATGGTTATGGGCCGAGCTATCGTGAGATTATGCGAGCTTTGGGATACAAATCAGTGTCTACAGTGGCGGTGCATATCGATGGCTTGATCGCCAAGGGTTATTTGAGAAAACGTGACAAATCGGCTCGTTCGCTTGAAGTGATAACGACGCATTTTAGTGAGGCACCGGTCAAAAAAATGCCTACTCCAGCTCAAGAAAAGTGGCTAATTGGCAATATTTCTGATAGATTTGATGCTCTGGAATTAGTGCATGACCAAAATGTGCTGGACGAATTGTATGTTTTGATCGGTGTTTTGAAAGTGTTGGGGCTTGATGGCGCCCATGTGGCGATGAAAGCGCGACTGGTGGATTATTTAAAACATGTCAAAATAGTACAAAATAGTTGACTAAGTTAAACCGTAAAGTATATAATATCTCTTGTATTCCGGCGTAGCTCAATGGTGGAGCAAGAAGCTGTTAACTTCGAGGTTACTGGTTCGAGTCCAGTCGCCGGAGCCAAGCTGAGCAGTCAAATAGGCCGACCGAGTTCCATGACCGGTTGCCCTAGTTAACTCCTTAGCTAGACGTAAAAAGAAGTCAGACTTAACAACTGGCGAAAAAGGTTAGAACCGTCCAAAAGGGCGGTTCTTTCTATTTCATCTCTGTTGTTTGGTTCTAGAGTCGACCAGTCCTGTATATGGCGGCTGGACAGTCAAAAAGCCGACCGGGTTCCGTGACTTGCTCTCCTCTTTGCGGATACGCTATAATATCTATTAATGGTTTGGTATAAACAAAACACAGAACAACTATATACAATGTTAGATACTGGCGAAAGTGGTATCTCGGTTGGTGAAGCTAAAATTCGGCTAAAGCAGTACGGATTGAATCAGCTAAAAATAAAAAAAGATCCTTTGTGGCGCATTATTATAGAACCGTTTAGAAATGTATTCGTAGCAGTTCTTATGTCCGCAGCGATAGTTAGCCTCCTTAATCACGAACCTTTAGACGCAATAGTAATTGGTGCGATTATAATTATTAATGCTGTAATATATTACTCGCAACAGTATGCTGCGACGAAGGTATTACGAAGTTTAAAGAATCACAATATCCAAAAAGTTAGCGTAATTAGGGATGGTAAGCAAAAGGCAGTTTCTTCATTAGATCTTGTACCTGGCGACGTCATATTGATTGCCGAGGGTGATAAAATACCAGCTGACGCTAGAATTGTTCATGTAGATAACCTACAAGTTAACGAAGCATCGTTAACGGGTGAATCTGTACCAATCCGTAAACATTCATCCACATTAGAATCGTCAAGGGAGATATACGAACAAGATAACATGGTGTTTCAGGGTACTTATGTAATTTCTGGAATAGCACGAGCGGTAGTTGTTGAGACTGGAAGCATGACGGAATTTGGGAAGATTGCAGAACTATCTGTAGACGATCATTCTAAAAGTCCAGTTCAGGCGAAAATTGATAACCTAATATCTCTACTTGTGAAGGTTGCAGGAGCTATGGCGGTTATCGTATATATTCTGTCGTTAGCTAGGGGTATTACGGCTAGCGAAGCTTTGAGATTTGTCTTATCAATGACAGTTTCTGCCATACCCGAAGGGCTACCTGTTGCATTGACTGTCATTATAGTTCTTGGGATGAGGCGCATGGCAAAGCAAAAAGCTCTCGTAAGATCTTTTAGGGCTATCGAGGATATTGGCTTAATAACGACAATTGCCACGGACAAGACTGGAACATTAACAAAAGACCATCTGACATTAGTTGACCATTGGTCGCTGGACAAGGATGATGTTATAAAGATTGCCGATCGTATGATAGATACGTCGAATACGTTATTGAATCCGTTAGATTTAGCCGTGAAAGAGTTTACCGGCAATCACCATAAACACAAAGTTGATAAACCATATCCTTTCGACAATGCTCTTAGAATGAGTGGGGCTTTTTTGCAAAAAGATAGCGTTGTGTATATTGAAGGTTCTCCAGAACACATTCTAGCCAAGTCAATTATTAGTACAAAACAACGCGATAATGCCGAATCGGTTATGCATGACTTTACTTCAAAAGGGCACCGCGTAATTGCTTTCGGAAAATATATAGTAAAAAACGAACCACCAAAAGATTTGAATATTATTTACAATGAAGGCATTCAGTTTATTGGTTTCTTGGCATTTGCCGACGAGCTCAGGCCCGAGGCAAAAAGCGCTATTAGTGCTGCGCAAGCTGCCGGTATTAGTGTTCGGCTTATCACGGGCGATCATTATGAAACGGCCTATAATATAGGTAAACAACTTGGGCTGACGACGCATCCCGATCAAGTAATACAGGGTGTTGACTTGCCAGAAAGTATGTCGGCTTTGATAGAGATTATAAAGACTAAAACGATTTTTGCACGTATATTACCCGAAGATAAATTTAGGATATTACAAGCATTAAAGCAGACAGAAATTACAGCAATGACCGGTGATGGAGTAAATGATGTTCCTGCGCTTGCGAATGCCAATGTTGGTATTGCTATGGGTTCGGGTAGTGATATTGCAAAGGATGCTGGAGGTATTGTTTTGCTTGATGACAATTTTGCCACTATAGTAAAAGCCATAGCGGAAGGTAGAAAGATCTTTGATAACATACGTCGTATGCTTTTTTATCTATTATCTACATCATTAGGTGAAGTTTTGACGATGGTTGGTGCGCTGTCATTCGGTCTACCTTTACCCGTTACTGCCATACAAATATTATGGATAAACCTTGTAACTGATACCGCAATGGTGCTTCCTCTCGGATTAGAGCCAGAAGAAGATGGGTATATGACACGACCGCCTAGACGACCGAAAGACCCGCTCTTAAGTAGAATACTACTATCCAGAGTGGTAATTATTGGCCTGACCATGGCCACGGTTACCTTAGCAGTTGTATTTATATTAGTACAGCAGGGTTATGAAATTGGATACATTCAGACAGTAGCTTTCTTAATGTTGATTGTTGCACAGTGGATGAACGCCTTCAATGCCAGAAGTGAACATGCATCATCCTTCAGTAGAATAAGGAAGAAGAATAACGGTCTATTAATAGGGTTTACAATTGCTACTATTCTGCAAGCTCTGGTTATGTTTGGGCCATTCAGAGAAGTCTTTGGTGTCCAAGTAGTGTCAATACAGACTTTATTAGTAAGCTCTGGTGTGATGGTTGTCGCAATATTGGCTGTTTCGGAATTGCATAAATTTATCGTTAAAATCACTAACGAGAATACAGTTTACTAAAGCAAATTACTAAGCTAGGATAGGGTGAGTCTCAGATTAGATGGTAATATTTAGTATCGGTTCGAGTCCAGTCGCCGGAGCCAAGCTGAGCAGTGAAAAAGGGTGACCAGGTTCCATGACCGGTTCCCCTAATTAACTCCTTAGCTAGACGTAAAAAGAAGTCAGACTTAACAACTGGCGAAAAAGGTTAGAACCGTCCAAAAGGGCGGTTCTTTCTGTTATTTGGTTCTAAGGTTGACCAGTGTCCTATATAGTGACTGAGCAGTCGTATGAGACATACTATTCGCGGGCTTATTATCAAAGACAGAAAAGTTCTGCTCGTAACTGGGCATGGTGCTGGTTTTTATGCTAAATTTTAGTAAGCGAGCATCCATGCTATTTATTTTTTGTTATAATAACCACATGAAACAAGTTTTATTTGCGACTGGAAATTTACGAAAGATCCAAGAGGCTAGTGAGACGCTTAAAATGTATAACATTAGCGTCAAACCAGTATCGATCAAAATCGATGAAATACAACACAAAGAGTCAATTGAGATTACGAAAGCAAAGGCGATAGCTGCTTATAAAGTGACGCACAAACCCGTAGTAGTATCAGACACTAGTTGGGGGATACCAGCACTTGGCGGTCTCCCCGGAGGCTATATGAAAGATATCGCAACTTGGTTAGAGTCAGAAGATTGGCTATGTATAATGTCGCGACACAAAGACAAAACTATTAAATGCCATGAACATATTGCATATTTTGATGGCGAAGAACTTCACCATTTTTCAGCAAGCTATTCTGGAAAATTTATCGATGAAATTAGAGGGCGAATTGACAGTAGTGAATCATTCGAAAGATGTGTAATTATGTATGGCGATAAAACCATGGCGGAACAGTCGGCCGACAGTGGAGTCGCTTCGGCGGGTGAAGCTTTAGATCATTGGAAACAATTTGGTGAGTGGTTTGGCAAAATATAAAATAATATACAATATAGATCGAGATATCTGGAATTGGCATTACGGCGTTAATGATTTTGGGAATTTTAATCAATTAACTGACGTTCCTGATCGGGATATTTTTAAAAAGGTAAAAGGACTGAAAAAGATAGAGCAGGCTAGTCTAATACTTCGACCATTTTTGAAGACAAAGCTTGATGATTCGAATAGTCAACTAAATAAGTTTATCAAAATCGCCGAACGCGAATTTGCTGAAAAGTTTAATGACGCTTGTGATATTTTAGAAAA
>Ga0172378_10004450_pt1 | contig 13118 bp, 6 predicted proteins | sample GrowelOW332metaG_FD_119755 | JGI IMG/M metagenome (GOLD analysis project Ga0172378, IMG submission 119755) | Groundwater microbial communities from an aquifer near a municipal landfill in Southern Ontario, Canada - Pumphouse #3_1 metaG | ecosystem: Environmental > Aquatic > Deep subsurface >...
ACTTTTCCCCATGTCTATAAGGATCTTTTTTGCCGAAACCAATATAGACAATTGGGGCTGAATTCTTTCATGAATTTAGCCCTCTATTTTATTGCTCTTAAAAACTTTTACCGGACAGCAATAATTTTGTATAAATAAAAAATCGTACCTACCATTAAAAAGTAGGTACGATAATAATTAAAAAAAATGGATGGAATTTATATATCATACTTCAGAACTTCACCTTAAAAGGCAGTTCCTTCCCATTCTGACTATCATCAGCCACCCAAAGGCCGAAATCACCCGGTTCAACCATCTTCTCTTCATTCATATTATAAAACGCTAACTCGCTAACCGGAAGTTCAAATACAACCGTTTTCTTTTCTCCAGGCAATAGATTCACTCTCTTGAAACGTTTCAATTCTTTGACTGGACGCGTTACCGAACCTACTTTATCCTGCACGTACAGCTGAGCTACTTCCGTTCCTCCATAACTACCGGTATTCTTCAAATCAAATGTAACGGTAAGCATATCACCCTTCTTTAACTGAGTAGCTGAAAGCTTGATATTACTAAATTTAAAAGTCGTATATGACAAACCGTAACCGAACGGAAACAACGGATCGAAACCTGCATCCATGTAGAAAGAAGTACATCCCAGTGACGTCTGACCAGCATATAACGGAATACGGTCAATCAAAGTTTCATTTCGTGTAGCCGGACGACCGATACGATGATGGGCATAATATATCGGAATCTGCCCTACCATTTTCGGAAACGTAACGGGAGTCTTTCCACTGGGCACAGCTTTGCCAAACAATAAATCGGCAATGGCTGGTCCTCCCATGGTTCCCGGATGGAAAGAATAAAGGACAGCTGCTGATTCATCAACTTCTTTACCTATCGTTAACGGACGACCTGCCATCACAATCGTCACCACCGGCTTGCCGGTTTTTGCTAAAGCTGCTATCAGCTGTGACTGGGCACCTTGCAAATTCAAATCGGCCAGACAATGCGCTTCCCCCGATAAGATGGCCTCCTCACCAACAAATGCCAAGATAACATCTGCTTGAGAAGCAACAGTAACGGCCTTAACAATACCCTGCAAATTTTTGTCTCGGCTATAAGCCAAACCGGGTTCATAGAGTACTTTCACTTGATTACCGTATACCTCTCTAATCGCCTCAAGTGGCGTAACCGTATGCGCCGAGTCACCGTCGAAAGCCCAAGTTCCCATCTGCTCATAAGGAGCATCTGCCATTGGACCCACAATAGCGATCGTATGTACGGATGATTTTAAAGGTAACACATGCTTATCATCTTTCAACAAGATAACAGATTCTTCGGAAATACGTTTTGCACATTCCAAATGTTCCTGGGTATACATAATACTCTTTCGATTAACATCAACATATGGGTGATCAAAAAGACCGAGACGATATTTTATACGCAAAATATTACGCACGGCATCATTAATAACCGCCTCCTTAACTTTTCCTTCTTTTACCAATTCAGGTAGATATTTCATGTATGTTGCACTAACCATTTCCATATCCACACCGGCATTGGCAGCTATCCTTGCCGCATCTTTATAATCAGCTGCAAAGCCATGATTTACCATCTCACCAACTGAATTCCAATCGGATACGACAAATCCGTCAAAATGCCACTCCTTACGCAGCACCTCTTTCAAGATAAAACTGTTACCTGTCGAAGGCACGCCATTGTTATCATTGAATGACGTCATAAAAGTAGCTACACCGGCTTTAACGGCAGCTTCAAACGGCGGTAGATAAACATTACGCAAAAGATGTTCGGGGATAAAAGTCGAGTTATAATCACGTCCTCCCTCCACTGCACCATAACCGACAAAATGCTTGGCACAAGCCGCGATAGAGGTCGGCAAGTTCATTGAATCGCCCTGAAATCCCTTAACCATGGCCGCTCCCATAACAGAAGTAAGATACGGATCTTCACCGCATCCTTCAGCTATCCTGCCCCAACGCGGATCTCTGGCAATATCTATCATCGGAGCAAAAGTCCATCGAATACCAACGGATGAAGCTTCGATTGCCGCTATCCTTGCACTTTTTTCGACAACAAAAGGATCGAACGTAGCCGCCTGTCCAAGTGGAATGGGGAAAATAGTTTTAAATCCGTGAATTACATCACGGGCTATCAATAGCGGTATTCCGAGTCGCGATTCCTCAACTGCCACATGCTGCAGGGCATTGATGCGATCGGGATCTATCTCATTAAGAATAGAACCAACTTCACCTTTTTTTATCATCATGCGCATATCTTCGATACTCCCGTATGAACTTGATTGATTCATCTGACCGATCTTTTCCTCCAAAGTCATCCTAGAAAGCAATGCATCTATCTTTGTTTCCGTATCATTTTTTGCTGGTTTGCACGAAGTGAAGATTAATAGCGAAGCCAGCCCGAAAGCCAATATCTTTTTCATTATTATTTTATTTACCCATTTAAGCTATTTCTTTTGAAAAACTCTTACGTAATCTATAACATATGTTGCAGGAAGTACCGACTCATCAACACCCTCGGCTCCACCCCAATCACCTCCCCAAGCAAGGTTCAGCTTTAAATAAAAGGCAGCATTAAACGGCCAAGTAGCTTTATTGTTCGCACCGTCATTATCAAATGTAAGTACATTCACACCATCCACATAAGTCTTGATATAGTCTGCCGTCCATTCCAAAGCATATACATGGAAAGCGCTTTCGGCCGTCGATAAATATTTCTCTGCCGTTTTTTGAGTACCCAACATATGATTATAAGCTGAACAATGAATAGAAGACGACACATAATTAGCACGATACCCCACTTCCTCCATAATATCAATCTCACCATCATCGGGCCAGGCTGTATAATTCTTCGGCATCATCCAAAAAGCCGGCCAAGTACCTTTGCCTCCAGGCAATTTCAGACGGGCTTCAAAATAACCGTATGTCCAACTCTGACTTGTATTCATGCGTATCGAATAAACAGTGCTACCAATTTTCTTTGCAACAATCTTAAGCATACCATTTTTGACAATCGCACATGAATCCGTACCTATAGTGCCGGAAACATAATTTTCCAGTTCATTATTACCCCAACCGGAAGCACCGGTTTCATACCACCATCGACTTGTATCGGGAAGACCATTGTCATTAAATTCATCTTGCCAAACCAATTGATACCCTTCGGGCACTACAACTGTTGAATCCGGGACAAGAGGCTCGACAACATTCTCCGGATCAATGGCCTGGGTAACAATAACTGTTTCTGAAACCGATCCCGAATGAAACTTAACAGTAGCTGTTCGTCCGTTTCCGGTATTCTCGACCACGGTAATCACAATTTCACTCGAGCCCTTCGTTCCTCCGGTACGGGAAAGCGTACACCACGTCTGATCGGACGATACGCCCCACTCTGCCGAAGAGACAACAGTTATGGTTTGAGAACCTTTTTCATACGTAAAATCCAATGACTCAGGAGTGAGCACAATGCTCACTCCTGAGTCATCAGTATTAATCATATCATCGCCGCTACCGTTTCCACAGCTACACATCGGGAAGACCAGCAATAATAATAGTGGTAACAATATTCTATGCTTCATTTCCATTTACTATTCTTTGGGTACAAATTGATATCTCCAACAAATATTGCCATTATCATAGAGTAAAACCATCTTATCCTCAGAAATGGAAGAAATTTTAAACCTCGGTGTATTATAAACATCATTATTACAAATATAGCTCAGATATATTTCTGCAGGCAAAATCAACATCAACTGATCACCATCGTAATCAAACTCATAGGTTGACGTTTGCGTTGTGGCAGGTACCTGATAATCATTACCATCATTGGTATTATAAGAGGCCAAAGTTGAAATCGTGACCCCTGTATTCACAAAAACCGTACCACCGTTTCCCGGATTGAAAATATAAGTTCTATCTACATTAAAAGTTACTTCATCATCATATAAACCCACACCGGCTTTCCCGTCGGCACTACATGACCACCAATCCGTTCCGGTTGAAGAACCTGAAGGACCACAGCCGAAATGACCGTTAACCGTAGAATCCCATATCCATGTTTTAGACGTTGTACCACAAAGCTCAGCCAATAACGTCGCATCAACACGTGTTTGATCAATTGTAAAGGTTTTGCTTGCGGATCCTTCGGTCATACCATTTCGATTATACATTTTCACTTCTACGGTATAATCACCGGCCTTAGTAAACTTTTTGGTAAATCCGTTGACCGTAGACAAAATGCTACCATTATAAATCCATACAGGGTTAGCATTTTCATTATTTAAGGTAAAAGTAACAATATTCGTACTTTGGTCCACCGCAACCGTAGCATCAATATCATCGACAGATGGAGTACTGCCCAATCCGTCATAATTTTCTTCGGATGGACTACAGGCTATCATTGCAAAACAAGCAATGATACCTATGAATAAATTATATATCTTTTTCATAACTATATTAATATGCGTTTTGAGTTAATGTACCTTCAGCTTTATCAATCTCACTTTGTGGAATCGGCAAATATTTCTTATCCTCAGTATAGCCACGCGACCCCAGAACAGAAACCGCATTACCAGTACGAACAAGGTCAAAATAGCGATGACCTTCGCCTACAAACTCCAGACGATTTTCAAGCAGGATGTTATCTAAAGAAACAGTCTTGACCGGAGCCGAACCGTTATATGCACGATTGCGAACCTGATCAAAATAGCCTTGCGCATCACTGACAGAACCACCCGTGCGGAGAGTCAATTCAGCAGCATAGAGCAGAGTCTGGGCATAACGATACATTCGTAAATTATTATCGAAATTCATATCGGAAGATCCTACACAACCGGTATTCCCGCCAACTCTCGGCAAATATTTACGCAAGAAGTAACCGCCAGTATCATCATAACGCGGTGTATAAGTGGCACCGGTCTCTACAATATATTTATTCATATTCAAGATACCTGCATCCTTACGCTGATCAGCATCATCATACAAATCATAGATTCCTTTCTCAACCGGTTCAAATCCCCAGCCACTTTCATAAGTTCCCGAAGGATCATTCAAACCATTGATGCCTATCAATTTAGGATAAACGGTACCGCCACAACCTAAAGCATTATCCCAAGAACGAACACCATTCACACTGAAATAATTGATGTCGAAAATCGTCTCCGTATTCCATTCATTGTCAGATTCCCAAAGATCGGCAAAACTATCAACCAAAGCATATTCTCTGCTTGAAATAATAGTTTTCATATTCGAGAGACATTCGGCATAACGGGATTCGTCGTTTTGGTATAATACGGCATCGGTTTTTAACATCATCGCCATAGCCTGCGTCACGTGTCCGTAACGGTCGGATGATTCTTTCATTGGTAGAATATCGGCATTGATCACATCATCCAAATCAGCAATAATATGTGAATAAACCGAATCGGCATCCATTTGAGGAACAATAAATTCAGAAGTTGGATTTTCGGAATAATAAGGAACATTACCCCAAAGTTTCCAAAGCCAAAAATAATAAAATGCCCTCAAGGTCTTGCCTTCGGAAACAATAGTGGAACGCTCCGTATCGGTAATCGTACCGTCAAAAACTTCTGTCTTGTTAATTGCAATATTCGATCTGTTAATGCCCGAATACATAACAACCCAAAAATCCGAAGGCGTGTATTCACCTGTAGCCTTGAAGAAACGAAGCATTTGCAATACTTTATCGTCCGACACACTTCCGCCTCCCACGCGGACATCATCGCTCATAGCATCACTCAGAAAATTAAAGCCATTATATTGTCCCCATGCATAATCGGCCCATTGTAAAGGATCATATGCAGCAACTAATGCTGATTCAAGTTCATCAACAGTGGTATAATATGTACTTTCCAAATCTTGTGTTGTTGGTTCAACTTCAAGAAAAGAATCACTACAGGAAGATAGCACTACCGAAAGTGCCATCGCACCATATATAAATAATTTTTTCATTGTTCTATAAGATTAAAAGGTTATATTTGCTCCGACACTAATCGTACGTGCCTGCGGATAAACGCCGCGATCGACGCCGAGAGACGTACCACCTGAAGAGATTTCAGGATCAAACCCACGATAACCGGTGATCGTCAATAGATTTTCTGCTGAGACATAAAAACGAAGTCGTTGGACAAAAGCCTGACGTGTTATCTTTTCGGGAATCGTATAACCCAATTGTATGTTTTTCAGGCGAACAAATGAACCGTTTTGTACAAACAAATCAGAAGATAACCAATTGCCGTTAGTATCAGTTTCCGTCAAACGGGGAATTGAATTGGAGGTACCTTCACCACACCAGCGGTTGAGCATATAAACTGGGAGATTGACATAAGACAAGTCGGTACGACGGGTAGCATCATAAATATCGTTTCCTACCGTACTATAAAGAACAGCATTCAAATCAAAACCTTTCCACTCGACATTTATAGTCATACCGAAAATCCAGCTCGGATTACCGTTTCCAATCTTCGTACGATCGCTGTCGTCAATTGTTCCGTCTCCGTTAACATCTACAAAGCGAACATCACCGGGAACTGCACCCGGTTGAATTTCTTCGCCACTATCATTGACATAAGAAGCAACTTCTGCCTGATTTTGAAATATACCATTCGTTTTCTTACCGTAAAAATAAGGGAAAGGCTCTCCATTTGCCGCACGCGTAATTGTGCCAATGGTCTGTACATTATCATAATTGGCCCATCCGTTTGCATTTCCCAAATCAATCAACTTATTCTTTATATAAGTGGCGTTTGCATCAATACTGAATTTGGCATCCACTATGTTAAACTTATATCCAAGTTCCATTTCAACACCAGAATTTCTCATCTTTCCTACGTTACCCACAGGGCAACTGTCACCTACATACTGAGGCAATGGGATAGTCATCAACATACCGTTGGTATTCTTGATAAAATAATCAAATGAAAAAGTAAACGCACTATTAAAGAAACGACTGTCAAAAGCAAAATCATATTGTTCGGATTCCTCCCATTTGATATCGGCATTTGATAAGCCATTGGGTTTTACACCGATATTGACTGTGTTGTCCATACCAAAAGGATAGTTATTCCCCGATGACATAGTAGTCGTGTACTTAAAAGAATCGATACTCTCGTTACCGTTCTTACCCCAACTGGCACGTAGTTTCAAGTAAGACAACCAATTCTTGGTACCTGCCATAAAATTCTCATTGGTCACATTCCAACCAGCAGACAAAGAAGGAAATACAGCATAACGATTATCCGGACCGAAATTAGAACTACCATCGCGACGTATCGTGAATTCAGCCATGTAACGATCACCGTAAGAATAATCCAAACGCCCGAAGTAGGACGCTAGTGTATGGTCGGCACTTTTTGAGCCCCACGCAGATTGTACATCCGTAGTACCCGTACAATAATCAATCCAAGCCTTGTCGGCATCATCGCTTTGCAAATAATAATTCTGACCACCCACATCTTCCTGCCAATTTTTCGTAGCCGACTGTCCAAGCATGGCTGTAATAGAATGTTTGCCGAAAGTTTTGTCATACGAAAGCACATTATCAATCTGCCAGGTTGCTCCGCGATATTTTGTAGCCGAAGCCCAGGAACGTTCGCTGTGGTTTGATTTACCTAAATAATATTCATAACCATGACCGTTTGTTCCCCAGAAAGCGAGATCGGTACCCAACGTTGTTTTAAATTTCAAATGATCCCAGATACCTAATTCCAGCCAGGCATTGACCACAAATTTATCGGACGTATTCTTTGTTCCCGGCAAAGAAAGCAGAGCCAGTGGATTTACAATCTCATTGTAATTATCTCCGGGAATCGTATAAACACGGCCATCCTTACTACGAACCCAACGATCTTTTGTAATCGTTGCCGTAGCATCCGAAGGATCCGTATATGTATTGACACTTGTATAAGCCGATGTAGCCAAATCCTCATCACTGGCATAAACAGATAATGTGGGAGAAAGCAACAACGCACTTCCCAAAGCTGAGCCGAATTCCGTATTGGTACTGATGTCATGAGAAACTATACGAGTATATGATAAATTTGTTCCTAAAGTGGCATGACCAAGGAAATTACGTTCTTTCGACTTATCGAACAATTTATATACATTATTATTACGAATACTCCAACGGTCATAATTCGAACGGTTGAAATTACCCCCGACAATACCGTCCTGACTGTAATAACCCAGAGATAAATAATAAGAAACGTTGTTCGAACCACCACTTAATGAAACCTGATGATTCTGCACAGGAGCATCCTTATAAAACAACTGATTTTGCCAATCGGTATCGGTTGTAGTAGAAAAATCATAAGGAGCCATCTTCCCGCTGTTCACAGCCTGCTCATTCATTAGGGCTTGATATTCACGGGCGTTTAATACAGCACGCTTTTTCCAAGGATTTTGCCAACCGTAAGATACATCATAAGATAATGTAGTCTTCTTATTGAAATCACCGCCTTTGGTCGTTACAAGTATAACACCATTGGCAGCACGTGCACCGTAAATAGCACAAGAAGCAGCATCTTTCAATACCTCTACACGTGCGATATCTTGCGGATTCAAATAATCGATACCGCCATTGATAACCATTCCATCAACAAGATACAATGGATCACTGTTATTGATTGTACCAATACCTCGAATACGAACAGAAGACCCGGCACCCGGCTGACCAGAAGCTTGTGTGATAACTAAACCAGCAGTCTGGCCTTTCAGCACATTATCAATACGTGTAGGAGCAATCTTTTCAAGGGCATCACCGGAAACACTGCCGATAGCAGCAGTAACCACACTTTTCTTTTGAACACCGTAACCAACCACAACAACTTCGCCCAACGTTTCGGTATCTTCGGTCAATACAATATGTAGTGTATGCCGCCCTTTTAAATCAATATTTTGTGATTTATAGCCCACATAAGAAACTATTAGAACAGCATCCGATGGAACGGAAAGAATAAAGTGTCCGTTCAAGTCGGTAATCGTACCATTTGTAGCAATACCTTTGACCACTACGTTTACACCTGGTAAGGGATCGTGTGCCGAGCCACCTACGATAGTACCCGTAACCTGTATATTCTGTGAAAATACAGTTAAGCAGGCACTTAAAAAGAATAATAAGGATAACAATTTTCTCATTAGTTGTAAAGATTAAGATTAACTTATGTTTATTTGTTTTGTCTATTATAGACATTACAAACATAGGAGAATTTTGTTATTAAGTCAAAGAAACAGCTCTTCTTTAATACGTCAATAAAACATTTTTAATACGCCAATAATACGTCGTATATTGTTAACTTATTATATATCAATATTTTAAGCATACGTTAATAAAATACGCCAAAAGAAAAGTGGACCGGATTTAAGGTCCACTGTGATCAATTTACAATCTTTTACACTATATAAATAAATTAAAGTTAAATACCTTCATCGAGAAATGAGTTCAAATTATCATCCCGATCAAGATTAAATTTCTTTCTCAGTCGATAGCGCAAAGTTTCTACACCACGCACCGAAATATTCAGCAACGGAGCAATCTCCTTAGTCGAAAGATTCATTTTTAAATAAGCACACATCATTCTCTCATTATTCGACAAATCCGGATACTTAACACGCAACCGCTTCATAAAATTATTATGTATCAAATCAAACTGTTCTTCCACTTTCTTCAACACATCATCACTCTGAATATTCGAATCAATTTTATTATTCACTATCAGCAGCATCTGTTTATACTCCTTGGCTCTGTCACCCTTCACCGCATTAACAACCTGAAGCAAATCCGTTTTTATTTCAATCAGCAATTCATTTCTGCGTGCTAAATTAATCATCATATTGGCTATTTCCTGACTTTTATGTTTCACCTCATACTCCAACCGTTCTTTCTCCAAATTCATGATCTGCTGCTCCTTACGCACTTTTTCTTCCTCGTACTCCTTTTCCAACCGGTGCATTTGTTCATCCTTCTTTTTTACAGCCAAATGCTCTTTTTGTTTCACACGCCTATCGTCCCATCGATAAGCCAGCCAAACTATCATTAAAATGATCAGTAAATAGCAAACATAGGCCATACTCGTACGATACCAGGGAGATAGTATGATAAAGTCATAACTATCGGCAGCCGTCGTACCATCCTGAAATACAGCCCTGACATCAAAACGATAGTAACCTTCCGAAAGTCCGCTGTATTCCTTATAGTTCAAAGTCGTTAAATCAGACCATTGTTTACCTTTCATCCGATACTGATATTTCACATTTTCACCATGCGTCAAAGAAGAACAAGAAAAATTAAAGCGGATACTATTCCATCGATAAGCTATTTTGGGCTGTTCTCTTTTAGAAATAAAATTGTTGCAATAAATCAGAGAGTCATTAGGATCCGTCAGATAAACATTGCGGATATACATGAATCGGGCATGTCTCTTTCGCTTGTTCTCAGGCGGTATATTTAGCAAGGCAAATCCATTATCATTGGGTATGATCATCTGATATTTAGAAATCGGAATCATTTCTTCCGCATTATTCACCAACTCAATGGCAGATACCTCAACAGGGATGATATTTGCTCTCTCACTTTCTTTATAAGGATGCAAACTACTTGCGCAAACCTCATCATGATTGAGGCCTATCAAAAGATTTTCATATTCTAACAAAACATTATATTTACTTTCCCCACCCAAAAGAATATTGATCTTCTTGGCCGATTCCATTTTTCGTGTTGCTTTATTATACTGATAAATTCCCTCTTTAGTAAGAAAATAAACCTCACCTTCTATTTTGCACACACCATACCTCCCAATGGGTAAACCTTGTCCGACATCAAATTTTTGCAAACGCACAATCTTAGTCAAATCTTTACTGAGCCATATTCTACCAATATAATTACTATCAATAACCCATAGCACATCAGCCGATTCCTGTTCGAACTTTCTACAAGAGTCGTGCATACCCGATACCTGAGTAAGGATTTTCCAATTACCTTTGTCTTTTTTCATTAAAAAGATGCCATCATAAGTTCCCAAATAAGCCATATCATTATGCCCCATTACTTGTTGGCAAGTCCACACTCCTTGAATTGCTCCTATTCTTTTCAATATTTTATTTTTCAAAAGAAAAAGACCACGGTCGTGCGAACAAAAGATATCATTTCCTATACGAGATAGATTCCATACCTGCCCGCTTGAATGAGTCACCTGTTTAAACACCGAAAGATTCTCATCCAATTTCACAGGATATGAAGTAGCATAGAGTCCGCGGTTTGTGCCAAGATAAAGAACATCACCATCAACCAAAGCCGTATAACCAGTCCCTAAAGAATTAGGATAAGTATATAATGTAGAAAAAGGATTATTTAAACAGACATAATCGATACCCTGGTCCAAACCGGTCCATAGATTACCCAACGGGTCAAAGCAGACAGAAAGTACTGTTTGATCCTGCAATCCGTTGTTTTCATTGAAATACTTAATACGTTTCGTCTGTAAGTCTATCACCGCCCCACCTTTGCGAATCGTTCCCAATGCCATTTTGTTTCCTGATATAGCGGCACAAAACACTTCGTTCTTCCGCATAAAATCTTCTATTCCGACAGGAAAAGATATGATTTTTTGACCGTCACAATAATAGAGTCCGTCGTATGCCGTCACAATCATAACACCATCTTTATAAGGCAATATGCTACGGATTCTCGTTGAAATTAATGATTTGGCACCGTTCAACGGGAAAAAAGAATTGCCAATCAATACCCACACCCCCTTAGAAGTGCCGAGATAAAGCACACCGTTGACCATATCCGAACAATCTATTTTTGCATTCATCTCTATAACGGTATATTTGCCATTCAAATATTTCAATACGGAATGATCTCCCTGAAAATACAATATGTTATCATTTTCATGAATTCCCCAAACATTACCGATATAACGAGTATCCCCGGCAAGTGAGTCGGACATGCAAACATAAGTGAGTCGTCCATCCTTGCCGGGTTCATAATAACCGAATTCATTGATTCCACCCACAAAAATACGTTTCCTGCGTTGAGAAGCATAGACAGAACGCACATCGGACAAATTATGCATTTTAAAAACTTTCCACGAATCACCGTCAAATTGCAGCATACCATTCTGATTAGCAAAGTACACCCAATTTTTATTATAGACCGAAATCTGCCATGTTTGGGATCCGTTGCCATATTTGCCCTTACTATAATTTATAATGAAGCTGTTCCATTCCGAAGCATCCATTTCGGTCAAAAAAAATAGCAGAAAAAGGATGTACATAAATGTCTTTTTCATTGGTTATACGATGTTTCAATATAAGGTTAATCTATTGCATTGATACAAACGTACAATAAATCGATGAAATATACAATTAATAATTTCAGAAAAAAAGAGCGTAATTATATGTTTTGGAGTTTTTAATATATTTTTTTTCTATGTATTACAATACTCCGTTAAATAATTGATTAATGATCTCAAATACAATGAGTTATATTAACAAGCGTTAGCATAAAAGAATTGGTCAAGTGACTGATTTTCAGTAACTTTATGTTACTTAGGCATAGTTACAATGAACATATCAGATGCACTCGACCAATATAAGAATATCTGCAGTGATGTCTTGAAAAGATACACTGTGAAGCTAAACAAAAGTTTTAAAACCATCTTCATCGAAACACTACTTTTATACATGGTAATACCGAGAAAGATCAATTTTACGCAGCTTGGACACTATGGCACGTATTGTGAAGAGTGCTTCAGACAAAATTTCTCAAAGAAGTTCGACTGGATTTCCTATAACTTAAAGTTGTCCGAAAGGATATTTGAACAGGAAGATCGGAAAGCTATCGCTATTGATCCGAGTTACATATCCAAGTTGGGCAAGTGTACTCCTTGGGTTGGTTATTTTTGGTCGGGTTGCGCCGGTCAAGTCAAACACGGTTTGGAGATAATAGGCATAGGACTTATAGATATCAACAAACATAACTGCATTACCTTAAAAGCAGAGCAATCACCGGACAATATAACCCTTGAGGGGTTCGGCTCTACTTTAAACGATTGGTATCTAAAAGTTATCGAAATG
>Ga0172378_10004451_pt1 | contig 13117 bp, 6 predicted proteins | sample GrowelOW332metaG_FD_119755 | JGI IMG/M metagenome (GOLD analysis project Ga0172378, IMG submission 119755) | Groundwater microbial communities from an aquifer near a municipal landfill in Southern Ontario, Canada - Pumphouse #3_1 metaG | ecosystem: Environmental > Aquatic > Deep subsurface >...
CAGTAATAAAAGAGGCTGCAAAATACTTCTCCGTGATTACTATTACGGGACCAAGGCAGTCGGGCAAAACTACATTGTTGCAAAACATATTCAGTGAGCTGCCTTATTTCTCTTTGGAGAATTTGGATATTCAGAATTTTGCAATCAATGACTCCATTGCTTTTTTGAATCAGAATCCAGCCGGAATGATATTGGACGAGATTCACAATGCCCCGGGACTCCTATCCTATATTCAGGGCATTGTAGATGCCGATCCGCAAAGGCGATTTATACTATCGGGTAGTTCGCAGTTTGCTATGCTCAAGAAGGTAACACAATCGTTGGCTGGCAGAACAGCTGTGTTTGAACTGTTACCGTTCTCATACTCAGAAACCAAAGAGTTATCGAAAGATAAATCGGTGGATGAGCTACTGTTTAATGGGTTCTATCCTGCTATATATGCCCAAAAGAATATTCCTAAATTCTTATATCATAATTACGTAAAAACCTACTTGGAAAAAGATGTGAGGGATCTGTTGCAGGTAAAAGATATGATGCAATTTCAGACATTTATTCGTTTGTGTGCAGGAAGAATCGGGTCGTTGTTTAATGCCTCTGAGTTGTCAAATGAAGTTGGTGTAAGTTCAAACACGATTACCTCGTGGCTATCCGTATTGCAAGCATCGTATATCGTTATGCTTCTGCCTCCATACTTTGAGAATTCACGTAAGCGGCTCGCTAAAACACCTAAACTCTATTTTATAGATACAGGGTTAGCGGCTTACTTGTTAGGAATTGAGTCGGCAGAGCAATTGTCAAGAGATAAAATGAGGGGTAATTTGTTTGAGAACTTTGTTGTTATGGAGGCTCTGAAGCATCGCTATAATCAAGGCAAAGAGAGTAATCTCTACTTCTATCGTGACAGCAATCAGAATGAAGTTGATCTGATTCTAAATAATAGAGACTCCTTTAGTGGTATTGAGGTTAAGTCGTCGATGACCTACAATTCTCAATTTGAGAAAGGACTGAAACAGATTGATTCTGGCGTAAAAGAGAAGGTAGAGCCTAAAGCAATTATCTATACGGGAGATTACGAAAATAGTGCCGGAGATATTCAGTTGCTTAATTATACTCATTTGGATCAGCTACTCTAAACCCTTTCGCTTGCCAATTTGCTGATAATATTTGCGCCACGTTCGCAGTGACGTATTTCCCACAGCGGCGTTATCCGACACGGGAGGTGGCCTTAATGCGGTTTTGAGAAGTGAGCCGGCTTTTTAGAGCTGGTCAATATTGCCGAAAAACAGGTCAAATTTGCTTTTTCTTAAAATAATTTTACTAAAATGATTTTGCGTAATGATTTTCAGGCAACAAGCTATTGTCTACTTCCGATCTGAAACAAATACCGCAAAAATTATATTAAAATTGAAATTGTTTTCCGAAACGGCTAACAGTCTTTCGGTATAAAGGCCTGTTGTGTTATTTTATTTTTTTTTAATATTTTGCGACAAGTTTAGTAGGAAGATAGTGTATTTTAATCTTTGTGTTAGAGTTTAAGCAAGTGTGATGCTTAAAGCTGGTGAAAGTGCTTTAGTAATCTCAGCGCCAGTGGCATAGCTTAAGTTAATTTCAGTTCCGGAGCTGGTGTGGCTGCTTGAGTTAGTGCCGGATTTCGAGTTAGTGTAATCTTAGTGGTGTATTAGTAATAGTTACGTACGAATCGAAAAAAACTATCAATTCTTAATATTTATGTGTTTAGACAAAATCTCAAAAATTTTTTGCCTGTCAGTCATCTTGCTGTCTTATGCCCTCTCGGCATCGGCCCAAAGCGCTGATTCCAAGTCCGCAGGAGCAGGCAATACGGCAGTCACCGTCACCGGGCGCATCTCGGATTCAGGCGGAGAACCACTCCCGGGAGCCAATGTGCTTCTTAGGGGCACTTCGCAAGGCGTATCAGCCGATGCCGACGGCAATTACCAATTCCGCTTCACCAAGATTCATGAGAAAGGCAAAAGCAACGTACTTGTTTTTTCTTTCATTGGAATGGAATCACAAGAAGTGACAATCAACACCTCCACCGTTCTCAATATCAGTCTGAAAACTGATTCCCAACTCGACGCAGTCATAGTCAACGGCTTTTACTCACAGTCAAAAGAAACCTTCACAGGAGCCGCCACGACAATCAGCGGCGAAGAACTGGTAGCCCTTTCCCCGACCAATCTCGTGGGAGGAATAGCCGCCTTGACCCCGGGAATGGTGATAGTGGAGAACAATGCGATGGGATCCAATCCTAACGCTATCCCTTCCGTCCTGATCCGAGGTGCCAACACTCTCATAACCAACGAAAGTGAGGAAGGAATCAACAACCCTCTCATAGTTCTCGACGGCGTGGAAATCTCAATGGAGGAATTGTATGACCTTGACATCTTCGACATCGAGAGGATTGATGTGTTGAAAGACGCCTCCGCCACCATACTTTACGGAGAGAAAGGAGCAAACGGTGTCATCGTAGTTGAAAGAAAGAGAATATCCGATGAAAAAGTAAAGCTCAGTTACAATTTCATCCCAAAATTCAGCGTGCCTGACCTCTCGTCATTCAATCTTACAGACGCGGAACAAAAGCTTGAATTGGAAAGACTTGCCGGATTGTACGACTCGGACAACGGCGCGCTTGACAAAGCCTATGCCCACAAACTTGAGAATGTCCGCAGGGGAGTCAACACAAATTGGCTAAAGGCACCTCTAAGAGTACCTTTCAGCCATTCGCACTCTCTTTCTCTGAGTTCCAGAGGCGAGTCCCTGGAATTCAGAGCCGGAGTCAACTACTCGGACACCTATGGAGTGATGAAGGGGGACAACAGACAGAACGCTGGCGTCACCTTCAACATCAACTATCATTTAAGAGACAAGATAACGCTCTCATACAGAAACAGTTTCACAATGACATCATCAAAAGATTCCCCCTACGGGTCTTTTGCTCAATATGCCAAAATGAACCCTTACAATCCAGTCTACGACGAGGATGGAGAGTACATCAAAACCTATTACTTCAACCCTTACAGCACATCCTCATCAAGCGACTCCAATCCGCTTTATGACGCCACTCTGTCGAGTTTCTCAAAAGCGAAGACACAATCATTCACCAATTCGCTTTCGGGAAGATGGAATGTCACCAAAGCCTTCTACGTCACCGGACAGGCATCCCTCAATCTCGGCTGGTCATCTTCCGACAAATACGATTCTCCGGAAACGGCTTCCAATCTGCAGATCACGGACATAACCAAAAGAGGCAGCTACACCTTTTCCAACAGCAACAGAATGTCCACAAACGGCAAGATAGTCGCCAATTACGGCAAATCAATCGACACCAAAGGTTCAATGTTCAGACTAAGCGCCGGAAGCACTATAGACTACTCTTCCTCCAAATCATCCTCAGCTCTCGGAATCGGTTTCCTCAAGGACGAACTCTCCGACATATCCTTCGCCCTCTCATATCCCTCGACAGGAAGCCCTTCCGGTTCGGACAAGCTTTCAACCAGCGTTGGATTCTTCGGAAACGGTAATTTCAGTCTTTGGAACCGCTACTTCATTGACGCCTCCTACAAGGCCTCCGGATCCTCCAAATTCGGCTCAAGCAATAGTTTTGCGCCATTCTGGGCCTTGGGCGCGGGCTGGAATCTGCACAATGAGAAATTCGCCAAAGATTGGAAATGGCTCAACTCTATGGTGCTACGGTATTCTCTTGGTTACACAGGAAGCGTCGCATTTGACTACTATCAGGCCAAGACGGTCTACAAATACTCCTCAAGTGACAAGTACTACACCGGAATCGGAGCCCTGCCCACACAGATGGGCAATTCGGATCTGAAATGGCAAAGGACCCTTAACAACAACCTCGGATTCTCAGCCGCATTCCTTGACAGCAGATTTAATATGTCGTTCGATTTCTATTCAAACACAACTTATGATATGGTGATGGCGATCAATCTGCCGCCTTCCGTGGGCACAAGTTCGATGAACGTCAATTTCGGCGAGATCAACAACAAAGGTTTGGACCTTTCCGTCTCCGGACAGATAATTCGCAACAAAGACTGGTTCTGGTCAATGACCCTGACAGGAGGCCACGTGATGGATGAAATCCGTCACATCTCCTCATCCTTGAAAGGTGTCGAGATTAAGGACGCCTACGACAGCGTGAAACCCACTATCCTTTTCGAGGAAGGAGGCTCGCAATTCGACATCTATGCGATGCGCTCAGCCGGAATCGACCCTGCGACGGGTCAGGAAATCTTCATCAAGAAAAACGGGGAATATACTTTCGTCTATGATTCCGATGAAAGGGTAGCTGTCGGCAACACCAATCCGATTCTCCAAGGCTCGTGGATCAACACTCTAAGATGGAAGAGATTATCTCTCTCATTGTCCACCACCTACACTTTGGGGAGCGATTACTACAATTCCACTCTCCAGAGCAAGGTTGAGGACATTGATGTCTATCATAACGTGGACGCAAGAGCTTTCACGGACAGATGGAAGACACCGGGAGATCTGAGCCGTTATCTCAGCATAGCCTCAGACGAGACGGCGCATTATTCGGAAAGATTCGTTGAGAAGAGGAATGAAATCTACGTTTCCAACGTTCAGGTTCTGTACGACTTCACTCCCAAGGCGATCACTAAACTGGGGTTGCGAAAACTTGTCGTCGGCTTCGGCCTGTCCGACCTCGGCTACATCTCCACGGTCAAATTCGAAAGAGGAACATCCTACCCTTACTGCAGGGCGATCAACCTGACGTTCCGTCCAACATTTTAATCCGGTTTTATATGAAAAAGATTTATTTGAACATATTATGTCTCGCCGGCGCGCTGCTTCTTTTGTCCGGCTGCAAAGAGTTTCTGGATGTCAATCCTAAGGGAGAGGTGTTCGACGGAGACATGTTCACAAGCGCGGAAGGCTATGAGGACGCTCTGTACGGTGTCTATAGCGAGTTGGCAAGTGACCAGTACCTCTATGCCGGCTATTTCCATTGGATTCCCGAGGCATGCTCACAGAATGTGACATGTCTTGGAGACTACAAATTGGGGAATATGGCTTTGGGCGACTGGTACACAATCGGCCCGGAGAGTGTCCGTGAGAGCGTGTGGTCTGACGCGTATGAAGTGATAAACCACATCAACAACATTATCTCTCACGCCGAGGAAGGAGGCTTTGGCGAATTTGAGCACTCCGGTCTTTATGCCGGTGAGGCTTATGCGTTGAGGGCTTTGGTCCATTTCGAGCTTGCCCGTCTTTTCGCAGCGCCTTTCCGCGCAAGCGATTCGGAGAAGGCGGAAGCCATCCCGTACGTCACGAAGTATTCTTTCGACATCACTCCGTTCAGCTCTGTGGACGAGACCTTCGACAAGATTCTCACAGATCTGAAAAAGGCCGAGAGTCTGATGGCGGCTGACGAATCGCTTCTTGCGGCGAAGAAAGACAACGTGGCCACGGGATTTACCTCCTGCAGAATCACGCATCTGAACCTCTATGCGGTGCAGGCACTTATCGCAAGGGTCTATTGGACAACCGGCGACCTTAAGAATGCGGCTTTGTATGCAGGGAAAGTCATTGAGAGCGGCAAATTCTCCTTCAGGTCTCACGGAGCATTCGTGCAGCCTGACAACGGCACATTGGATCTCAACGAGACCATATTCGGCCTTTATTCAGAATCCTATCAGACAGCCAATGCTACCAAATACGGACTTTCAGGCACCTCAACGACCTCATTTGAACTCGCTGATGATTGGAAGAATCTTTACGAAAACGGATCTTCCTCCACGAGAACTGATTACAGACTTAACGCTTGGTTTGACGACGGCGACGGGAAACTCACCAAACTTGTCAATTCAACGTTCTTTGAAAACGGTTCTTCGTCATATTCAGGGAACTCAATTCTCGGAGTGAACGTGCTTCGTCTTCCTGAGATGTATTTCATAATGGCGGAGGCCAATCTTGATTCTGATCCTTCCGGAGCGGAGAAGTGGTTTAATGCCGTCATAGTCTCAAGAGGTCTGGACGCATTGGGCGTCAGCGGACTGACTCTTACCAAAGATCTTCTTTTCCAGGAAAGGAGAAAAGAGTACTACGGTGAGGGATTCACTTGGCACGATATGAAGAGACTCGGCAAAGACATAACCACTACAGGCGGCGCAGTCCTGTCAGGCTCCCTGACATCCACCTACGTCGTCCCGATTCCGGACAGTGAGTATGAGGGAAGAAATGACCTTGACTAAAAAATGCGGATATATGAAAATTTTAAAAATAATCTTAATCTTAGCGGCTCTGATTGCCGTTTCGTCCTGCAAAGGGACTTGGCTGATGTACGACACTTCCCAGGTCGATCACATCTATTTTCAAGAACCCAATCAGACGCACACCAGGTCGTTCGCATTGATTGTTGACGACACCATTCACGTTTCCACGACAGTTTACCTGATGGGATTGCCTTCCGATGTGGACAGAACTTTCGACATTGCTTACGTAGATGCTCAGGAAGGCGCGACTCTTTCTGCGGGAAGTGTCACCTATCCTGTCGTCTCGGCCAGACCGGAGGTGGATTTCTCAGTCGGAAATCTCGTGATTCCCGCAGGCGAGGTGTCTTCCAAACTGGACATAACTTTGTACAGACAGGCCGTTATGCTTGATTCCTGCTATGTCCGCGTGGGACTGCAACTCATCGGAAACGACTATTTCGCCCCTCTCGCTACAGACAGCGCCAGAACGTCAGCGATAATATCACCTTATTTCTACGTTTATGTCAATGACGGCGACCCGGTCTGCCCTTCGTGGTGGCGGTCCTCCACGTCGAAGCCGTTGGGATGGCACTACAACCTCGGCAATTATTATCCGGAGAAATATCGCAGGATGCTTGACTACTTCCATCAGACGGAAGAGACCTGTCCGACTTTCTACGAAACTTGCGTGGATATGTACGGTATGAATCTCGATGATCCGAATGAGGCGTACGGGGCTGCCGCCACTCTTATGAACACTTTCTGGAGGAAAACCTATTCCTCGGCTTGGGCGAAGTATGTGTTCATTCCTCTTTACAATTACTACAAAGACTACTACAAAGACCATCCTGAGGACCCTCACGCTGAGATTATGGGCACAGTCAACATCAACGCACAGACAGGTTGGGGGGACCCGATGGACGGCACCTATGGATTCTTTAATTAAATAAATCTTCTTACCGATATGAAAAATACAATTGTTTATTTGATTGCGGCTTGTTTCGCCGCAACTTCCTGCTTCGGAATCGATGAGGAGAATTACAAAACTCTGGAGCCGATAGAAATTACAGCGGTTTCGGACACCATCAGCGCGCGTCTCGGGGAGGAGCTTGTCTATAATGGCATTTCCGTTAAGAGCGGGCTAAACTGTTCGTACGAATGGGTCTATGGTGCTCCCGCTTCCGGATCGACCGCGGCGGAACCGAAATTTGCAGGTTCTTCCGTTGTTTCCGCCTCAGCCACGATTGACCACACTTTCACAAAAATAGGCACTTACATCCTGCGTTTGAAGGTGGACAACGGAGAAAGCATTGAGTTTAAGTACTTTACGTTGAACGTGAATATGGGATATGACGAAGGCGTCGTCATCCTCAACAATGATGCCGGGGGAAACGGGGCTTTGACTTTTGTGAAGACTCTGACTTCAGAAGAAATCGCCGCCGGTGAGCAGGAAGTCTTTCCTGACATCTTTTCTTCCGTGAATCCTAATCTCCGTCTTAAAAACGGCACAGCAATGTTTATGTCCGACAACACGATGAGCAATGTGATGTATTCGGCATTTCTGATTGCGACGGATGACGAGCACGGCACTATCTATCACATTGAGCCTAAGACATTTGAGCTGTTTTCCACTGCTCGGATGGACGGTTTCGGAACGTATTGTCAGGAATTCGGAGGGGAATATGCCTCTTCAGGAGGTTTCGGGTCCTTCTTCAGAGCGGCTGACGGCTCCATATTCAGATATGATATGCAGCTTGGCTACTTGCAGAGAATGGATGATTTCAACGGTTGCGGCTCTATTGTCAGAACCGCAGGTCTGCTCAATCGCAGCAGCGCTACCGGAAAGTCCACCATATCTCCTTTCTTTTTCAGCGAGGACACGGTCTCCACAAGGCAAAGTGCCTCTGCCGGGATCAAATGCCTTACTGAGAGTGGTTTCAATGTGGTCAATGTGGGCTGCAAACGCACGTCTTCGACTCCGGTGTACGTGCTGCTTCAGAGTCGGACCGATCCGGAATCTTACAAAATCAAATATGGGGCTTTCTCTTGGAGAAGCTGGTCCTCCGGATCTTCTTTCACGAATTCTTCTTTGAAAATGGACTCCTTCTCAAAGATCATCAACACCAAATCCTCAAACGATGCCTATTATGTCTACGGCAATGCCATCTACAGGTGGGGTTTGTCCACGGCTCCGGGCACGATGCCCGCCATCACATTACCTGAGGGCGAGACGGTCTGTGACATAGCGACAAATTATATGGGAAAAACGGCCGGTTCGGAAGGCGAGGATCTTCTTTATGTGGTCACCTACAATCCGTCGCGCTCCGGTGACAAGAAGGGGAGTCTGTACGTGTACAGATTCTCAGATGACTCTCTCGTTAAGTCCTACGAGGGGATATGCGACAAGCCTGCGAGCGTTTTGTACAAATACAGATTAAACTAAAACATAAATAATGAATTTTAAATTGATTTTTGCGGCATCAGTCTTTTTGGCTTTGTTGCCTTTTGCTCCCGAGACATCGGCCGATGCCATTTTCCATAAACATAAAGCTAAGGCGGACACTTCAAAGACAGTTCACGCCGCTCCGAGAAAGAAGGCCACCCCTTATCAGAAATTTCTTAAGGAGGTCTCTGATTCCGCGGGCAGCGATTTCCTGACGATCTACAAAACCGGCAAAGAGAAGATATATCTCGGCTATCCCAAGAATCTTCTCGGAAGAAGACTACTGGCAGGCGGCACCGTCTCCTCAGTGAGCGATCCTTCTTACATTGATGTGGGCTACAAGTATGCTGCTCCGGTTTATTTCCAGGTGGATTTAAAAGACACGCTTGTGGTTCTTTCAGTTCCTTCCGTCTCGGTCTCGTCACAGGACACTTCTTTCAGCAAGGCTTTGGAGCGCAACTATTCGCCTCGGATTTTCAGAATCCTTCCTGTGAAGGCGTTCAACAAGGACAGTTCCACTGTGATCTTCGAGGTCACGGCTCTTGTGAACAGTCTTCTTCCGAAAGGGAAAGATTTCGCAGTGGACAAATCGTCATCGGACAACAAGACTTCCTCGATAGGCGAGATCAAGGCTTTCTCCTATAACGCATCCATCAAGCTATTCAACAATGTGAACGTAACGAGAACAGTTTTCGGTTTCAAGGTTGCCGTTTGCGATGTGTCCATGTCCTCGACTGTCTCGTTCCTGCTTCTGCCTCAGACTCTGATGAGACCGAGAGTTCAGGATTCCAGAGTCGGAGTGTTTTCCACTTCCGGTATCGCCGGAGGGACCAAATTGCTCCTGACAAACGAAGACGACGGCTTGCGTCCTTATGTTCTCGCTAACCGCTGGCGTCTTCAGCCTTCTGATTCCGCCGCTTGGCGCAGGGGAGAGTGCGTCACAGTCACTAAGCCGATAGTGTGGTACGTGGATGATGCTTTTCCTCAGGCTTGGAAGGCTCCGATCAGAAATGCGGTCCTGACTTGGAACGAGGCTTTCGAGAAGATAGGATTCAAGGATGTGATGCAGGTACGGGACTTCCCGACAAAAGAGGAAGACCCGGAGTTTGATCCTGACAACCTGAAATACAATTGCCTGAGGTTTATCCCGAATGCCACTATGAATGCGATGGGGCCGTCTTGGGTGGATCCGGTGACCGGAGAAATTCTTAATGCGAGTGTTCTGGTGTACAATGATGTCGTGCGTCTGATCAACAACTGGCGGTTTGTACAGACTGCTCAGGTTGATGAAAGGGTCAGAGGCAAGAAACTGCCGCCGGAGATAATTGAGGAGTCATTCGTCTATGTGGTCTCTCACGAAATCGGTCACACGTTGGGGCTTATGCACAATATGGGTGCTTCCGCTTCTGTGCCGACCGATTCCCTGAGGAGTCCTTCTTTTACTGCGAGATTCGGGACCACACCGTCTATTATGGATTATGCCCGTTTCAATTATGTGGCCCAGAGGGGCGACAAAGGCGTGAGGCTGACTCCTCCGGACCTTGGCGTCTATGATAGGTATGTCATTGAATGGTTGTATAAGCCTGTCCTTGAGGCCGATGATATGTGGGAAGAAGCTAAGATCGCTCAGAAATTGCTTGATGACAAGGCCGGGGATCCTTTCTATCGCTATGCCCCACAGCAGATAAGCGGTTCGAAATCGTACGGATGCTATGACCCGAGCGCTCGTTCGGAAGATTTGGGAGATGACCCTATCAAAGCATCGAATTACGGAACAAGCAATCTTAAGTATATATTGCCGAACGTGGCGGTCTGGATAACGGACGACCCTGACAACACTCACCGTTCGCAGCTATATTCCCAAATCGCTAATCAGTACAACAGGTACCTGAACAATGTTCTGGCGCAGGTTGGAGGTATCTATCTCAATGATGTCAAAGACGGGACTCCGGGCGTTCCCGTGAGGCCTGTTTCCAAAGAGGTTCAGAGAAAGTCTATGCAATGGGTCATCGGACAGCTTCGTTCCTGCTCTTGGCTCAATGAGAGTTCGGTTTGCGACAAGTTCGATGTGCGAGTTCCGATGTCCAACAAGATCGTAGCTTCGGTCTCGGACAATCTGGTCACCGTCGTGCCTTCCAACGTGATGCTTTCATCCGCTAATGCCAAGGTCGGTGAAGCGTATTCGGCTAAGGATTTTTACGATGATCTATTTAGCGAGGCGTTCGTCAACAGTCTCAGCGGAAGGAAACTAACGTCTGAGGAAAAAACTATGCAGAGGAATCTTGTGCTTTCCATATCGAAGCCGATGATAGCGGCTACCAACAAATCTTCTGTTTCCGCTTCTTTGGACAGGGTGCCTGCTTTGGAAGAACTTTCGGATGAGTTTCCGGAGTGTGGCTTCGGAGAGGCAAGTCAGCCTTATCAGAAAGCAGTTGACATAAGCGCCATTGATGAGACGGACGGTTACAACAGGCAGTTTCTGGTGAGAGTTCAGGCTATGGCAAAATCAAAACGTCAGTCAGGCCCTCTTGATGATAGAGCGCATTATGAGTATCTTTACGGCAAAACTTCAGAAGCACTTACAAAATAATGATTATTCGACTTCTCTTTTGCCTGTTTCTTTCTACGGGCTTTCCATTTTTTTTCGGCAAACCTGTACCTAAGGACGGGGATTACGAATTGACTGTCTTAACGACTACGGACACTCATGGTAGAGGCCTCGAATCGGTCTCGGCGTGCGTTAAATCCGTGAGAGCCTCAAAACCGGACGGAAGTGTGGTGCTACTTGATGCGGGAGACAATCTTACCGGAAGCGACGCTTCTTTTTACTATAATAATGTCGACACTCTCTCTGAGCATATATTCGGCAAATTCGCTGGTTATGCAGGCTACGATGTGCTTGTTCCGAGTTCTTCAGATTTGAAAGTGAGGAAAATCGTCCGAGAGCATCTGCTCTCCTCATTGAAGAAAAGCGGGGTCAAGGTGCTTTCCTCATCTGCCTGCATCCTGACTAAGAATGGTCTGAGGGTGGCTGTGCTCGGTTATTCCGATCCGGAAGCCGGTTTTATGCTTCATCAGATTCAGGAAGACGTGAACAAAATTCGCAGACGCGGCAATCCTCAAATTGTCATTGTCACCATTCATAGCGGTGTCGGGAGGGGAGACTGTTCCGATCCTAAACAGCAAGGGCTCAATCTTTACGGATCATTGAAAGGTGTGGATTTCGTTGTCTGCGGGCAGGACCACGGGGATAAGGTGTTGCAGAATGATTCGATATGTCTTCTGAATGCCGGCAAGTACGGCCGCAGTGTCGCTATGGGTACTGCCCGTTTGAAGGTCAAGGGAGGGGAAACCGTTTCCAAATCTCTGTCCGCCTCAATTTTGAAAACCTCTTCATTTGTGTCGGACAGCTCTATGCAGAATCTTTTTGCCGATGAACTCAATGCCGTTGAATCTTTCAAGACTGCCAAACTCGGAGGGCTGAGGGACAGCCTTTTTTCAAAGGATGCCTACAAAGGTAGTTCCGAGTATATGAATCTGTACCACTCTTTGGCCTTGAGCTATCCCGAGGTTCAGATTTCATTGTCCGCTCCGCTGGAAGTGAACGGCGTCGTCCCTTCAGGCGACATCTCGTACGAGGATCTCAATTCCATCTATCCTTTTGCCAATGAACTTGTGGTGGTGAGAATGACAGGCGGACAGGTGATCTCATTCCTTGAGTCGAGCTATGACAACTGGATTCGCACTCCCTCTGCCGAGGACGGTTCTGTGCTCAAGCTCAAGCAGATGACGGATTACCGGACTGGTGAGGTGAAGGTGAATTTCGCAAACAGTCCGGGCAATTTCGATTCGGCTGCAGGATTGAACTACACTGTCGATGTCTCAAAGCCATTCGGTAAAAGAATTAAGATTCTGTCGATGGCAGACGGCGCGCCTTTCTCCCTTTTTACTGTCTACAATGTCGCTATGACTTCCTATAGGGCAGTAGGAGCCGGAGGGCTTCTTGATGCCGCCGGACTGAATCCCGAAAAATTGAATGAGTTGATTGTAGCAAGGCATCCCGCTTTCAGAGAAATACTCTATTACTTCGTGACCAAGCACATAATTCTGGATTCTGCCCTGTTGAACGACCCGGCGCGTCTGGGCTTCTGGCGCTTTATCCCATCTCCTGAAGCCAAGGATGCCATCGACTGCGATCTGTCCCGAATCTTCTCCGCCTCAGCCCGGTAGCGGTACCATTGGGATTCCCCCCCCCCTGAGCCGGGATCAAGGTATAATGAAAAAGCACTTGCGAAAACTCGTAAGTGCTTGATTTGTAGTAGCTCCTGAACCAGGACTTGAACCTGGGACCCTCTGATTAACAGTCAGATGCTCTAACCAACTGAGCTATTCAGGATTGTTTTGACCATTACTGTTTCGTAAC
>Ga0172378_10004452_pt1 | contig 13116 bp, 10 predicted proteins | sample GrowelOW332metaG_FD_119755 | JGI IMG/M metagenome (GOLD analysis project Ga0172378, IMG submission 119755) | Groundwater microbial communities from an aquifer near a municipal landfill in Southern Ontario, Canada - Pumphouse #3_1 metaG | ecosystem: Environmental > Aquatic > Deep subsurface >...
GACGGAATCGATTCCGTAAGGTTCATCGTCGCTCTCAATGCCGGACTCGACTTTGCCCCTTTGAGCAAGGCGACAAGCGGCGGAGAAGGAGCCAGGCTCATGCTCTCCCTGAAGAGCGTACTGAACTCCCTGGATCCGTATGACCTTCTGGTCCTGGACGAAGTCGATACCGGAGTATCCGGAAGGGTGGCAAGCCTTGTAGCCAGGAAGATAAGGACTATCGCCGAGTCTTCCCAGGTCCTGGTCATCTCCCATCTCCCCCAGGTCGTAGCTTCCGCTACCATCGGCGTCAGGATTTCCAAGAAGGTCGTCGACGGAAAGACGTATACGACCGCTTCCCAGCTTTCCGACGGAGACTTCGTCCTGTCTATCGGCTCCATGCTTTCCGGTTCTTCCTTGACCGAGGAAGCCAAGGAGCAGGCCGAGAAGCTTATCGAGGAGTTCCGTTAGTGCGTCTGCTCCTTTCCTAGGGAAAAGGAGTTATGTTAACATATTCGGGATGAAAAAAATCGTTCATATCGACCTCAACGAGTTCTTCGTCCAGGCGGAGGAGCTTTCCGACCCGTCCCTTGTCGGCAAGAAGGTTGCCGTCGGGTATTCGGGAAGGAGAGGGGTCATTTCGACTGCCAGCTACGAAGCCCGTGCCTGCGGGGTCCATTCCGGCCAGCCGGTCTTCCAGGCCAGGGAGAAATGCCCGGGGCTTATTATCGTGAACGGTCATTTCTCCCTCTACCAGGACCTGTCCCGGCGCTTCATGTCTTACCTTAGGGCCCGGTTTCCCAGGATGGAGCCTGCCTCCATCGATGAATGCTATCTGGACCTTTCGGATTTCCTTCTGGACGGAAAGGAGGAGGAACAGCTTTTCGACCTGCAGATGGATATCTACCGGAATACCGGCCTCAAATGCTCCATCGGGGAAGGGGCTACCCTTTTCCTTGCCAAGATGGGGAGCGATATGAAGAAACCGCTCGGGCTTACCCTTCTTCCCAAGGAGAAGATTCCTACCCTTCTCTGGCCGCTTCCAATCGACAAGATGTACGGGATCGGGAAGAAGACCGCTCCGGGACTGGTTTCCCTGGGAATCCGTACGATCGGGGATCTGGCCCTTACCCAGAATCCGGATGTGAAGAAGTATCTGGGAGGGGGATTCGAGGAATTCCAGGGGGAAGCAAACGGACTCGGGAACGACTTCGTCGATACCTCGGACTGGGATCCGAAAAGCATCTCCTCGGAGAGGACCTTTGCCGACGATGTGGAAGGATACGAGGAGCTAGGCGCTATGGTGACGTCCTGCGTCAAGGAAGATGTCAAGGAGCTTGACCAGTACCACAAGAGCGCCATGACTTTGGAGATAAAGCTGAGGACTCCCGACTTCAAGACGAAGAGCAGGAGGTGCTCCTTCCCCCGCCCTCTCTACAGGACGGAAGATCTTCTTAGGTATGCCCTTGACCTTTTCGACCAGTTCTACAAGGGACAGAAGATAAGGCTTCTCGGAGTCGGGCTGGAGAAGCTCCAGGAAAGGAAAGAAGACACCGGCACGAAGAAGAAGGAGGAACTGAACCAGATCAATGAATCCCTGTCGTTCGGCGGGAAGGTGTTCTTCGGTTCCGACCTTCTTAAGGAGAAGAAAGATGAAGGCAAGTGAGGAACTGGAGCCATATTTCTCCTACCTCCTTTCGGAGAAAGGGGACTCTCCCAATACCGTAGTGGCATACCGGAATGATCTAGTTGCCTTCCTGCATTATCTAGGGGATCCGGAATGCCAGCAGCTGGATGCCGCAAAAGCCGGCTCCTACCTTTCCTATCTGACAAAGCGGGGGGAGAAGAGCACGACCAGGATCCGGAAGGCAATGGCCATAAGGGGATTCTTCAAGTTCCTCAAGGAAGAAGGGAAGAACAGCACCGTCTTATCCGACCTCCCTTCCCCGAAGAAGGAGAAGAGGCTTCCCAGGGTCCTTTCCAAGGAAGAGGTGGAAGCACTCTTCCGGAGCATCGATGCTTCTTCCTATAGGGGAAGACTGGATCTTGCCCTTCTGGAGCTTACCTATTCCTCCGGACTCAGGGTCAGCGAAGCAGTCGGGCTTAGGAAAGACCGGGTATCCTTCGAGGAAGGGTATCTTAAGGTCCTCGGCAAGGGAAGCAAGGAAAGGATCGTTCCTTTCGGGATAGAAGCCAGGGAAGCTATTTTCTCGTACCTTAGGGGAAGAGGGGAAGACAATTTCCCTCTTCTCTTCGTCCATAAGAACGGCAAGCCTCTTTCCAGGCAGTACGTCTTCCAGAGGATAAGGGCATACGGAGAAAAAGCCGGGATAAAGAAGGAGATCTCTCCCCATATCCTGAGGCATTCCTTCGCTACGCATCTCCTGGAGAACGGCGCTCCCCTTACTTCCGTACAGGTTCTTCTAGGGCATTCCGATATCGAGACTACGGAAATCTATACCCACCTTTCCGCTGCCAAGAGGGTACGGGAATACGAAAAGGCCATGAAGAGGAAGTGAAGAAGATGAAAAGATGTTTTCGTTTCTTTATAATGTAGCTGAAGAAACCCGGGAGGGGCATGAAAAATGAATCGTTTCAAACGTGTTTTCCTGATTGTCATGGACAGTGTCGGCATCGGTGCGGAACCGGATGCGGACAAGTTCTTCAATGCCGGCCACAACGATGTAGGGTCCAATACCTTCGTCCATACCGCCGAGAAGTGCAACGGACTTGATATTCCTAACCTCAACGCTATGGGAATTAGGGATCTGGCACCGATTCAGGGGACGACAGCAGTGGATCATCCAAACACCTATGTCCAGTCCCTTAGGGAAGCCAGCAACGGCAAGGATACCTTGACCGGACACTGCGAGATGATGGGAATCCTTACTCCCCATCCGCTCGTCACCTTTACGGACAACGGATTCCCGAAGGAGCTCGTAGACGAGCTTTCCAGGAGAACGGGAAGGAAGATCATCGGAAACTACTCCTCTTCCGGTACCGTCATCCTCACCAAGCTCGGGGAGCAGGCCATGAAGGAAGGATCCCTTATCCTCTATACTTCCGCGGATTCCGTCCTGCAGCTTGCCGCCCATGTCGGCGTCATCCCGCTTGAGGAACTCTACCGGGACTGCGAAATCGCCCGGGAGATGACCAAGAAGCCGGAATGGAGGGTCGGAAGAGTCATTGCCAGGCCGTTTGTCGGAACCTGCGCCAAGGACTTCACCAGGACCAGCGACAGAAGGGACTACGCTCTGGATCCCTCCGGAAGGACTGCCATGCAGGATCTCCAGGATGCCAAGAAGGAAGTCGTCGCCATCGGCAAGATCCACGATATCTTCAATGCCGTCGGATGCTCCTGCTCGCTTCATACGACCAGCAACCATGACGGAATGCTCCAGACCATCGAATTCGCCAAGCAGGGCTCCTTCGAAGGCCTCTGCTTCGTGAACCTGGTCGAATTCGATTCCTCCTACGGGCATAGGAGAAATCCGGAAGGCTACGGAAAGTGCATCGAGGAGTTCGACAGGGACCTCGGAGATCTGCTTCCCAACCTTAGGGAGGACGACCTTCTCATGATTACGGCCGACCACGGCAACGATCCGACCTGGTGGGGAACTGACCATACCAGGGAAAGAGTACCTCTCCTCTCCTATTCCAAGGCCTATAAGAACGGAACCAAGCTTAAGGAGAGATCTACCTTTGCTGTCATCGGAAAGACCATCCTCAAGAACTTCGATGTGAAGCCTAGCCCGGATGAAATCGGAGAGCCGATCGAAGCCCTTCTTCTAGACGATCCGGAAAAAGACTAAGGAAGAAGCTGAAGTAAGCCCCGGGAGGGGCTTTTCTTTTGAAAAGACGATGGATTTGAAACTGGATTCCTGAAAGCAGCCGTCCCTGTATTTTCTGGCTGGAATAGGAAGCCAAAAAAGGGAAAGGTAAATCAGGCTACCTTTCCTGAGGGCCTGTCTACCGGCCATGCCAACGCTTATTTATCTAAATACAAAGCAATTGCCGTTTTGAAAAACAGTAATCTGTTCTATCTTTTCTTGATGATACGGCCGATACGGATAGGTTTCTTGTGATGGATTGCACCCCGGTCCTGGATCTGGAAGACACGGAAGAAAGGAACCTGGAAAAGAAGGAAGGAAACATAGAACAGATAGGTTCCGCCTCCAGGAAGGAAACGGTAGGTACTGGAAGAGGTAAGGAAGGAGAAGTAGGCAGGACCTCCCATGCCGATAACGCCAGGGAAGAAGACACCGCAGAGGAAGAAGGAGATGACATCCAGAATAACGATTGTTCCGTACAAGACACAAATTCCGGTTTTGGTGACACGCTCTCGGATACCGTAAGGGAATACCGTCACGAACAGGATCAGCAGGACGAAGAGGAAGAGAGGATCCAGAATTGCAGAATAGAGCGGAATGAAAAGGGAACCTGCACCTCCGGACTGGGTCAGGTAATCGCCGCAGAGCCATTGAAGGTAAGTAGCGTTCCAAGGACCAACCTGGAGCTGTTGTCTGATATCGGCAGGGAAATAGATGGCTGGGAGGAAGAATGCAAGCAACTTTAGGAAGGAGAGGAAGAAAGCTATCAAGGTATACAGCATGAGCTGTCTATGCTGCAATTCCCTTGTTTTAATATCAATTTCTTTTTCCATGCCTTAATTATAATGAAATAGTGTTTAAAGGGGAAAGGTTAGATTTCAAAACTATTTAGGATTTGTAAACATAGTAGATAAATGGTACCAAATAAAGACTAATAAAAAATATAGTGAATAGTAATGAAATAGTACCAAATTAAAACTAAAGAAATCTAAAACTGGTTAAGCCAGATATAGCCAAAATATTGAAAATGCTTTTTCAACAATTTTCGAAGCAAGTAGATTAATGGTACCAATTTACTACTAATTTATACTTAAAAATATTTTCTCCATTTTTGTTTACATAATAAACGTTATGCGAACCAAATAAAATTGGAAGAAACTAACCCTCTTCTTGCAAATTTTAACGGAAACACTGCCCTTAGGTATATTAGATAGATTTCTGATTTAGTTTTCAAAATGTACTAGTTAAATACTAATTCATAATTACCTATTGTTTTAATACTTATACTTAATTACTAATTCCAAATCCGATTTTGAAAATATACTAATTTTCTACTACTTTTCTATATTTCAATAAATAGTATTTAATTGGTACTATAAATATACTATTACTTTATAATTACTAAATTGGTTCTTTTTTAGTACTAACTAAATACTAGTATTAATAAAGCCAGACTAGTAATATATTGGTACTATTTTAATACTATTCTTTGAATTTCATCTTCAGGAACTTTTCTGCAATGTCCCCGGCCTTCTTAGCCATCGGAACCAAGTTCTTCTCATACACGGAGAAGTTGCTGTCCTTCCTGGTGTCGTCGCTTATGGAACGGATGATGACAAAAGGAATTCCTGCTAGAAAGCAGCACTGGGCAACGGATGCCGATTCCATATCGCAGCTTACCGGATCCTCGAACTGATCAAACCATTCCGGATGGATGTTCTCCTTGCTGATGAAGGAGTCCCCGGACAGGATCAGTCCTCCCTTGATGGAAGGATCCTTGTTCTGCTTCAAAAAGGAAGCTACTTCCTTGTCCGGAAGGAAATAGGTCGGGCATCCGCTCATCTGGCCCATAGGGTGCCCGAAGGCGGTGATGTCGACATCCCAGTACGAAACCGATGTCGCTACCAGGGTATCGAGCAGGGAAAGCTTAGGGGAGATGCTTCCGGCTACTCCGATATTGACGACGAGGTCCGGCTTCTCTTCGGATAGTGCCTTGCCGAGGCAGAACCCCATTGCCGTCTTTCCGATACCGGTAATAAGGCCTCTTACCGAGAGGTCTCCTTTCACGATCCGTCTGTCGTCTTTCTTCTCCCCTTCCTGGACAGGGCCGAAGAAACCGGAAAGCTCCTCTTCCTGGGCAGCGAGGATCAGGACATTCTTCATAAGCTACTGGGCCTGGCTTTCCGGCTTCTTGCGCTGCTTCCTGTAGACAGGCTCCTCTTCCTGGACGACGATCTTGTGGGGAGAATTCTGGTATAGTTCGTCCAGAGCTACTCTCTTCCTCTCCTCCGGAGTGAAAAGCTGGACGACGATCTGGCCGGCATCGATCAGGATCCAGCGGGAATCGTTCTTGCCTTCGACGTGGCTGACTTCCTGGTAGTTCTCATAGAGAGCTTCCTTGGCTTCCGAAACCAGGGCGTTGAGACGGACGGCATTCTTGGCGCTGGCAACGATGTAGTAGGAGACAAAAGGGGTTTTGTCCCTTACATCATAGACGACAACCTCGTCGCCCCAGTTGAAGCTGAGCTCTTGAGCGATATGGAGAGGAGTCAGAGCCCTGATGGATCCCTTGTCCTTGAGGACGAAAGGTACTTTGACGGCCGGCTTCTTGAAATTCTTGATCATGTTTTCTTCTCCTTGCTCCCTAATGGGAGTCCTTCGGACCATAGGACTCGTAGAACGCCCTTGTAAGGGGATCTGTCAGGTAGTCCGTATGTTCCTTCTCGAAAAAACTAACCTGCTCGGATAATACCGCCTTCAGCCCTTCCAGGATATCCTTGCCTGCAATCTCCCTTATCTTCTCCGTCGGGAATTTCCTGGTCGGCTCCGCCTTGTCGGCAACATAAAGGACCATCTGCATCTTCGTCATCTCCCCTTTCCCGGTGCAGTGGAACTCCATCGCGCTTAGGACGTCCTCGTCTACGAGCCCGAACTCGGTCCTGGCCCGGTAGAGGGAGGCGAACTGGTGGAGGGCAAAGTCAGGAACCTCCTTGTACAGGGGGAAGAAAGAGAAGACAATCTCTCTCTGCTTTTCCAGAGGCCAGTCCTTGGCAGAGTCATGGAAGAGGCCGGCAAGATAGGCGATCCTCGGATCGAGGCCGTTAGGAGAAGCCAGGGCAGCCGCCGTAGAGGCTACGGAGAGGGAATGGAGGTATCTATGGGGGTGCATGCCAACAGCGAGCCTAGGAAGGAAATAAAGGCCCTTCCTGGCGATTTCCCCGAACACCGGAAGAGGAACCCTGTAGCTTCTTCCCAGCCGGGCATCCTCTTCTCCCGAGAGGAAGTCTTCCTGGATTTCCTTATTCCCCGGATATTCCGTTTGGTCGGTAATGTCCTTGAGGACAGCAAGGCTGTCTTTTCTCCCTTCGGGAAGGAAGGAGGCAGAAGGGAAAACGAGCCGGACAAGGGAAAGAGTTCCCTTGCCGGCACTCGGCGGAAGGAAGACATTCCCTTCCGCCCCTGTTTCTTTCCGGATTGTTTCTTCTTCTTGCGAGGTCAGAGGATCGATAGGGAAGAGCAGGAGGACATCCATCTATCAGAGTACCTCGTCGCTTTCCAGTACGACCTTGATGCCCTTAGGGGCATAGACGGCCAGCTTCTGGCCGTTTCCGAGGAATTCCACGAAGGCGAGGGAAGAGATCCTCAGGATGTTCCTCTTGCCGTCGATTGCTTCTACGAAGGTAGGTACCAAGTCCGCCATGGACTTGACCTTTCCGGTCCTCGGTTCCAGATTCTCGTTGTCGCAGTTTTCCTGGAGTCCCTTGTCGGCCTTGCTCTTCTTGCAGCGGAAGATCATCAGGTCGTTGGACTTGAAGAAGGTGAAATCGGTCTTGTCTCCGCTCTCGAAGTCGATCCTGGCCATATTGGAGAGAAGGAAGGACTGTTCCTCCTTGGCTCCGTATCTTTCCGGGCGGATAGGCTCCCGGGGAAGGATGTAGCGGACTTCTTCCGGTTCCAGGAAGGAGATCATGGAGCGGGGAGAATAGATGCCGGGAGTATCGTAGATATAGCTTTCCTCATCCACCGGGATGGCGATGACGTCGAGGGTAGTCCCCGGGAACGGGGAAGTCGTGATGGTCTTGCCGGTCGTATTCGTATAGCTTCCCAGCAGCGAGTTGATGAGGGAGGACTTTCCGGTCTGGTAGGAACCGAAGAAATAGGCACTCCTGCCGTTCCGGTACTGGTTGATCTTCTTGAAGAGGGATTCGATGCCGGTCTTGTTGGTCGCGGAGGTAAGGAGGATCTCCTTGGGGGCGATGTTCTCCTTGGCAAGTGCCCTCCTGGCATATGCCAGAAGGTATTCGTCGGAGAATCCTTCCGGAAGGACATCCCGCTTGTTGAGGATGACCAGGACGTTGGAGGGAAGGTATTTGCCAAGCCCTTCCAGGAAGCTTCCGCAGAGGGAGAAGGCGTTGAGGACATAGACGGCAAGGGCGCCTTCCTCTTTGGCCTTGGTAAGGATCGTCACATAATCCAGGTTGAAATCGATCTTCCGGAAAGAGGAATAATGGCGGAGCCTGTAGCAGCGTTCGCAGAGTTCCTCGTCTCCCTTCTCGAACTTCTCGGGCGGGAGGTATCCGGCTTCGCTGGGATCCTGATCCTGGAGGATCGATCCGCAGCCGTAGCAGCGGCGGACACGGATCTCGGCCGTCACTCCGGTCGTATGGTTTTTCTTGAAGATACTCATATCATTCTTCTCCTTTCGTGAAGCAGAATCCGGCTTTCTTGTTCCGGATAAGGTTTTCCATCACAGCCGTCTCTTTCCGTCTAAAGAACCTTGTAAGGATATTATCCTCTTTTCCAAGGGGAAAGGTAAAGAGGAAGAGGGCCCCGAGCTTCCTGGCGGCATCGCCGTCGGTACGGAGCTGGTCGCCGGCGATAAGTACATCTTCCGGAGCAAAGCCGTTCTTTTCCAGGAAACGCCTGACCCGGAAGAGGAATACCCCCTTCCCGGCGAAGGAGAGGAGGGGGAGATGGAACTTCTTTGCTTCCTTCCGGATTTTGAGTCCGGTGTTGTTCGTAACTAGGAGCACGGGGATGGAATACTCCTTGGCTTTGTCCAGGAAATCCAGGTTCTGCTTCTCCATCCTCCTCTGCTTCTGGCGGAAGAAAGTCTGGTCCACGTCAAGGACTATCGCTTTCTTCGGAAAAGCAGAGAAGAATTCGTCCTTGAGGGCGAAAAGGCTTCGGCAGTACCCGTAAATTTCCATTTCGCTATGCCTTGTTTTCCTTGGCGAAGAGGTCGAAGAGGGAAAGCTGCGTATCGGCTTTGTCCGTCTCTGCCTTCCGTTCCTGGACAGGCTGAGGCTTCGGAGTCTCGATCAGGATGGTGGAAGGATCCAGTATCGTCCCTAGGTCATGGAAGGAGATCAGCTCCTGGCCGTCGAGTCCCGGGATATTTTCCCGCATCTCGGCATTCAGTTCGACCGGATCGAGAGCCGAGAGGTCGATGGCGATGGAGGAAGCGGCGGTCGTTGCTCCGGCATAGGTCTTCTGGCCTTTGATCTTCTCGACCTTCTCGACGGCGATGATGTAGTAGGCATTCTTCTTGAGGACACGGACAAGCGGAGTCTTGGGGCCGAGCCTGTTCGTGCATTCGATCTTCGTCGAGGAGACGATCCTGGCTGCCCTCTTGGAAGAGAGGACAAGGAGGAGGGAAGCTTCCTTGGAGCTGAAGGATTCCAGGGATACAAGCGGTGCATGGTCGACTCCGGATGCGATTGCCTTGACGCCGAGGGCGCTAGTAGAAACGAGCGGAATCTCTCCTTCGTTGTACCGAGAGCAGCGTCCGAGGCTATCGACGACAAGGACATCGGAATTGCCGCCGGTGATGCTGACACCGACGACGGCATCGTCCTGGTCGGCCATCTTGATGGCACGTAACGGCTTCTTCGTCAGACCTTCCTGGGAGAGATCCTTGAGGGCAACCCTCTTGATCTTGTTCTCCTTGGTCAGAAGGACGACATTGACGCCTTCGAAGAACTTGTCGATGCTGTACGCCTTGACGATATGTTCGCTGGCTTTGAGGGTAAGTAGGTTGTTGAGGTGGGTCCCTTCCTCCTTCCATTTGGAATCGGATAGCTGGAAGACAGGAAGATATCCATAGTTTCCTTTGTCCGTGAAGAAGAGGATTCCGTCATGGGTGGTAACCTTCCTGCAGAAGGCAAGGCTGTCTCCAGGCTTGATCTTGGGGAGATTCAAAGGATCATCCGGGTTAGCATCCGCGCTGGACTGGAAGGATTTGAGGGAGGAACGCTTGGCATATCCGTCTGCCGTCAGAACGGCAACGACATCCTCCTTGGCGATAAGCTTGGTCGGATCGACGGATTGGAAGGCCTGCTTGCCATCGAGGATCTGGGTCTTTCTCGGGGTGTAATATTCGCTGTCCACTTCCTTCAGGATCTTGATGATCTCGTTATCCAGCTTCTTCGGCGAGTCAAGTATCTGGGAAAGGCGGCTGATATCCTTGTCCAGTGCTTCCTTCTCGCTCTTCAGGGCAGTGATATCCGTATTGCTGAGCCTGTAGAGAGGAAGCATGGCGATAGCTTCGGCCTGGCGGGGAGTAAAGGAGTAGTCAACTGCAAGCATCCGTTTCACATCTTCCTTGCCGCTGCACTTCTTGATCTTTCCGATCAGTTCGTCGACGATGGAGTAAGCCTTCATGAGGCCGTCCACGATCTCGCTTCTCTCCTGATCCTTGGCAAGGTCGAACTTGGAGGACTTGGTCTGGATCTCCCGCTGATGGTCGATATAGGCATCGATCAGCTCGATCAGGGACATCGTCTTCGGATGGCCCTTGTCGATAGCCAGGAAATTGCAGGAAACCGTATTCCGTAAGGCACCTTTCGTCTCGAGGTAGTTGAGGACATCTTCCGGGGAGGCGTTCTCCTTGATCTTGAGGATGATATCGATATCGTCCTTGGCGGATTCATCGACTATTTCCTCGATATTGTCTAGCTTTTCGGCATCTTTCCTTTTGTTGAGGGCAGCGACGAAATCGATCTTGACAATTCCGTATGGGATCTCCGTGATGTGGATCTCATTGTTCTCATGATCGATGTTCGTCTTGCAGTACAGGTAGTAGCTTCCCTGGCCGGTCTCGAAGACCGTCCTCAGGGCTTCCCTGTCATCCAGGATTCCTCCGGTCGGGAAATCCGGTCCCGGAATGAACTCCAGGATGTCATCGAGGGTGCTTTCCGGGTTTTCGATACGGAAAACAGTGGCCTGTACCACTTCATGGAGATTGTTCGGGGCGATATAGGTAGTGGAGCCGACGGCAATACCGGAAGTACCGTTTACAAGGAGGTTAGGGAAACGGGCAGGAAGGACGACCGGCTCGAGGGATTTGTCGTCGAAGGTCGGAACCATCTCCACCGTATTCTTCTCGATTCCGGATACCAGGAATTCGCTGAGCTTGGAAAGACGGGCTTCCGTATAACGGTAGGCGGCAGCCGGGTCGTCATCGATGGAACCGTTGTTGCCCTGGAAGTCGACTAGCGGTGCTTCCATCTTCCAGCTCTGGCTCAGATGGACGAGGGCATCATAGATGGAGCTGTCGCCGTGCGGATGGTAATGGCCCATGACATGTCCGACGATCGTCGCGCATTTCACGGTCGGCTTCTCGTAGATGTTTCCCTGATCGAACATATCGAAGATGATGCGGCGCTGGACAGGCTTCAGGCCGTCCCTTGCGTCCGGGATGGCACGGTCCGTGATTACGGCCTTTGCATAACGTTCGAAGGCACCGATCAGGACTTCGTTCATCGCCGACGGAACGATGTCCTTGTCGAGCACCACTTCGCTCTTTTTACTTTTCACGCTTCACTTCCTCCGTAAAGGTATCCTTCGTCGAGAAATCGATATGGTTGTCGATCCACATCTTTCTTCCGTCGCTGTCGCGGCCAAGGAAGATGTTGATCTTGTCATGCGTCTCTTCTTCGTTTTCGGAATCGAGGACTACCTGCAGCAGCTTCCTGTGGGAAGGAAGCATAGTCGTAGAGGCAAGCTGCTCGTAATTCATTTCGCCAAGTCCCTTGTAGCGGTTGACCCTATATCCCTGGCCAAACGATTTCTGGGCGGAAACAAGCTCGGCATCGTCGTAGCAGTAGACTTCCTTCTTTGCCGTATAGACACGGTAGAGAGGAGGGCAGGCGATATAGACATGCCCGGTTTCGATGAGCGGCTTCATATGGTTGTAGAAGAAGGTCAGGAGCAGGGACTGGATGTGGCTTCCGTCATCATCGGCATCGGTCATGATGATGACCTTGCCGTAGTGGATGCTGTTCACCTTGAAATCCTTGTTGAATCCGGCACCGATCGTATAAATAAGGGTAGCAATTTCCTTGTTCCCCAGGAGGATCTTCTCGTCCTCGACGTTGGTCGTATTCTTCGGCTTGCCGCGGAGAGGGAGGATAGCCTGGTGCTTCGGGTCCCTTCCCTTCTTGGCGCTGCCGCCTGCGGAATCGCCTTCGACGATGAAGAGTTCGTTGAGCTTGTAGTCCTTGCTGGAGCAGGGAGTAAGCTTATCCGAGACGTCATATCCGGAGAGCTTGCTCTTCAGCACTTCCCTCTCTTTGCGCCTGTCCTCTTCGGCCTTGGCTCTAGCCTTCAGTTCGATCAGGGTCTTGTCGATCACGGCACCCGCTTCTAGGGCATGCTCTTCGAGGTAGTAGGATAGCTTGTTCTCGACGACGGCATCAACAGCCGACAAGGCTTCCTTGCTTCCCAGCTTTCCCTTGGTCTGGCCTTCGAACTGGAGCATATGTTCCGGAACCCATACGGAAAGGATAGCGACCAGTCCTTCCCGGAGGCAGTCGCCGTCCAGGGTGTCGTTTGCCTTGATAAGCTTGTGGGTCTGGCTGAATCCCGTATAGGCTACCGTCAGCGCCTTCTTGAGGCCGGTGACATGATAGCCGCCGTCGATGGTCCTTACGCCGTTGGCAAAGGCGATGATCTTCTCGGAATAGTCGTCCTTCAGAAAGCCGATGACGGCCTCGACCTTTATTCCTTCCTGGGAAGTGCCTTCGAAATGCATCGGCTGGGTGAGGGAAGGCTTTCCGGCAGTATGCCTGTTGAAGTATTCGAGAAGTCCGTTCTCATAATAGAAATCAGCTTTTCTTCCGGTTCTTTCATCCAAAAGGTGGAAAGTGACGCCTTTCGTAAGGCAGGCCTGGTCATCCAGATGCTGGGCAATCCTTTCGTAGTTCCAGGTAATATCCTCGAACACGGCCTTGTCCGGATAGAAACGGACATCCGTTCCTCTCTTCGGGGTTGTCCCGAGGTCCTTGAGGGGCAGTGCTTTGCTTCC